>ENA-UOUL01000400-UOUL01000400.1-bioreactor-metagenome-genome-assembly--contig:-NODE-400-length-75014-cov-11.208121_pt1 | contig 75014 bp, 62 predicted proteins | sample MGYA00249838_ERZ747220 | MGnify/ENA primary metagenome ERZ747220 (study PRJEB28778, sample SAMN05720191) | bioreactor metagenome | isolation source: Anaerobic biogas reactor | place: USA:Washington... | reverse complement strand
CACAGAAGTTAAGCCCTTCAGCGCCGATGGTACTTGGCTGGAAACGGCCCGGAAGAGTAGGTCGCCGCCGGTCTCCATGGATTGCGAAGAGATGCTCTTCGCAATCCCCTATTCCTCCGTAGCTCAATGGCAGAGCACTCGGCTGTTAACCGAGTTGTTGCAGGTTCGAGTCCCGCCGGGGGAGCCAAAACCTGTTCACCAGCGCCCAGCGGTGAGCGGGTTTTTTGTTTTTCGCGGCATCTCCCGCCTTTTGTTGGCGCCGCCTTCACCCCTTCGCCCTGGGACCAAAACAGGGGCGGCGAACGGCGTGGCCGCCCCTTTCCGCGTGAGCGCGCCGGTGGGGAAAAGGCCTGCGGCAAGGCAACACCAGGATGGATGGGTATATCATCCTTCACCAGGCCGGTTTTTGCGCCGCGTGCCCGGCGTGCGGGGCCTTTGGAGAAGGACCTTGGTGCAGGCCCATGGACGGCCTGGCCGGGCTTGCGCCGGGGTGGCCCATGGCGTATGATGGCACAAACAGGTGGCATACAGGTTGGAACTGGCATCAAAGTGAGGGTGACTATGGAAATCAACACCGCGTTGTTTCTGGTCCTGCTGGGCGGGGCGCTGGCCTTGGGCTACGCCTTTTTGAAGACCCGGTGGATCTATGCCCAGCAGGTGGAGCATCCGGTGCTCCAGGAGGTGTCCGGCTACATTGCCCAGGGCGCCATGGCCTTCATGAGCCGGGAGTACAAGGTGCTCTCGCCCTTCGTGTTGGCGGTGGCGCTGTTTCTGGCCCTGGGCAACCAGGGCGCGCTGCGCTGGCAGGGCGCAGCCTTCCTGCTGGGCTGCCTGGCCAGCGGCCTGGCCGGCCTGCAGGGCATGCGGGTGGCCACCGCCGCCAACGCCCGCACCGCCCAGGCCGCGAAGGACCGTGGCCTGGGCGCCGCGCTGCACGTGGCCTTCTCCGGCGGCTCGGTCATGGGCATGAGCGTGGTGGGCCTGGCCCTGCTGGGCCTGTTCCTGGTCTTCTACCTGAGCATCCAGGCCTTTGGCCAGACCGAGGACAGCCTGCGGCAGATCATCCTGCCCCTGGGCACCGCCTTCTCCCTGGGCGCCTCCTCCATCGCGCTGTTCTCCCGGGTGGGCGGGGGCATCTTCACCAAGGCGGCCGATGTGGGCGCGGACCTGGTGGGCAAGGTGGAGGCCGGCATCCCTGAGGACGACCCGCGCAACCCCGCCACCATCGCCGACAACGTGGGCGACAACGTGGGCGATGTGGCCGGCATGGGCGCGGACCTGTTTGAGTCCTACGTGGGCTCCATTGTGGGCGCGATGATTCTCGGCATGGCGGTGCCCGCCTCGCCGGAGCTGCGCCTGAAGCTGATGTTGCTGCCCCTGCTGATTGCCGCGGTGGGCATCCTGGCCAGCGTGCTGGGCACCTTCCTGGTGCGCGCCAGCAAGAGCGACAAGCCCCAGCGCGCGCTCAACGCCGGCACCCTGGGCGCTGCGGGGCTGGCCACGGTGCTGGTCTTCCTGTTGATGTACCTGCTGCTGGGGGAGGGCACCGACAACCAGGGGGTGGGCCTGTACCGCGTGTTTGGCGCGACAGTGACCGGGCTGGTGGCCGGGGTCATCATCGGGCAGATCACCGAGTACTATACCGGCACCAACAAGCGCCCGGTGCGGGAGATCGTGAGCGCCAGCGAGACAGGCTCGGCCACCACCATCATCTCCGGCATCGGCGTGGGCATGCGCAGCGCCTTCCCCACCGTGCTGGTCATTGCCGCGGGCATCTATGGCAGCTACTGGCTGGCGGGGCTCTACGGCGTGGGCGTGGCCGCGGTGGGCATGCTGATGACCCTGGGCATCCAGCTGGCGGTGGACGCCTACGGCCCCATCGCTGACAACGCCGGGGGCCTGGCGGAGATGGCCGAGCTGCCCCGGGGCGTGCGCAAAATCACCGACAGCCTGGACGCGGTGGGCAACACCACCGCCGCCATCGGCAAGGGCTTTGCCATTGGCTCCGCCGCGCTGACCGCCATCATCCTGCTGTCCTCCTTCCGCGACCAGGCCGGCCTGCTGCGGGTGGACATCACCAGCGCCGATGTGCTGGTGGGGGTGCTGATTGGCGGGGTCATTCCCTTCCTGTTCTCCGCCCTGGCCATGGGCGCGGTGGGCAAGGCCGCCCATGAGATGATCGCTGAGGTGCGCCGCCAGTTCCGGACCATGCCCGGCATCCTGACCGGGGAGGAGAAGCCGGACTACCGGCGCTGCATCGACATCAGCACCCGCTCTGCCCTCAGGGAGATGCTGGCGCCCGGCCTCATTGCCCTGATCACGCCGGTGCTGGTGGGCTTCCTGGGCGGCATCGCCATGCTGATTGGCCTGCTCACCGGGGTCACCGTGGCCGGGGTGGCCCTGGCCATCTTCCTGTCAAACGCCGGCGGCGCCTGGGACAACGCCAAGAAAATGGCCGAGAGCGACGACAGCCTGGGCAAGGGCTCGGAGGCCTACAAGGCCGCCGTGGTGGGGGACACCGTGGGTGACCCCTTCAAGGACACCGCGGGACCGGCGCTGAACATTCTGATCAAGCTGATGAGCATGGTCTCCCTGGTGATTGCGCCCATGCTCCAAGCCTATTGGGGGTAAAACAATGCAAACAAGCTATCAGCCGCACCTGTACATGATCTGCTACCCCAACTCCGCCCTGGTGCTCAGCCACCTGAGCCCCCAGCACTTTGGCGCCAAGTACAACTATGGCTCCGCCACCTACTACACCGGCAAGCTGATTTTCGCCCAGGTTGACATCAACTACCGCCACCCCTACTTCCGCATTGATGAGGCGCTGGAGGGCTTCAAGCCCCATGATGACGGCATGCCCAAGGCCACCAAGTACATCTCCAGCTACCGGGTGCTGGAGCATGTGGACATCGACGCCATTGAAACCCTCTACCTGGCCAACGCCGACGGCACCAGCTTCCCGCTGCAGGCCAGGCCGTACCAGCCCATCAAGTCGGACAACATCCTACGCGTGTACGCCGAGATTGACCCCCTGCGGGTGATGACCCTGGCGCGGATGAGCCTCAGGGAGTTTGGCGCCTGGTTCACCGACCCCAAGAACATCATCGCCGTGCCCCGGCTGATGTACTGCCAGGTCAACCTGGACATCCCGGCCTTCCTGGCGGAGTTCGAGAAGAACCCCTTCAGCCCGCCGCCGCTGGACGGGGTGCACCCCAGCAAGCTGCGCGACGCCATCCTGGACCTGCAGCGCCGGGAATCCAAGCTGTTCAAGGGGCTGACGCTGGACACCTCCTTCACCAAGGAGTCCTATCGCCGCATCCGCCACGGCTTCATGTTCAAGGACGCCCAGAAGGAGAAGTTCTTCCCCATGCCGGCCATGAAGGAGATTGAGAACAGCAACCTGCGGTTCTACAAGGGGATGTGACGCGGCCTCACTGCCCGTAGCAAAGCTGAACCGCCCTGCCAGACAGCAGGGCGGTTCCTGTAATAGGGCGCCTGTCTTGCCCTGGCAAGCTAACCGCCCACCTCCACCACCACCTGAGCGCGCGCCTTGGCGCCGGTGACTGCAAAATAGGCCTCCTCCAGCGGGATCCATTCCCCAAGGAAGCGCTGCTGCAGCGCCGGCCCGTTGCGTTTCAGGATGCGCGCCGCCTGGCTGATTTTGTCAATCTGCAGGAAGACGCGCAGGTCGTAGACCTTCGCCAGCCGTGGGTGCAGGCTGTAGGCCCCCTCCACGATGTTCAGGGCCCTGGGTGTCACCGGCACCCAGTCCCTGAAGGCCATGGTCTGGCAGTCAAAGGGGCGGTAGCTGAAGGCGCCGCCTTCCCTCAGGGGCTTTTGCACCTCCTGCTCAAAGCGCTCATAATCCACGTTGCCGCCGGGCTCCTGATAGCGCTCCGGTGTGCGCTGGTGCGCCTGCAGGAAGAAATCATCCATGTGAAAGACATTGCAGTCATACACCCGCGCCAGCAGCGCGGCCAGGCTGGTCTTGCCCGAGGCGCTGCCCCCCTCTATGGCCACCATGGCCTGGCCCTGCCTGGCCAGCAGGCGGTCGATGCCGGCAAACACCGGCAGGAAGAGCGCATAGGCCGCCTGGATGACCCGGTAGGCAGGGGCATGGGCTGCGCGGAAAGCCGCTGAATGGCGCGCCGGGGGGCAGCCCCGGGCGCGGTAGTCGCGCAGGTGGGCCAGGGCCGCCTCCTGGTCAAAGGGGAAGGCGCCCCGGCGGATCAGGGCCTCCAGCCGCTCCAGGCCGGCGGTGAGGGCGGCCATCTCCCCCGCCGCCTCCTGGGCGGACAGGGCGAAGAGGGTGAAGAGGGTGTCCGGCGCCAGCCCGGCTTCTGCCATGGGGGCCAGGTGCACCCGGCAAAACGCCGGGCCCAGGGGCTCCACCAGCGGCGGCGCTGCCATGCGCCGCGCGCCCTGGCTGTCTTGCAGCTCCTGGCGCAGGAAGGCCCGTCCCTCAGGGGCGTCCGCCACAAAATGCCCGCTGCCCAGGGTGGCCTGGTACAGCGCTTTGATGAGGTCGCCCACCTCCAGCGCCGGGTAGCGCGCGGCCTGGTCCAGCAGCACCTGGTCCATGGGGTGCTTCGGTGTCATGTGGCCGCCCCTTCCGCTGCCGCCGCCTTCAGCCCCTTGTCCGCCCAGCGCGCGGCGTAGAGGTTGCCCAGGGAGAAGAAGGCCGCCATGAAGAAGACCCATTCCGGCCCCAGCAGCGCCCACACCAGGCCGGACAGCTGCGCCGCCAGGATGGACACCACATGGTCCAGGCTGATGCCGGTGGACAGCACATGGGTGACCTCCCCCGGGTCCAGCGCGATCTGGCGCAGGTAGACCGCCTTGAGCACATGCATCTGCATGTTGAGCCGGTCCAGCACGAAGAGGACGTAGATGATCATCACGCTCAGGCCGGCCTTGGGCAGCAGGCTGCTGGTGATGCCCCAGACCACAAAGCCATAGGCCAGGTAGATGAGCACAAAGCCCCAGGCGTTGAGCCGCAGCATCCGGGCGATGCCCACCCGGTCGATCCAGCGGCCGATGGCGCGCATGAAGAAGATGCTGACAAAGCTGGCGGAGATCATCAGCAGGCTCATCACGTCCGCGCCCTTGAGCAGCAGGTCCACCAGCACCCAGGCGGCGAACACATAGGCAATCTGCTTCTGAATGCCGTGCAGCATGGCCATCAGGTAATACCAGCGGTACTGCCGGCGCAGCACCAGGCGCACCCGCTGGCGGGCCCGGGGCCGGGTGCCCTCGGTGCGCACCAGCAGCAGGGCGGCGACGATGGCCACCACAAAGGCGCCCGCGCCAATCAGGAACAGCAGGATGACCGGGGTGGTGAAGGAGAACCAGCCCAGGCGGAAACCGAAGAACACGGTCAGCCCGGCCACAAAGCTGCACAGCACCTTGACGCTGGCGTACTGCCCCACCCGGCGCCCCATCTGCCCCGGCTCCGCCAGGGACATGCCGATGCTGTCCTGCAGGGGCATGAAGGTGTGCATGCCCAGGGAGTTGATGAACAGGAGCAGCAGCATCACCCCAAAGGTGGGGCTGAGCAGGCCCATGGCGGTCAGGCCCAGGCAGGCCAGCACCTGGGCAATCAGGCTGATCTTCAGGTCCCCCAGGCCGGACAGCGCGGCGATCACCAGCGCGCACAGCAGGCCTGGCAGCTCGCGGGGGATCTCAATCAGCGCGCGCTGCTGCGCGGTCACCTGGAAGGCGTCCTTGAAGTAGTTGGAGTACACGCCGTCGCTGAGGCCGTTGCCCAGGGCGGCCGCCGCAATCATGACGAAAAAAAGAAGCATCACCCGGTTGATTCTGCCCGTTTGCATGCGCTGTCCCCTTGCTGTTGATGGCAGTATCATAGCACGCGGGCCCCAAAGTGAAAAGGGCACGGTATACCGCGGGCCGGTTGACACCGGGCAGTGGTGGATATACAGTGGACACAAGCACAAACGACAGACCACATCACACAGGCAGGAGGATGCATCATGGCATTTCTGGCAGACCGCATGGCGCAGGTGCGCTCAGACATCCGCGGGCCGCTGTTTGAGGAGGCGCTGCGCATGCAGGCGCAGGGGCTTGAGGTGCTCAAGCTGAACACCGGCAACCCGGGCACCTTCGGGTTCCCCATGCCGCCCAGCATCAGGGCGGCCCTCAGCGCGCGCATGGACGAGGCCGTGCCCTACTGCGACCTGCGCGGCATGCCGGACGCCCGCCAGGTGCTGTTTGACTACCACCGGGGCAAGGGGGTGCCGGTGCCCACGGTGGAGGACATCTTCATTGGCAACGGCATCAGCGAGCTGGCGCTGATGCTGCTGGGCGCGCTGCTCAACCCCGGGGATGAGCTGCTGGTGCCCGCCCCCGTCTACACCCTGTGGAGCAACTCCGCCCGCATGCTGGGCGCGCGGCCTGTCTACTACCGCTGTGACGAGCAAAGCGGCTGGTACCCCGATGTGGCGGACATCCGCCAGGGCATCACGCCGCGCACCCGCGCGCTGCTGATCATCAACCCCAACAACCCCACCGGCGCGCTCTACCCCAAGGCCGTGCTGGAGCAGCTGCTGCAGGTGGCCCGGGAGCACAAGCTGCTGGTCATCTCCGATGAGATCTATGACCGGCTGGTGTTTGACGGGCAGGTGCACGTGTCCACCGCCAGCCTCTCTGAGGATGTGCCGGTGGTGACCCTCAACGGGCTGTCCAAATCCCACAACATCTGCGGCTTCCGCTGCGGGTGGATGGCATTGTCCGGGCCCGCGGCGCAGGTCAGGCCGCTGTCGGAGGCCCTGGGCAAGCTGGCCGCCGTGCGCCTGTGCGGCAACGCGCTCACCCAGCTGGTCATCCCCGCGGCCATGGCGGATGAGGCCTTCACCCGGCAGATGATTTTGCCAGGCGGGCGGCTGTACGAGCAGCGCCAGGCCACCATGGACACCCTGCGCGGCGTGCCCGGCCTCAGCTTTGTGCCCAACGCCGCCGCCTTCTACCTCTTCCCCAAGCTGGACATGCAGCGCTTCCACATTGAGACGGACCAGCAGTTCTGCCTGGACCTGCTGCATGAGACCGGCATCCTGGTCATCCCGGGCAGCGGGTTTGACCTGCCCAACCACGACCACCTGCGCATCGTGATGCTGCCGGAGGCGGGGGTCTTGCGGGAAGCCATGGGCAGGTTTGTGGCGTTTTTGGAGAAGCGGGCGGGCTGAAGGCACCGCCCGGGCGCAGGCGCTGGCAAAGCCGCGGGCTTTTGCGCCTGCGCCAGGCTGTGCCAGCCCCTGGGGGGCGCGCGCGGGTGCAAGGCAGGCAGGATGGGGGGAAGGGCGATGAAATGGCTTGAGCGGTTCAGGCAGCCCGGGCAGGATGGCCGCCTGAGCGGGCGGGAGAAGTTTTTCCTGGCCCTGCCCATCCCCGCCTCCTCGCTATCCGGTGTGCTCATCCACAACGTATACATCAAGCTGTATACCGACCTCATCGGCCTGGCCCCCATGTATGTGGGCCTGGTCTATTTGATTTACAACATCTGGAACTTCCTCAACGACCCGCTCATCGGCGTATTGATTGACCGGCGGAAGGTGGACCCCAAACGGGGCAAGTTCCTGCACATCATGCGGATCAGCGTGCCCTTTATGATCCTGTGCCTGGTGGCCATGCTCTTCTCCCAGCCCTCCTGGCCCCAGTGGCTGATTTTTACCGCCCTGCTGGTGGAGCTGTTCATCTTTGACACCTTCTCCACCGCCTACTCCGTGGCGGCCAACAGCCTCATCCTGGTGGCGGCGGCCAGCAAGGAGGAGCGGGTGGACGTGAACGTCATCCAGGCCTATGTGGCCAACATCGTCAGCTTTGTGGCCACCCTGGTGCCCACCTTCCTGCTGGTGGGCAACCGGGAGGGCAACCTCACCCAGGTCGCGCTGATCTTGCTGGGGGTGGTGGCGCTCAACGCCGGCATCTATTACTGGGCGCTGGCCAACCTGCAGGACAAGCCGGAATACTACGCCCTGGGCAACCCGGAGGGCAGCCTTAACCTGAACACCCTGTGGGCGGACATCCGCCCGCTGCTGCGCAGCCGCACCTTCCGCACCTGGGCGGGCTACAACCTGCTGGCCCTGGCGCCCAACGCCGTCTATTTCACCGCCTTTTTGTACCTGATGGACCACGTCATCAAAACCGGGGGGCTGGAGGCCACCCTGGCGGATGTGGTGCCCATGCTGGTGGTGTTCGCCCTGCTGCCCTTCATGGCGCGCTTCATCAAGCGGGCGGGCGGCAAGCGGGCCATCCTCTGGGGCAGCCTGCCCTACGCCCTGGGGCACGTGTGGCTGTTTTTTACCGGCAGCTGGCTGATGGTGCTGCTGGCCTACATCCCCATCATGGCCGGCAAATACCTGATGAGCACCGGCGGGGTGCCCCTGGGGGCCGCCCTGATTGATGAGAACGAGCGCCTGACCGGCACGCGCAAGCCCGGGCTGATCGGCGCCCTGCTGGCGCTGATCGCGGCACCGGCGCTGTCCAGCCAGCTGATGATCTTCATGGGCATCCTGCAGGCCTTTGGCTATGACGTCAAGGCGCCCACCCAGACCCAGCAGGCCATGCTGGGCATCCGGGTGGGCACGGCCCTGGTGCCCATCGCCTTCCTGCTGCTGGGGCTGATCCCCTTGCTGCGCTTCCCCATCGACCGGCGGATGGAGGAGGAGCTGTCCGAATACAGCCAGCAAAGAAGGCGGGGCGGTCCCCTGGACGGCAGGGGACGCTGACCAACAGGGGGAAGCATAAGGACATATCAAGATATAGAAAGACATGCCGCTGTGGGCCCGGCGGGCTTTGCCGCGCGGCTTCACGCGCTGGGTGCCGGCGGGCTGCGTGAGGCGTTCAGCGCCCCCGCCCTGCCCGCCGCTACCTGGCCCTGTCCCCAAACAGCCCGGTCGCCGGCACCTCAAAGAAGTCGTCGGTGTAGCACCAGTAGGTGTGGCCCCAGCCCCAGCCCTCAAACATGTCCAGCAGGAACCGGCCGTGGGTGAGGGCGGAGGCGTAGCCCCCGAAGGCGCCCCACTCGGTGACCACGGCGGGCAGGTTGAGCTGCAGCTGGGTCTCCCGGTGGCGGGTGAAGATGCTGGCCGCGCGGCTGTCTGAAGGGGCCGCCATGGCCGGGGTATCCACCACCAGGTCATAGCCGTGGGGGGCGAAGATCTGGCGGGGGTCGGGCTTGCCGTTCACCCGGATGGGGCGGATGCCCGAGGGGATGCCGATGTTGCTCAGGTAGTTGTTGCCCCGCAGCAGGAAGGTGTCCCCGTCCCGGGCCCGGATGGCGGCGGCGGTTTTCTCATAGAAGGGCTCCAGGGTGTGCCGCTCAAAGTGGATGACCGGCTCCTGGCTGAGCTCCCCCAGCTGGCGGTAGCGGGCCGGGTCATCCAGCAGCTGCAGCATCCGGTGCCTGGCCTGCTGGTCCAGGAAGAGGCCGGCCAACTGTTCAGGCCCGGCCTCCATGAGGCCAAAGGCGGACTGCTCCTGCGGGGTCAGCAGGCTGTGGAAGGCCATCAGCACCTGCCCGAACATCTGCTGGATGTCGCTGCCCGGCGCCGGCTCGTTGAGGATGTCATAGCCCAGCAGCGCGGGGTGGCCGCCAAAGCGGCCGGCCAGCATGCCCCAGGTGGCGGTGAAGTGGTCCTGCACGCCCAGCCCGGTCTGCGGCACCTGGCGGTTGTCCCAGAAGGCGTCCCAGCTGCCCTGCACGGCGGGGGAGGTCAGGTAGGCGTCGCTCCACAGCGCGGTTTCCTCAAAGGGGGCGTCGGTGAGCACCGCCCAGTCCGGCGCGCCGTCGGAGAAGCGCTGGGCATAGAGGTCCTGGTGCATGTCCAGCAGCACATACAGCCCGGCTTTTTCCGCCAGGTCCAGCTGATGGCGGATGAAATCCAGGTAGCGGGCGTCATATTGGCCGGGCCTGGGCTCAATGGCGGCCCAAAGCACGCCCAGGCGCAGGGCGTTCATGCCCAGGCCGGCCAGGCGCTGCTGCAGGTTTTCAGGCCAGTTGGGGTAGAAGTTGACGCTGCCGTCCTTGAGCCGGTTGCCCTTGTGGATGAGGTTGATGCCCCGCAGGCGCAGCTCCTCTCCCCGGCTGTCCAGCAGCCTGGTGCCCTCCGCCCGGATCAGCCGGGCGTTTAAAAGGGGCCTGGTCTGTTTTGCCATCCTGTCCTCCTTGGTATGCCAACGCGCCGCCATGGCGATGCTGTGTTGGTGCTACTGGCATTATACACGCTTGCCCAGCCGCCCCGGGCAGGGCAGCTGGGCTGGGTTTAAATTCTGTATTGATGCCCTCACAGCCCGCCGGGCTGGCCCAGCACCAGCTCCCGTGTGGCCACGCGGGAGATGAACAGCCGCTCATGCTCGATGAAGACCAGGCTGGCACTGGTGTCCGCCAGCAGCTCCTCCAGCTGTTCGCGGCTCTCCGGGTCGATGTCGTTGAGGGGCTCATCCCACAGGTAGAGGTGGGCGGGCCGGGCCAGGGAGCGCGCCAGCAGCACCTTCTTCTTTTGTCCCAGGGAGAAGCCGGCCACCTCCCGATCAAAATGCGCCTGGGGCAGGTCAAACTTGCGCAGGATGGTCAAAAACAGCGTCAGGTCCAGGCCTTCCCGCAGCGCCAGCGCCCGCGGCGTGCCAGTCAGCCCCTCCGCGGTCTGGGGCAGGTGGGAGATGACCAGGCCCCCTGGGGTCCAGACCCGGCCGGCGTCGGGCCGCAGCTGCCCCAGGATCAGCCGCAGCAGGGTGCTTTTGCCTGCCCCGTTGGGGCCAAGCACCGCCAGGCGCTCGCCCGGGGCCAGGGTGAAGGACAGGCCCTCAAACAGGGGTTGGCCCGTAAAACCGATGCCCACGTCCTCAAAGCGCAGCAGCAGCGGGGCCGGGTGGGGGAGTGGCCGCAGCTTGAGGGGGGAGGTGTACTCCAGGTTCTTCAGCAGCGCCTCCTTTTGCTCAATCTGCTTCTGAACGCGCCCCTCCATGGCCTTGGCCCGCTTCATCATGGCGGCGCTGCGCGCGCCGATGTAGCCGCGGTCGACCGGGCCGCCGCCGGTTTTGCCGGCCTCCACCCGGTCGCTCCAGGCCGCCTTCTCGCCGGCTGACACGCGCAGGCGGCTGACATCGGCCAGGATGCGGTCGCGCTGGGCGCGCTCATGGTCGTCCTGCAGGCGCTTGTTCTCCCGGTAGCTGCTGTAGTTGCCCGCCACCAGCCGCGCGCCCTGCTTTTCCAGCGCCAGGATGTGGTCGCACACCTGATCCAGGAAGCTGCGGTCGTGGGAGGCGGTGAGGAAGCCGGCCTTACGCCCCAGGTAATCCGCCACCACCTGCCGCCCGGCCTGGTCCAGGTGGTTGGTGGGCTCGTCAATCAGCAGGAAGTGGCCCGGGCGCACAAAGCGGGCCGCCAGCTTGAGCCGGGCCTGCTCGCCCGGGCTGAAGCTGGCGAAGGGGCGCCCAAGCGCCTCCGGGTCCACCCGCATTTGCGCGGCCTCCCGGGCCAGCGCTTCGCGGATGGTGTAGCCCTCCTGGGCGGCGTAGGCCAGCTCCACCTCGCCAAAGCGCTGCAAGGCGGCGGGCGTGCCCAAGTCCAGGCAGGCGGCCATCTCCCTTTCCCACCTGGTATAGGGGGCCAGCGCGTCAATCAGCGCCTCCAGCGCGGGGCGCGCGCCCTCCACCTGGAAGGGGAAAAACTCACACGGCAGCGGGCACACAACCTGCCCGCTGCCTGTCAGCTGCCCGGCCAGCAGCTTCAGCAGCGTGGTCTTTCCCCGGCCGTTGCGCCCCACCAGCCCCAGGCGCCAGGAGCTGTCCATGTTGAAGGAGAGGCCGCAAAATACGGGCTCCGCCGCGCCCTCATAGGTGAAGGCCAGGTTTTTGATCTGTATGGTTGCCATGTTGTACCCCTCCCGCCGCGGCAAACAGCGCCGGGCGCGCAAGCCCGGCCTGGCCGCTGTCTGGTCAAATCCTCATGCGGGGTGGGTGTACACGCGGGCAACCTCCTGTCAATTTGGCACCATTGTAGGCAGGGTGCCCAGCCCCTGTCAAGGCGCGCGGGCGCGCTTGTGAAGTGGTTGCCTTATCCGCTATACTCAGAGGTGCTTGTGCCCATCGGGGGCCTTTGACCTTGACAGACGGACCGGGGGAGACAGATGACACAGGATTTGCAGCACAGCTACCAGAGCCCTTTTTCCCTGCGCTACGCCAGCCCGCAGATGCAGGCGCTGTTCTCCCCCCTGCACCGGGCGCGGCAGTTTCGCAGGCTGTGGCTGATGCTGGCGCGCAGCCAGCAGGCCCTGGGCCTGCCCATCACCGATGCGCAGCTGGCGGAGCTTGCGCGCCAGGTGGACCAGGTGGACCTTGAGGAGGTGGACCGGCTGGAGCGCCTCACCCGGCATGATGTGATGGCCCACCTGCAGGCCTTCGCGCAGGATTGCCCCCTGGCCGCCCCCATCCTGCACCTGGGCGCCACCAGCTGCTACGTGACGGACAACGCCGACATCCTGATAATCCGCGAAGCCATGGAACTGCTGCGCGCGCGGCTGCTGGTGGCGGCCCGGGCGCTGGCAGACGCGGCGGGGCAGTACCGTGACCTGCCCCAGCTGGCCTACACCCACTTCCAGCCCGCCCAGCCCACCACCCTGGGCAAGCGCCTGAGCCTCTACCTGCAGGACCTGCTGCTGGACCTGCGGGAGCTGGACCACTTCCTGGCCCAGCTGCGCCCGCTGGGCAGCAAGGGCGCCACCGGCACCCAGGCCTCCTTCCTGGCGCTGTTTGAGGGGGACGCGGACCGCGCGCTGGCGCTGGACCGGATGATCGCGCAGGAAATGGGCTTTGAGATGCCCCTGGCCCTCTCCGGGCAGACCTACACCCGCAAGATTGACGCGCTGGCGCAAAACGTGCTGTCCGGCATCGCGCAAAGCGCCGCGAAGTTCGCCGGCGACCTGCGCCTGATGGCCCACCTCAAGGAGGTGGAGGAGCCCTTTGAGGCCACCCAGGTGGGCTCCTCCGCCATGCCCTACAAGCGCAACCCCATGCGCGCGGAGCGCATGGGGGCGCTGGCCCGCTTCCTCATTGTCAACGCGCAGAACGCGGCCCACACCGCGGCGGGCCAGTGGCTGGAGCGCAGCCTGGATGACAGCGCCAACCGCAGGCTGTCCCTGGCCGAGGGCTTTCTGGCGGCGGATGGCCTGCTGACCCTCTATGGCAGCATCGTGCCGGGGCTGGTGGTCTACCCCAGGATGATGGCGCGCCACCTGGAGGCCGAGCTGCCCTTCATGGCCAGTGAAAACATCCTCATGCGCGCGGTGATGCGCGGGGGCAACCGCCAGGAGCTGCATGAGCGCCTGCGCGTGCACGCCCAGGCCGCCGCCCAGCGGGTGAAGGCCCAGGGGCAGGACAACGACCTGCTGGACCGCGTGGCCCGCGATCCTGCCTTTGGGCTGGGGCGGGAGGAGCTGGCCCGGCTGATGAACCCGGCGGACTACACGGGCCTGGCCAGCCGCCAGGTGGCGGACTACCTGGCGGGCGAGGCCGCGCAGGCACTGGCGGTGCACGAAGGGGTAACAGGCCCCGAGGCCCAGGTGCTCCTGTGAGCGGCTGGAAGGGCCAGCCGCCCTTGCTTGACAGCCAGGCCTGGGCTTTCTATACTTCCAGACCACGGGCGCCCCGGGTTTGCCAGGCGCGCGCGACATGCACAGGAAAGCGAGGTTCAGCGTGAAAATCGTCACCATCAGGGACGTGGCCAAAGCGGCCGGGGTCAGCATCTCCACGGTGTCCCGGGTGCTCAACGAGCGCCAGGACGTGGACCCCAACACCCGCGCCCGGGTGGAGGCCACGGTGCGCAAGCTCAACTACATCCGCAACCAGAGCGCCAGCAACCTCAAGCAGCAGAGCAAGTCCTGCGTGGGGGTCATCCTGTCCGGGCGGCGCAACGCCTTCCTGACCGACCTGGCCGAGGAGGTCATGGAGGCGGGGCATGGCAGCGGCTTCACCTTCATCATGGACATCATCGATGAAAAGGCCAACCAGCTGCTGGCCGCGCGCAAGCTGTACATGGAATACCGCCTGCAGGGCGTCATCATCCTGGGCGCCAACCTGGAGGGCCGGGAGGAAGAGGTCAAAAAGCTGGAGCTGCCCCAGGTGTACGCCACCATTGACGCGGGCTTCCTGGGCAGTTCGCACATCTCCTCTGTCAGCATCGACCACCACGCGGCGGGGTTTGAGGCGGCCAGCAGGCTGCTGCAGCTGGGCCACCGCCGGATCGCCCTGCTGGGCTATTTCTCCCGCGGGCAGGATTCCACCGGCGCGCGCCTGCACGGCGCGGTGGCCGCCATGCGGGAGGCGGGCATCCCCTATGATGAATCCCTGTTTACCGAGGTCAACTTCACCATGCCCTCGGCCTATATGAACGTCAAGCGCATGCTGGCGGAAGGCAGGCGCTTCACCGCGCTGTTTGCGGCCAGCGACATCATGGCCATCGGCGCCATCCGCGCCCTGCATGAGCAGGGCCTGCGGGTGCCGGATGACGTGTCCGTCATCGGCTTTGACGGCATTGAGCTGGGCTCCTTCCTGGCGCCCTCCCTCACCAGCGTGCGCCAGCCCACCAGCCTGATCGCGCAGGAATCGGTCAGGTTGATGCGCGAGCTGATTGAGACCAACCAGTCCCGGCATGTGCAGGTGCCCTATGACTGGCTGCCGGGGGAAACCACCGCCCTGGCCAAGGAGGCCTGATGGCATACCAGGCCAAGACCCGGCAGGAGCCGGACAGCCCGCGGGCCTACCTGATGGGCCTGGAGCCGCCGGGCCGCCGGGCGGACGCGCTGGCCCTGCTGGCCATCTTTGAGCAGGAAACCGGCCTGCCCGCCGCCCTGTGGACCGGCGGCATGATCGGCTTTGGCCAGTATGATTACCGCTATGACAGCGGCCACAGCGGCCGGGCCATGCGGGTGGGCTTCGCGCCGCGCAAGGGCAAGATCAGCCTCTACACCTGGCTGGACGAGGATCAGAAGGCGGCGATTCTGCCCCGCCTGGGCCGGCACACCAGGGGCGTGGGCTGCGTGTACGCCCGCAGGCTGGCGGACCTGGACGAGGGCGTGCTGCGGGAGATGATCCGCGCGGCGCTGGCGGGCATGGACGCCCGGTATCCCCGGCAGCCGGGGGAGGGCGCGGGCAGCGCCTGAGGGGCAGTTCCAAACGCCACATCTTCACGGCCACCCGGGGAAGCCTTGCGCTTCCCTTGTTTTTTTCCCCGGCGCCCGGCGCCGCCCCCCGGGGACGGCTTGACCGGGGCCTGGCGCCACCCTAAGATGTATGAAGGGGTTCAGGCCCCCTACTTTTTATGGAAAGAGGGCACGCGCATGACCAGAGAGCAGGTTGTCAGGGCCATCAAGGAGCGGAACATCCGCTTCATCAGGCTGCAGTTTACCGACATCTTTGGCCAGCTCAAGAACATCGCGGTCACCGCCTCCCAGATAGACCGGGCGCTGGACAGCCGTGTCACCATTGACGGCAGCAGCATCGAGGGCTTCCTGCGCCTGGAGGAGTCGGACATGATGCTGCACCCGGACCTGTCCACCTTCGCCCTGCTGCCCTGGCATGGCGAGGGTGACCTGGTGGCCCGGTTGATCTGCGACGTGCACACGCCCGACGGCCACCCCTTCGCGGGGGACCCGCGCCACATCCTCAAGCAGGTCATCAAGGAGGCGGACGCCCTGGGCTACACCTTTAACGTGGGGCCGGAGTGCGAGTTTTTCCTCTTCCACCTGGATCAGAACGGCCACCCCACCACCCACACCAACGACGAGGCCGGCTACTTTGACCTGGGGCCCATTGACCGGGGGGAGATCGCCAGGCGGGACATCTGCCTGGCGCTGGAGGACATGGGCTTTGAGATTGAGGCCTCCCACCACGAATCCGCCCCCGGCCAGCACGAGATCGACTTCAAGTACGACGGCGCGCTGAGAACGGCCGACAACATCATGACCTTCAAGCTGGCGGTCAAGACCCTGGTCCGCCAGCATGGCCTGCACGCCACCTTCATGCCCAAGCCCATCTACGGCATCAACGGATCGGGCATGCACACCAACATGTCCCTGTTCAAAAACGGCGACAACCTCTTCTATGACCCCGCGGGGGAGAAGGAGCTGTCCAGGGAGGCCTACAGCTTCATCGCCGGGCTGCTCAAGCACATTGGCGGCATGACCGCGGTGCTCAACCCCCTGGTCAATTCCTACAAGCGCCTGGTGCCCGGCTACGAGGCGCCCTGCTACAAGGCCTGGTCGGCGCGCAACCGCTCGGTGCTCATCCGCATCCCCTCCACCCGGGGCAAGGGCACCCGCCTGGAGCTGCGCAGCCCCGACCCCTCCGCCAACCCCTACCTGGCGCTGGCCCTGCTGCTCAAGGCAGGCCTGGAGGGCATCCGGCAGGGGGCGGTGCCCCCCCAGGAGGTGGCGGAGAACATTTACGCCATGAGCGCGGCCCAGCGCCAGGCCCGGGGCATTGAGGCGCTGCCGGCCAATCTGATGGAGGCGGTCAGCCTGATGCGCCAGGACAGCCTGGTGGCCCAGACCCTGGGCAGCCACATCATGAACCACTACACCCGCGGCAAGGAGAAGGAGTGGGAGGACTACCGGGTGCGGGTGAGCCAGTGGGAGCTGGACAAGTACCTGGTGCTGTATTGACACGGCAGACAAGGCCGGGGCGGGCGTGATGCCCGCCCCGGCCTGTTTTTGCCGGCGCGCTGGTGGCCGCCTAGGCCCGCCGGATCAGCCCCGGGTTCAGGTCGCCCAGGGTGGCGCAGGCGGTGTTGGCCATGACCCCGGCCAGCTGCGCGGTCATGCCTGTGAGGGCCTCGCGCAGGCCCTCGGGCCCCCGCTCCTGCAGCGGGCCCATGATGACCCGGCCCACGCAGGCGGCCTGGGCGCCCAGGGCCAGCGCCTTGAACACGTCATAGCCGTCGTTGATGCCGCAGTCCACGAAGATGGTCAGCCGGCCGGCCGCCGCCTCCACAATCTCTGGCAGCACCATCAGCGGCGGCGCGGCGAAGGGGATGATGCCATGGTGGTGGGAGACCACAATGCCTTTGGCGCCCAGCTCCACCGCCAGGCGGGTGTCCCTGACGCTGAGCACGCCCTTGAGGATGAAGGGCAGCCCGGCATCCTGGATGGTGTCGGCCAGCTCCTGTGGGCTCAGCGCCGCCATGGGCAGGCCCAGCACCACATCCGGTCGCCCGGCGCGGTCATAGGCATGGTCCAGGTCCATTCCCACCGCCAGCGCGCCCAGCTCCCTGGCCGCGCGCAGCCGCTCCCGGATCATCCCCCGGTCGGCGTAGGGCTTGACAATCTTCACCACCTGGGCGCCGGTGGCCAGCATCTGCCTGAGCTCCTCCACCTCACCCATGCCCGCGAAGCACAGGGCGCCTGCCTGGGCGCAGCCCTGGGCCATCTCCACCATGCCGTTGCCGGACTGGCCCTTGAGGTGGGAGAGGGCGGCGGTGGCCACCGGGGTGGCAAAGCGCTGGCCAAAGGCCTCAAAGCTGGTGTCCGGCAGCGTCGCGCCGATGTGCCGCAGCTCAATCAGCAGGCTGTCCAGGTAGGCCCGCGTGATGCGGTTGGCGTCCCCGGCGTATTCCTGAGGGCTCATGGTGTCCTCCTGTCTGTCCTTTGATGACAACAGGCCGCGCGGGGCGCGGCCTGTTGTGTCCTCAGGGCTTAGAGCCCCAGGGCGTTGTGCAGGTACTGGCGGGAAATCTGGGCGGAGCGGTAGTTGCACACCGGGCGGTGGTCCAGCTCCACGCACAGCACGCCGTTGTAGCCGGCGTCCTTCAGCGCGCGGTACACGCCGCGGAAGTTGATCGTGCCGATGCCCAGCTCGCAGAAGGCCTTCATGGGGTTGTCATACTGGTCGAGGTTGGGGTCCACATCCTTCAGGTGCACATAGGCGATGCGGTCGGCCCAGCGGCGGAAGGCGTCCACCACGTCCATGCCGGCGATGGCGGTGTGCGCGGTGTCCAGGCACAGGCTGACCAGCTCAGGGTCGGTGTTGTCCAGCAGCAGCTGCACCTCTTCCTGGCTGTAGACCGCGGTCTGCGCGTGGGGGTGGAAGCAGGCGATGATGCCGTTGTCACGGGCCAGCTGGCCAATGCGGTTGGACAGCTTGGCGTACTTGAGCACCTTCTCCTTGTCCAGGGGGCGCACCAGGGGCTCGTCATGCCACATGGTGCCCTGCAGGTTCAGGTACTTGGCGCCAATCTCCTTCATGAAGCCGATGAACTTGATGGCGTTCTCATAATCCTTCTCGTCATCGTCGCTGTAGTGCTGGTAGAGGTTGGCCATCTTCAGCCCGTACTTGTCCAGCAGCTCCTTGACGCGCTTGGCGTCGCCGTCAAAATAGTCCATGATGAAGGCGAAGTTTTCCACCTCCTGGTAGCCCAGGTCGCTCACCTCGCGCAGAAACTGCTCAAACTCCCAGACATAGTTGTCCTTGTGGTTGACCAGCCAAGTCCAGCCAGTGTAGGCAATTTTCATACCAAACCTCCAGAAAATATTTATTGATGGGTACAGCATAGCACATCGCGCGCAGAAAAGGGATAGCCAGCGCGCAGGTCCCTTGTCAAATTCCTTGCGGGGTGGCCCGAACGCCGCCTTGCAGGCACCCGCGCGCCCCTTCCCTGTCACCTTGAACAAAAGATCAGCACAAGGGGGCTGCGGCATGGCCGCGGCCCCCTGCAGGTGGTTTCGCCTGTTCCTTAGCCGAAGAGCACGTCGTTGATGACGCCCTCCAGGTATTCCTGCCGGCCGGAACCGGGCAGGGGCGCGTTGCCCTTCTGGATGGCGTGCTCGGCCAGCTCTTCCAGGCTGGCCTTGCCCGCGCGCACCTTCTGGCCCAGCTGGCTGCCGTAGGAGGCGTAGCGCTGCTTGACAAACCCGTCAATGCGGCCGTCCTCCATCAGCTCCACCGCCTTGATCAGGCCCAGGGCAAAGCTGTCCATGCCCAGGATGAAGCCCTCGAACATGTCCTCATGGGTGTAGGAGGGGCGGCGGTTCTTGGCGTCAAAGTTCAGCCCGCCCTGCAGCCCGCCGGCCTTGAGGATTTCGTACATGGCCAGGGTGGTCTCATAGACGTTGGAGGGGAACTGGTCGGTATCCCAGCCCAGCATGTCATCGCCCTGGTTGGCGTCGACCGAGCCCAGCATGCCGTTGATGGCGGCTACGCGCAGGTCGTGCTGGAAGGTGTGGCCGGCCAGGGTGGCGTGGTTGGCCTCGATGTTGAGCTTGAAGTCCTTGTCCAGCCCGTACTGGCGCAGGAAGCCGATGGCGGTGGCGGCGTCAAAGTCGTACTGGTGCTTCATGGGCTCCTTGGGCTTGGGCTCGATGTAGAAATCGCCCGTGAAGCCGATGGAGCGGGCATAGTCCACCGACATGCGCATCAGGGCCGCGATGTTTTCCTGCTCAAACTGCATGTCGGTGTTCAGCAGCGTCTCATAGCCCTCGCGCCCGCCCCAGAACACGTAGCCGCTGCCGCCCAGCTTAACGGTGCACTCAATGGCCTTCTTCAGCTGCGCCGCGGCGTGGCAGTACACATCCAGCGAGTTGCTGGAGCCCGCGCCGTTCATGTAGCGGGGGTGGGAGAAGAGGTTGGCGGTGCCCCAGAGGCACTGGATGTTGGTTTCCGCCATCTTGGCCTTGATGTAGTCGGTGATGTCGTCCAGGCGCTGGTTGGTTTCCGCCAGGTCCTTGCCCTCGGGCACCAGGTCGGTGTCGTGGAAGCAGAAATACTCAATGCCCAGCTTCTGCATGAACTCAAAGCCGGCGTCCACCTTGGCCTTGGCGTGCTCCATGGTGCCGGGCTGCGCGCCAAAGGATTTGTCCGCGGTGCCGGGGCCGAACATGTCCTGCCCGGTGGCGGACAGGTTGTGCCACCATGCCATGGCGAACTTGAGGTGGTCCTTCATTTTTTTGCCGTGGATGACCCGCTCGGCATCGTAATACTTGAACGCCAGCGGGTTCTTGGATTTGGGCCCCTCATACTTGATCTGGGGCAGGTGTTTAAACAAAGACATGGTTCCCTCCTCTATGAGTGATGTGGTCGTTCACAGTATATCACAGGCTGCCCGGTTTACAAGGGCGGGGCGGCCTGAATGTTTGATTGGTACAAGCGCCCCTACAGCGCGGCCAGCTGCCCGTAGGCGTCCTTGAGCGCCGGGTAGAGCTGCTGGTAGAGGCGGTGGTAGCTGGCGTAGGTGGGGGCCAGGCTGGCATCCGGCGCGATGGACGCGCCCTGCTTCACCAGGCGCTCGCAGGCCTGTTCCACGCTGGGGTAGACCCCGGCGCCCACGCCGGCCAGGATGGCCACGCCCAGGGCCGGGCCCTCGGAGCTGTCAATGGTGTGGATGGGGCGGGCGAAGATGTCCGCCAGCAGCTGGCGCCAGAAGGGCGACTTGGCGCCCCCGCCGGTGAGCAGCATGTCCTGGCTGGACACGCCCATGCCGTCCAGGATGTCCAGGCTGTCGCGCAGGGCGTAGCTGACCCCCTCCATCACCGCGCGGATGAGGTCCCCCCGCTGGTGGATGGCGGACAGGCCAAAGAAGGCCCCGCGGCAATCCGGGTCCAGGTGGGGGGTGCGCTCGCCCATCAGGTAGGGCAAAAACAGCAGCCGGTTGGCCCCGGGGGGGCTGGCGGCGGCCAGCTGATCCACCAGGTCGTAGGAATCCACGCCCATCTGCTCCGCCTGCTCAATCTCCACCTGGCACAGGGTGTCGCGGATCCAGCGCTTGGACAGCCCGGCGGACTGGACAACGCCCATCACATGCCAAGCGCCGGGCACCGCGCAGCAGAAGGTGTGCACGCGGCCCTTGGGGTCGATCGCCAGCTGGCTGGCGTGGGCGAAGACCACGCCGGAGGTGCCGATGGTGGTGAAGGCGCGCCCGTCCACCACCGTGCCGGTACCCACCGCGGCGGCGGCGTTGTCGCCCGCGCCGCCCACCACCAGCGTGGTGCCCGTCAGCCCGGTCAGCCGGCCGGCCTCCTGGCTGATGTGGCCGGTCACCTCGGGGCTTTCATACACCCGGGGCAGCAGCTCCTTCGCGATGCCCAGGCGGTCCAGCACCTCCTGGCTCCACTGGCGTTTGGGCACATCCAGCAGCTGCATGCCGCTGGCGTCGGACACCTCGGTGGCGAAATCGCCCGTCAGCTTGTAGCGCAGGTAGTCCTTGGGCAGCAGGATGTGGCGGCAGCGGGCATAGATTTCCGGCTGGTGCTTCTTCACCCACATGATCTTGGAGGCGGTGAAGCCGGTCAGCGCCGGGTTGGCGGTGATCTCGATGAGGCGCTGGGCCCCCACCAGGCGGGTGATGTCCCCGCATTCCTCGCCGGTGCGCTGGTCCGCCCAGATGATGGAGGGGCGCAGCACCTGGCCCTGCTCATCCAGCATGACCAGCCCGTGCATCTGCCCGGAGATGCCCAGGGCGGAGATTTTGCGCGGGTCCACGCCCGACTGCTTCACCACCTGGGAGATGGTGGCTATGGCCGCCTGCCACCAGTCCTCCGGATCCTGCTCCGCCCAGCCGTTGCGCGGCTGGTGCAGCGGGTACTCGGCGCTGCGGGCGGCGATTACCTGCCCGTTCTCATCAAACAGCACGCTGCGCGTGCCCGAGGTGCCCAGGTCAATGCCCAACAAATACTTCATCTGTCGTCCTCCTGCGCTTGGCGCGAATGGTTGCGCCCGGGACCGGCCCGGGCCCTTTGTGGCTGGCAAATACCTGCTGTTATCCTAAATTGAACAGCCGGGCTTGTCAATCAGACGGCCAGGCGGCGGGCGCGGGCCGCGCACAAAAAGCCACCCGCCGGCCTGAAGGCCGGGCGGGTGGCCTGCCTGGTTGAACGCGCTATTTGAGCGTTCTGATGCTGCGGTAACCGGACAAAGGTCCGTAGTAGGATATTGTGCCGCTTCGTTGATATGGCCGTACCTTGAAGAAATAGGCCTTGCCAGGCAGCAGCCTGGTGACCAGCATGGTGGTGCCGGCGTTTGTCCGGACCTTCTCGTAGGTGCCGTTCGCGCTTGTGCTCATCCGCACCTCATAGCCGCTGGCGCCGGTCACCTTGGACCAGGCCAGCGTCACCCTGTCCTTTCCGGCGGTGATCGTTGTGATGGCCGATTTTGCCAGGGGCACACCCACCACTGGCGGGCTGAAGCTGCTCCAGACACCGCCGGTCCGGTAACGGACCTTGTAGAAATATTTGGTGCCCGGCTTCAAATAGGTGTTGGCATAGGAAGAGGTGAGTCCCGTCAGGGATTTGACAAGCCTGTAGGAGCCCAGCTTGGTGGTGGACCTCCACAGCTCGTATCTGGTGGCGCCGATCATGCGGTTCCAGCTGATTCTTAAAGCCGTTCCGCTGATTGCCTCAATGCTTGTGATTTTGTTGACAGGCTTTTCCTCCACAGGGGTCGAATCGCTGAAAAAGGTCAGGGTGGGAGCCTGAACGGAGCCGAGGTCTCTAATGTACACCTTCACGCGATAACTTCCCGTTTTTTTCGGCGTATAGTACCGGTAGGAATCAGATTGGTAGTCTTGCATGTTCAACAATTCACCATTCCGGTACACATCAAAGGCGTACCTGTAAGGCCCGACACCAACCACATCCGTCACATACCACACCAATTGCACGCCAACGTATCCGTTTGTGGGGGCGTGCACTTTTGCATCGACCACCATCTGTGCAGGCGGGCTGAAAGCTGGCGACATTCCCAACAGCATCAGCACACACAGAAGGACTGCGAGGATTTTTTTCATGAGATTGCTCCTAACTTATTGTGCTTTTCATCTATGTAGTTGCGGCGTCCTGTCGGGCGGTTTGTCCCCTCTCAGGCCAGCGGAGAAGCCGTGCCTCCCCACATCAGTTTGCGGATGCTCATGGCGCTGCGGCACATCCCCCCTTTGCTTGCTGTGATATGAGGATGGGGCGTTCAATGTCTGTCCGGCACAGGTTTGGACTGTTCGCTTGTCAGCAAGGCTGTGGCAAGTCACAGGACTTCTGCTAGATGGCAACCTCAATATACATGTCAAAAACCGGCCTGTCAAAGCCCGTTTTTGACATTGTGAAAACGGCGGGAAAAAGGGCGCGGCTGACATCAAAAAGCGGGTTGGCAGGTGATCCACCTGCCAACCCAAGGAGTGACCCAAACAGAACCCTTGCTGGATACCACCCTGGCCCGGCGGCATCCCCCTGGCGCTTCGGGGGCCGCCTTCAGCCCCGCCCGGCCCGCTCGTTGAGGTCGCGCAGCCAGCGGGCCAGCTTGCCGGTGGCCTGCCCCGGCTTCATGCGCCAGAGCCAGTTGCCGCCGATGGTGCCCGGCAGGTTCATGCGCGCGGCCTGGGGCAGGCGCAGGATGTCCTGCATGGGGATGATGGCGGTGTCGGACAGGCTGTTGAGGGTGGCCTGCAGGAAGGCCTGGGTGAAGTCCTCGTCATGGCGGATGGACAGGGCCAGCAGGGTGTTGTTGCGCTCCTGGTGGCTGGCCTGCTCCCACCAGCCCAGCAGGGTGTTGTTGTCGTGGGTGCCGGTGTAGACCACGCTGTTGCTGGTGTGGTACTTGGGCAGGTGCTCGTTGAAGGGGTCGCCGGAGAAGGCGAAGGTCATCACCTTCATGCCCGGGTAGCCGGTGTCGTCCAGCAGCTTGCGCACCCGGGGGCTGACGGCGCCCAGGTCCTCGGCGACGATGCGCAGCTGGGGCAGCTCGCGCCGGATGGCGTCAAACAGCGCCCGCCCGGGGCCGGCGTGCCACGCGCCGTTGCGCGCGGTGTCCTCCCTGGCGGGCACGGCATAGTAGTTGGCAAAGCCGATGAAATGGTCCACCCGGGTGATGTCAAACACCTGCCCGGCGGCCGCCAGGCGGTCCAGCCACCAGCGGTAGTTTGTCTTTTTCAGGTAGGGCCAGTTGTACAGCGGGTTGCCCCAGCGCTGGCCGTCGGAAGAGAAATAGTCCGGCGGCACGCCCGCGATGAAGGGGGGGCGCAGCTGCTCATCCAGCTGGAAGACCCGCGGGTTGGCCCAGGCATCGGCCGAGTCCAGGGCCACATAGATGGGCAGGTCGCCAAAGATGGCGATGCCCTTTTTGTTGGCGTAGGCCTTCAGCGCCTGCCACTGGCTGAAGAACAGGTACTGGATGAAGGCCTCCCGGTTGACCTCGCGCGCCAGGCGCTGGCGGTAGGCCGCCATGGCGGCGGGCTTGCGCAGGCGGATGTCCTCATCCGGCCAGTCCTGCCAGGAGATGCCGCCAAAGTGCTGCTTGATGGCCATGAAGAGGGCATAGTCCTCCAGCCACAGGGCCTGCTGGCGGCGAAACCTGGCGACCTTGCCCTCCACCTTGTGGTAGGACTGCTCAAAGGCCTGGGTGAGCAGGGCATTTTTGCGGACGATCAGCGCGGCGAAATCCACCCGGTCAGCCTGCTCGTCCTCCGCCAGGGGTTCAGGCAACTTGAGGAGGCCCTGGCGCGCCAGGGTGGGCAGGTCGATCAGCAGGGGGTTGCCCGCGTAGGTGGAGAAGCACTGGTAGGGGGATTCGGCGTAGCCGGTGGGCGTGATGGGCAGCACCTGCCACACGCGCATGCCGGCCTTGTGCAGGAAGTTGACAAACTGCCGCGCCTCCTGCCCCAGGGTGCCGATGCCCCCGGGGGAGGGGAGGGAGGTGAGGTGGAGCAGAATACCGCTTTGCCGCATGGCTGGTTCCTTTCGCCCGGGCGCCGCCCGGATGATGTATGGGTGAAAACCGTTTTCAGGCTGGCGCATTATAGCACAGGGCGCGCGGGCGGGCAACGGCAGGGGCGCGCTTGTCCCCCCGCTTCGCGCCATGCTATGATGGCGGCGACAAGCAGCCCAGCCCACGCGAGCATACGGGAGACACCATGAAAAAAAGCATCTTCTGCCTGGTTCTGGCCCTCTGCCTGCTGCCCCTTGTGCCTGCCATAGCGCAGGGGCGGCCGCACATCAACTGGTATGAGGTCTTTGTGTATTCCTACGCCGATTCCGATGGCGACGGCCACGGCGACCTCAAGGGCCTAATGGGCAGGCTGGACTACATCCAGGATCTGGGCTTTGACGGCCTGTGGCTCATGCCCGTGATGCCCAGCCCCAGCTACCACAAATACGACGTGAGCGATTATTTTGATATTGACCCGCTCTATGGCTCCCTGCAGGATATGCGCGACCTGGTGGCCGCCTGCCGGGCGCGGGGCATCGCGCTGATCATCGACCTGGTGCTCAACCACACCTCCACCCGCCACCCCTGGTTTGTGTCCGCCCTGGCCGCGCTGCGGGAGGGCAGGCTGGATGAGCCCCACATCGCCTACTACCACTTCTCCAGGCAGCCTGGCGGCCATTTCGTGCCGGTGGCGGGCACGGACTGGCACTATGAGGAGCAGTTCAAGGGCGGCGGCATGCCCGACCTGAACCTGGACAACCCGGATCTGCGCGCGCAGATTAAGGACATCCTGGCCTTCTGGCTGGAGGACGTGGGCGTGGACGGCTTCCGCCTGGACGCGGTCACCAGCTACTACACCGGGGAGGACGCGCGCAACATCGCCTTCCTGCGCTTCCTGAAGGATACGGCACAGCAGCTCAAACCCGGCAGCTTCCTGGTGGGGGAGTGCTGGAAGGGCCTGGGCGCCATCGCGGATTACTACCAGAGCGGTCTGGACAGCTTCTTCCTCTTCCCCGCCGCCCAGGCCGAGGGCTATGTGGCGGCCTCCATGCGGGCGCGCAAGCCGGCCGCCACCTATGTGCAACACCTGGAGCGGGTGTGGCGGGCCATCCCGGAGGGCATCCTCACCCCCTTCCTGAGCAACCATGACACCGGGCGGGTGGTGGGCCTGGTGCAGGGCCGTCAGGCGGTGGAGCGGGTCAAGTTCGCCCACGGGCTGCTGTCCCTGCTGGGCGGCTACACCTTCACCTATTACGGCGAGGAGATCGGCATGGCGGGCGCGGGGGCCGACCCCAACAAGCGCCTGGGCATGCTCTGGGGGGAGGGCCAGCCCCCCACCCTGGCGCCCCCCGGGGTGACCGGCGGGGACTACCCCTTCCCGGGGGCGATGGAGCAGCTGGCCGACCCCGCCTCCTTGCTGCACTACATCCGTTCTCTCAACCACCTGCGCCTGGAGCTGCCCATCCTGGCCCTGGGGCAGCCAGGGGTGGCAGCCTTCACGGATGACACCGCCCTGCTGGCCCGTGAGCTGGCGGGCCAGCAGGTGTACATCGCGGTCAATTTTTCCGCCAGGGAACCCCGCGAGGTCGCCCTGCCCGGGCCGCTGCGCCTGTTGGGCGCGCTGGACGCGGGCTTTGGCCTGCCCGCGATGCCGGCGGGCGCCGCTGGCCCGCTGCGCCTGCCGCCCTATGGCATCGCCGTGCTGGGCCCGCCCTGACCCGGGCGGGAAAGACCCTCTGTTTTCCTATATGGCACAAGGCAACCTAGCATCTGAAAACGTTTTTACAAAAAAACGTTTACATCCGGCCACCCAGCGGGTATAATGCAGGCAACGAGATGGGCAAATCTGCCCCTATTCAACCTGATTGGGCGAAAACGCCCTTCACAACAAGGAGGACACATGAGGAAAATTTTCGCGCTTGTTCTGTCCCTGGCCCTGGCGCTGTCCCTGTTTGGGGCGGTCGCCCAGGCCGAAGGCTTCTCCGGCGAGGTCAAGATCTGGGTGGCGGACGCCATGGTGGACCTTACCCACGCCAAGGTGGAGGAGTTCAAGGCCGCCAACCCCCAGTATGCCGGCCTGACCGCCCTGATTGAGGCGGTGGGCGAGGGCGACTCCGCCACCAACATGATCACCGACGTGGAAGGTGGCGCCGACATCTTCGCCTTCGCGCAGGACCAGCTGGCGCGCCTGGTGGCCGCCGGCGCTCTGGTGGAGCTGTCTGAGGAGAACGCCGCCCTGGTCGCTGAGCAAAACGACGCCGGCTCCGTGGCCGCGGTCACCCTGGGCGGGCTGGTCTACGCCTACCCCATGACCAGCGACAACGGCTACTTTCTGAACTATGACAAGTCCGTCATCACCGACCCCTCCACCCTGGAGGGCGTGCTGGCCCAGGCCGAGGCCGCGGGCAAGAGCGTGTACTTTGAGATCAACTCCGGCTGGTACCAGACCGCCTTCTTCTTTGGCACCGGCGCCACCGTCACCTATGATGTGGATGACGCGGGCAACCTGGTCAAGGCCAACATCAACTACGCCTCCCCCGAAGGCCTGGCCGCGCTCAAGGGCATGATCGCCCTGGCCAAGAGCCCCGCCTTCGTCAACGGCTCCTCCGCGGACAACGCCACCAACTACGCGGCCATCGTGGTGGGCACCTGGGCCCGTGAGACCCTGAGCAAGGCCTTTGGCGACAACTATGCGGCCACCAAGCTGCCCACCTTTGAGGTGGATGGCACGGCCTACCAGCTGTCCGGCTTTGGCGGCTTCAAGATGCTGGGCGTCAAGCCCCAGGTGGATGAGGCCAAGCTGGCCGCCTGTGACGCGCTGGCCCTCTACCTGACCGGCGAGGAAGTCCAGGCCGCCCGCTTTGAGCAGTCCGGCTGGGGCCCCTCCAACCTGAACGTGCAGCAGTCTGAGGCCGTCAAGGCGGACTTCGTGCTCTCCGCGCTGGCTGAGCAGCTGCAGCACACCATGGGCCAGGGCCAGTACCCCGGGGACTACTGGTCCACCGCCACGGGCCTGGGCGATGACGTCATCGCCGGCAAGCTCAACGACCTGACGGACGAGCAGCTGATGGAGCGCCTGACCCAGTTCCAGGACATCCTCATCGGCCTGGCCAACCCGCAATAGGATCCCGTACCTGGGCTGGGGGCTTCCCCCAGCCCGTCTTTTTTACCCTTGACCGATTGATCAATCGCTTGATGATGGTACCAGTTGACAATTGACCCGGGCAGGCCTCGCGCCATGCCCGGGCACAGACAGGTGAGGTATCATGGCTGATCTGGAATATTTGGGCTTGACCCGCCCGCAGAAGGCGCTGCGGCGCCTGGCGGCTTTTTTGACCGGCCTGCCCGGCCGCCTGGGCCGGGGCCTGCTGGGGCTGCTGCGCGCGCTGGGGCGCCTGGCGCGGGGCGCCTGGCATGAGCTGAGGGACCTGGCGCTCACCTTTATGGAGGGCGACTGGAAGACCAGAACCTCCTTCTTCATCATGGGCTTTGGCTCCATTGCCCGGGGCCAGGTGATGCGCGGCCTGCTCTTCCTGCTGTTCCAGGCGGTCTTCCTGCTGTACATGCTGTTCTTTGGCGGCGCCTACCTGGCCAAGTGGGGCACCCTGGGCGATGTGGAGACCACCCGCCAGGGCCGGGTGACCGTGTATGGCGACAACAGCTTCCTCATCCTGCTCTACGGGGTGCTCACCCTGTTTTTTGTGCTGGCCTTCCTGTACACCTGGCGGGTGAACGTGCGGCAGAACAGGATCAGCCAGCGGCTGCAGCAGGCCGGCAAGCCGCTGAAAACCGCGCGGGAGGACGTGGCCGCCCTGGCGGACAGCCAGTTCCACAAGACCCTGCTGGCCCTGCCCACCCTGGGCATCTTCCTGTTCACCATTGTGCCCATCGTGTTCATGGTGCTGGTGGCCTTCACCAACTATGACTACAACCACCAGCCCCCGGGCAAGCTGTTTACCTGGGTGGGGCTGAGCAACTTCCGCACCATGCTGTCCGCCGGCAGCGCCAACTATGGCTCCACCTTCTCCCAGGTGCTGCTGTGGACGCTGATCTGGGCCTTTTTCGCCACCTTCCTCAACTATTTTCTGGGGATGATGGTGGCCATCATGATCAACAAGAAGGGCATCCGCCTCAAGAAGCTGTGGCGCACCATCCTGGTGATGACCATCGCCATCCCGCAGTTTGTCAGCCTCCTGTACGTGTCCAAGATGTTCGCGGCGGACGGCCTCATCAACTCCTACCTGATGAAATGGGGCTGGATTTCGGAGGCGCTGCCGTTTTGGACCAACCCCACCTGGGCGCGGGTGACCATCATCGTCATCAACATCTGGATCGGCATCCCCTACCTGATGCTGATCGCCACGGGCATCCTGATGAACATCCCGGCGGACCTGTATGAGTCCGCGCGCATTGACGGGGCCAACGCGGTGCAGATGTACGGCAAGATTACCCTGCCCTACATGCTGTTTGTGACCGGGCCCTACCTGCTCACCTCCTTCATCGGCAACATCAACAACTTCAACGTCATCTTCCTGCTCTCCGGGGGCGGGCCCATGTCCATGGAGCTGGGCGGCAACGCCGGCTACACCGACCTGCTCATCACCTGGCTGTACAAGATGACCGTCAACAACACCGATTACAAGATGGCCGCGGTGATCGGTATCATCGTGTTTGTGGTCACCGCGCTGATCAACGTGGTGGTCTACAACATGATCCCCTCGGTGAAGCATGAGGAGGACTTCCAGTAATGGCAAAGCGCGACGCGATTCCCGAGGTGGAGACCTACATCGACCACCAGGCCGGCGTCATCCGGGAGGTGCAGCCCCCTGCCCCGCGCAGCAAAAAGGCGGCGGAGCGCCGGGCCAACCGCGCCATCTACACGGCGCTGGTCATCATCAGCGTGGTCTGGCTTGCGCCCTTTCTCTTCCTGGTGCTGCAGTCCTTCCGCTCCTACCTGACCGAGGACGGCGGCATGGTCAGCTACCTGGTGCCCAAGGCCTTCTCCCTGGACAACTACCGCTTCCTGTTTGAGGACGGGCGCTACCTGCGCTGGTACACCAACACCCTGACCATCGCCCTGTTTGTCTCAGTGCTGCAGACGGGCATGGTGCTGTCGGTCAGCTATGTGCTCTCCCGCATGCGCTTCCGGGGCCGCCGCTTCATCATGAACATGATCCTGGTGCTGGGCATGTTCCCGGGCTTCCTGACCCTGATCGCGCTGTATTTCCTGCTCAAGCAGTTTGGCCTCACCCAGGAGGGCGCCATCCCCGGGCTCATCCTCATCTATGTGGCCAGCTCGGGCATGGGCTACTACATCTCCAAGGGCTTTTTTGACACCATCCCCAAGAGCCTGGATGAGTCCGCCCGCATTGACGGCGCCACGCGCTTTTATGTGTTCCGGCGCATCATCATGCCCTTGAGCAAGCCCATCGTCATCTACACCATCCTCATGGGCTTCATGGCCCCCTGGGGCGACTATGTCTTCGCCTCCTACGTGGCCTTTGGCAAGTCGGATAGCTACAACGTGGCGGTGGGTCTCTACCGCTGGGTGAACACGCTGGACTTCCAGGGATATTTTACAAGGTTCTGCGCGGGCGGCGTGCTGGTGGCCATCCCCATCACCATCCTGTTCTTCCTGCTGCAGCGCTACTATGTGGAGGGCGTCACCGGCGGCGCCGTGAAAGGGTAAGGAGAGACGAGCATGGCAAGCGTGACACTGGAGCATGTCAAGAAAATCTATGACAACAAGGTGGTGGCCGTCCAGGACTTCAACCTGGAGATCAAGGACAAGGAGTTCGTGGTCTTTGTGGGCCCCTCGGGCTGCGGCAAATCCACCACCCTGCGCATGATCGCCGGGCTGGAGGACATCTCCGAGGGCATTCTCAAAATCGGCGACCGGGTGGTCAACGATGTGGAGCCCAAGGACCGGGACATCGCCATGGTCTTCCAGAACTATGCCCTCTACCCGCACATCAGCGTGTATGAGAACCTGGCCTTTTCCCTGCGCATCCGCAAGATTCCCCAGGAGGAGGTGCACCGCCGGGTGGTGCAGGCGGCCCACATCCTGGGCATCGAGGCCTACCTGGACCGCAAGCCCCGGGCCCTGTCCGGCGGCCAGCGCCAGCGGGCGGCCATCGGCCGGGCCATCGTGCGCGAGCCCCAGGTCTTTCTGATGGACGAGCCGCTGTCAAACCTGGACGCCAAGCTGCGCAACCAGATGCGCGCGGAGATCATCCTGCTGCGCCGGCGCCTGGACACCACCTTTGTCTACGTCACCCACGACCAGACCGAGGCCATGACCCTGGGCGACCGCATCGTCATCATGAAGGACGGCTTCATCCAGCAGGTGGGCAGCCCCCAGGAGGTGTTTGAAAAGCCGCAGAACCTGTTTGTGGCCGGCTTCATCGGCAGCCCGCAGATGAACGTCTTTGACGCCGAGCTGGAGGAGGACGCCGGGGAGTACACGGTGGTGCTGCCGGGCTTCCGCCTGAGGCTTGAGGGGGAGCGCGCGCAGCTGCTGCGAAAGCGTTGCATCGCCAGCCAGGCGGTCAAGCTGGGCGTGCGCCCGGAGCACGCCCAGGCGCTGTTTGAGGCCCGGGACAACAGCCTGAAGGGCAGCATCGCGGTCAACGAGATGATGGGGTCGGAGCTGCACCTGCACATCCTGCGCGAGGGCGAGCAAAACGTCATCCTGCGGGTGCCCACGGTGGACCTGAGCCCCGCCCAGCGCGCCATACTGGAGGCGGGCCAGACCATCCACTTCAGCTTCCAGAGCAAGGTGGTGCAGCTGTTTGACCCCCAGACCGAGCAGAGCCTGCTGTTCTAGGCCGCGCCGGCCGGCAGGCCCCGCTTGAGGCGGGGGGCAACACAAAACCCGGCAGATCGTTTTGCCGGGTTTCGCGTTTTTAGCAGCCGCTGGCCGCGGGGCGGCCGGCCCTCAGATGATTTCCAGGGCATCCCGCGGGGGCAGCGCGGGGAAGGGCGCGGTGGGCAGGGCCTGGTACCAGTAGGCGACCGAGGCCATGTCGTCCTGCAGGGGCAGGTAGCGCCCGCCGCTGCGCCAGCCCAGCGCCTGGATGGTCACCCGCAGGTCGTACTCAAAGCGCACCGGGTCCATGATGTGCCAGCGGTACATGCCAAAGCGCATCTGGGACTGGTAGAGCCCGTCCGGGCGGATGATCTGGTGCAGCCCGGCGTAGGGGGTGGTGTAGGCCTCGTACTGCCGGGTCTGCTTGTTTTCAAAGTTGTAGGAGCCGCAGAAATAATCCTCCGTGCCCGTGCCGCAGATGGTGGGGTAGTCCTGGTCGCCGTCCATGTAAAACTTGATCTCGCCCTCGCCCCACCAGCCGCTGTTGTTCACGCCCCAGGCCATGTAGGTGCCCACGTAGTGCCCCTGGCCCTGGATGCCGTCCACCAGGGTGTAGACCTCCTTGTAGGGCAGGGGGTTGACCCGGCGGAACTGCGCGTGGAAGTAGGCGCAGTCCGCCGGCACCTGGGTGAGGGTGTAGTTGATCTGGTAATAGAGGCGGAAGTCCTCCTCCCCGATGTTTTCCAGGGTGACCCGGCAGCGCTTCCGGAAGGGCATCTCCCAGTAGCAGTTGAAGGCGCTGCCCGGGTTGACACACACAGGCAGGGAGACCAGCGGCGCGTAGCTGCCCCAGCCGGAGGCGAAAAAATCCCCCAGGGGGCATTCCACCGATGGCTGCTCCTGGTCATCCCAGTAGATGCGCAGGATGTTGAAGCGCCAGCTGCCCAGGGGCGTCATCCACATCTGCTGGATGGCGCCGGGGCCCGTGATGTCCGCCAGTTCAAAGGTGGATCCGGCCGCCACCACGATGGCGGGGGAGATCTTCCAGCCCACGCCCAGGTCCCGGGCGCAGTCCGCGCCCAGCCCGCTCACCGCGCGCCCGCCGCCGCCCTTGTCCCCGGTGAAGTTTTCCGGGCTGATGGAGCGGGACTGGGCCATTGACAGCCGTGACAGGTTGCCCAGGTTCATGCCCAAGCCATTGAACTGCATTTTTCCGTCCTCCGTTCCTGTATTCATTTCCCCGCGCGGGGCAGGCCCCGTGTGTAGGCCCTGTGCCACAAACCGCTTGCTTGCTGAAAACCTACAGCATCCGCCCACGGGTGTCAATCAGGCCGGGTGCCCCCAGGTACACAAAAAGCACAGCTGCCGCTTTACCCCGCGGGGCGCCATGCCCTACACTGGGCGCAAACGCCTGAATGAGAGGTAGCCATGCACAGCCTGCGCGTCCCGCCCAATTACCGCCCGCTGCTCACCCTGTATGAAACCCAGGAGGGCATCGCGCTGATCAAGCACACCTTCACCGATTTCCTGTCCAAGGCGCTCAACCTCAAGCGGGTGTCCGCGCCGCTGTTTGTGGAGGCGGGCAGCGGCCTGAACGACGATTTGAGCGGGGTGGAGCGCCCGGTCAGCTTTGAGGTGCGCGACAGCGGCGAGGAGGTGCAGGTGGTGCACTCCCTGGCCAAGTGGAAGCGCCAGGCCCTCAAGCGCTACGGGTTCCCGGTGGGGGAGGGCCTGTACACCGACATGAACGCCATCCGACGGGATGAGGAGCTGGACAACCTGCACTCCATCTATGTGGACCAGTGGGACTGGGAAAAGGTGATCACTGACGACCAGCGCAGCCTGGACACCCTCAAGGACGCCATGCAGAACATCACCACCGCCATCATCTGCACCTACGACCTGCTGCGCTGGAAATACCCGCGGCTGAAGCTGCGCTTCAAGCACGACATGACCTTTGCCACCGCCCAGGAGCTGGAGGACCGCTGGCCGCAGCTGACCCCCAAGCAGCGCGAGGAGGCCTTCACCCGGCAGCACCGCTCGGTGGGCATTTTGCAAATCGGCGGCAGGCTGCGCTCCGGCCAGCCCCATGACGGCCGCGCGCCGGACTATGACGACTGGCAGCTCAACGGCGACATCCTCTTTTGGCATGAGACCCTGGGCTGCGCGATGGAGCTGTCCAGCATGGGCATCCGGGTTGACCCGGACAGCCTGGCCCTCCAGCTGCGCCTGTCTGGCTGTGAGGACAGGCGGCAGCTGCCCTTCCACCGGTCTTTGCTGGCCGGGGAGCTGCCCCCGGCCATGGGCGGGGGCATCGGTCAGAGCCGCATGTGCATGCTGCTGATGGGCAAGGCCCATATCGGCGAGGTGCAGTCCTCCCACTGGGACAGCGCCACCCGGGCGGCCTGCGCCCAGGCGGGCATCTTCCTGCTGTAGGCCGGGGCAGGCGGTTGCGCCGCTGCCCCGGCAAGATGCTGAGCCCGTCCGCTGGAAGCGGACGTTTTTCTTTGTCACACCCCCGGCAGCCCGCAGGGCGGCATGGCCCCGCCAACAGCGGGCTGCCTCAAGCTGTTGTGGGGTCGGACCAACGTCCTGTCATGGCCAAAAACATTGGCAAGGGCTGTGCAGCTTTGAGGCGGATATGATATAATCCGATGTAAATCAGCAACAAACTGAGAAAAGAAAAAAGGAAGGGGATTTCACGTGAAACCGATTGGCATTCTGATGATTGAGCACCGCCTGATTGAAAAATTTCTGTCCCTTGTCCGCCAGGAGATTGACCGCATTGAGGAACGGCTGGCTGCCGACCCGCATTTCCTGAAAACCACCGTGGATTTTATCCGGACCTATGCGGACAAGATTCATCACGGAAAGGAAGAGGACATCCTCTTTGAGCGGCTCAAGCACAAGACGATGGACGCGCATGACACGGCGGTGATGGCGGAGCTGGACGCGGAGCATGTGGTGTCCCGCGGCGTGGTGGCAGAGCTGGTCCAGGCGGAGGCCGGGTTTCTTGGCGGCGACCGGGCGCAAATTGAGGTGATCAAGGAAAAGCTGAACTTCATATGCGACTTTTATCCGGTGCACATCGCCAAGGAGGACAAGGATTTCTTCCCCAAAACCCAGCGGTATTTCACCGCTGAGGAACTGGACCGGATGCTGGCGGATTTTGATCAGTTTGACAGCGGCATGGACAAGGAACACTACAACAAGCTGTACGACAGGATGTGGGGGGAGCTGCATTCATAAAAAGCAGCATCTGGCATACAGGCCAGTTGACAGGCGGTTTGCCCCGCCCCCCGGCTCCTCAAGAAAAGCATTGAAAGCCCAAGCGCATGTCAGCCGCCTCAAATGGAGGCGGCTGACATGCGCCTGCCGCTGGTGGCGGGCGATGCCCTTTTGCGGGTGGCCTTCACCCGGGAGCCCCGCTTGGCGGGCATCTTGCAAACCGGAGGCAGGCTTGCGCCCGCCCGCGGCCACATCCGGAGCCCGCCCGCTGGAAGCGGACGTTTTTTGTTTGTCAGGCCCGCAACTTTTGGCGTGACGGCGGGCGAATGCGGGCTGATTTGGCATCAATTTTTGGGCCCGGCCGCGCCTTGTCCGGTTCGCGCCGGGCTGTCCATCGCTGGTTGACCGGGCATCAAATCTTTTGTGTTTCAAGGGTTTTGGCGCTGTTTCACCTTGACAGGCGGGGCCGGGCTTGCTATGCTCAGGACAGTCAACTCCATACTATAAGAAAAGGCGGTGCAATCATGTTCAAACGGTTCCTGTTACTTCTCCTCGCGCTGGTGCTGGCCCTGGGGATTCTCCCGGCGGCTGTGGCGGAGGAAACGGTGCTGACCATTGGCGGCTGGCCGGCCGGCGACACGGCGTTTGAGGCCATCATCCCCAAATTCCTTGAGGACCATCCCGGTGTGCGCATTGAGCTGAACTTCATGTCCACCACCGACTTCAACCAGCAGCTGACCACCGCGATCGCGGCCGGCAGCGGCGCGGATGACATCGTCATGCTGGAGCAGGCCTGGGTCGGCCGCTACAAGGATGGGCCCGGCTTTGAGAACCTGCTGGATCCGCCCTACAACGCGGGCGAGCTCAAGGACGACTTTGTGGACTACAAGTGGGATTATGGCACCTCCCTGGACGGCACGCGCACCATCGGCCTGGTCTGGGACATCGGCCCGGCCTCGCTGTTCTACCGCCGTGACATCTTTGAGGAAGTGGGCCTGCCCTCTGACCCCGCGGAAGTGGATGCGCTGTTCTCCACCTGGGACGGCTTCCTGGAGGCCGCCGAGAAGGTGCACATCCCCGGGGAGCGCTGGCTGGTGTCCAACGCCGCCATGCTCTACTCCTGGTGCTACATGAACCGCGACTTCTTTGACAAGGACCTGAACCTGATCATCGACAAGCCGGTGGCCAAGGAGGCGCTGGAGGCGGCCATCAAGATGCGCCAGAACGACTGGGATGCCAAGATCATCGACATGTGGTCCAACGAGGCCAACGCTGCCTTTGGCGGCGGCCAGGTGGCCACGGTGGTGGCCGGCTGCTGGTACGGCGGCTTCCTCAAGAGCTGGATCGCGCCCGACCTGGGCGGCAAGTGGGGCGTTGCCCGCCTGCCCGGCGGCATCGGCTCCTCCAACTGGGGCGGCTCCTACCTGGCCATCCCCTCCCAGTCCAAGAACAAGGAGCTGGCCTGGGAGTTCATCAAGTACTCCATGGCCACGGCCGAAGCCCAGAACACCATGTTTGACGTGGTGGACTACTTCCCCGGCTACATCCCCGCCTGGGAAGACCCCATGTACCACGATGAGGACCCCTACTTTGGCGGCCAGAAGACCCGCGAACTGTGGGTGGACATCGCCAAGGGCACCTTCCCCAACTTCTCCACCCTCATGGACACCACCGCTGAGAGCGCCATGGGCAACGCGGTGCGCTCCGGCCTGGACGAGGGCCTCAGCGCCGATGAGATCATTGAGAACGTGAAGAAGGGCATCCTCAACGAAACCCTGGACGACTTTGAGCGCATGGAGGAGCTGATGGAGGATGCCGGGCTGAGATAAGTCCGGACGGCATCAGGCACACCCATGAGCAAACCAGCGGCCGCAGCCTGGCTGCGGCCGCTTTTCATCAGCCTGCCGGGGGGTGGCGGCAGGGGACAGGGCAGCCCCTTCCCCGGCCCCCTCTGCGGCAGCAGACAGCAAAGGTGGTGAATCAGCTTGACGGCGCAAACCGGCAACGCCCCCAGGCGCCATTCCCTGTGGAAGGAGATCAAGCGCAACCGGGTGGCCTACGCGTACATCTCCCCCTTCTTCATCCTCTTCCTCATCTTTGGCCTCTTCCCCATCGTTTCGGGGCTGTACATCAGCTTTTTCCGCTGGGACGGCGTGGGGGCCATGCGCTGGCGGGGGATAGACAACTACACCCGCCTGTTCACCGACCCCACCTTCATCAAGGCGCTGTCCAACACCTTCATCATCGGTATCATTGCCCACATCCCCATCCTGGGCGGCGGGCTGGTGCTGGCCCACCTGCTCAACGGCACATATGTGAAAGGGCAGAACCTGTTCCGCACCATCTACTTCCTGCCCATGGTGACCAGCGCCGTGGCCATCACCATCGTGTTCTCCTCGATGTTTGGCTACAATTTCGGCCTGATCAACTACTTCCTGGGCCTGCTGGGCCTCCAGCGCGTGGACTGGCTGGGCGGGGTGGGGGAGAACATCAAGACGGCCATCATCATCATGTTCTCCTGGAAGTGGATCGGCTGGAACATGGTGATCTACCTGGCGGGCATGCAGGGCATCTCCAACGACATCTTTGAGGCGGCCACCATTGACGGCGCGCGCCCCTCCCAGGTGTTTTTCCGCATCACCCTGCCCCTGCTCAAGCCCATCATCCTCTTCACCCTGATCCAGTCCAGCATCGGCATGATGAGCCTATACACCGAGCCGGTCATCCTGACCGACCAGATGGGCGGCACGCGCAACATGGGGCTGACGGTCATGATGTACCTGCTCAACAAGGCGCCGCGCGGCAACAACATCTACGGCCTGGCCAGCGCCGCCGCCTATGTGATCACCATCATTGTCATCATCATCTCCCTGCTGCTCAACCGCGCCTTCCATGAGCGCAGCCACCTGGAGAGGGAAGAGAAGAGGCGCCGCGGTCGCAAGAGGAGGTACGCATGAGGTACCTGCCGCTTTTGCTTGTCGCCCTGGCCCTGCTGGGGCTGGCCTGGCTGTCCAGGCGCTCCAGGCTGGTCTCCCAGACGCTGCTGTACGGTTTTCTGGGGCTGCTGGCGCTGACCATGCTGCTGCCCTTCTTCTGGATGTTCGTGCTGTCCACCCACCTGACGGCGGACATCTACACCAACCCGCCGCCCTTCTGGTTTGGGTCCAACCTGGCCGCCAACTACAGGGCCATGAACGAGGCGGTCAACGTGGGGCGCAGCTTCTTCAACTCCCTGCTGGTGGCCACGGCCCATACCTCCCTGGTGCTGCTGTTTTGCTCCATGGGCGGCTACGCCTTCTCGGTCTACGACTTCCCGGGCAAGCGCACACTGTTTGCCATCGTGCTGGCCACCATGATGATCCCGGGCATCGCCGGCATCATCCCCTGGTTTTTCCTGATCACCAAGCTGGGGTGGATCAACAACTTCCTGGCGCTGATCATCCCGGGCGCGGCCAATGCCTTCGGCATCTTCTGGATGCGCCAGTACTGCCAGAACAACGTGCCTGTCTCGCTCATGGAGGCGGCCAAGATTGACGGCTGCCCGGAGTGGCGCATCTTCTTCCGGGTGGTGGCGCCCATCCTGCTGCCCGCCTACTCGGCCCTGGGCATCATGCAGTTTGTCAACGTCTGGAACGATTTCATGGTGCCCATGCTGGTGCTGCGCGACGCCAACATGCGCACGCTGCCCATCATGCTGTCCTACATGCGCGGTGACCCCACCCGCGGCACCAACCTGGGCGCGATGATGCTGGCCAGCACCCTGACTGTGCTGCCGCTGCTGATTGCCTTTTTAAGCGCCAGCAAATACTTCATGAGCGGCCTGACGGCCGGAGCCATCAAGGAATAAGGAGGACATACACTTGCTGCACGACAAATCCATCAAGCTGGACCAATTGACCCTGGGGGTCTGCTACTATCCGGAGCACTGGAAGGAAGAGCTGTGGGCGGATGACCTGAAGCGCATGCTGGAACACGGCATCACCGTGGCCCGCGTCTTCGAGTTTGCCTGGACAGTGGTGGAAAAGGAGGAGGGCGTGTTTGATTTTGCCCTCTTTGACCGCTTCCTGGACCTGGCGCACCGGATGAAGATGCAGGTCATCATGTGCACCCCCACCGCCACGCCCCCGGTCTGGCTGACCCACAAATACCCCGAGGCGCTCAACGCCACCAAGGAAGGGGACCTGTACTACCACGGCCACCGGCGCCACTACAACTACAACTCCAGGGAGTACAACCGCCTGAGCGCCCGCATCGTCACCAAGCTGGCCGAGCGCTACGGCGACCACCCGGCCGTGATCGGCTGGCAGATTGACAACGAGATCAACTGCGAAATCGCGGAGTTTTATTCCGAGGCCGACCATGCCGCCTTCAGGGACTGGCTGAAGAAGCGCTTTGGCACGCTGGACAAGCTCAACGAGGCCATCGGCGCCGCCTTCTGGAACCAGACCTACACCGACTGGGCCCAGGTCAGCCTGGAGAAAAAGACCCTGCACGGCCATGGCAACCCCCACCTGGCGCTGCTGGAGAAGCGCTTCACCTCCCACAGCGCGCGCGCCTTCGTGAAGATGCAGGCGGACATCCTGCACAAGCACGTCAAGGGCCGCTTCGTCACCACCAACGGCATCTTCGGCCACCTGGACAACCACGAGATGACCCAGGAGGGCCTGGACTTCCTCACCTATGACAGCTACCCCAACTTCGCCTATGGGCAGGAGGCCGGCATCAACGCCGGGGACACCGGCAGCCTCAAGGACCGCGCCTGGGGGCTGAGCCTGTCCCGGGCACGTTCCATCAGCCCCAACTTCGGCGTGATGGAGCAGCAGTCAGGCCCGGGCGGCTGGGACTACCGCATGCTCATGCCCATGCCCAAGCCCGGGCAGATGCAGCTGTGGACCATGCAGTCCGTGGCCCACGGGGCGGACTTCATCAGCTATTTCCGCTGGCGCACCTGCTGGGTCGGCACCGAAATCTACTGGCATGGCCTCAATGACTACAGCAACCGGCCCAACCGCCGCCTGGAGGAGCTCAAGGGCATCTCCGCCCTGTTTGAGGCGGCCGGCGCGGCCGCGGGCGGCCGCTATGAGGCCCGGGTGGGCATCCTCACCGACTACCTCAACGAATGGGACGGCGAGCGCGATCTGTGGCACGGCCCGCTGGACGCCCAGTCCCGCCAGGCCATCTTCCGCGCCGCCCAGCTCAGCCATACGCCGGTTGACCTGGTCTACCTTCGGGAGACCGCCAGCCACCAGACCACGGTGGAGGAGCTGGCCCCCTACAGCGCGCTCTTCTACCCCCACCCCACCATCCTCACCCAGCGCACCGCGCAGGTGCTGAAGGACTATGTGGCCCAGGGCGGCAAGCTGGTCTTCGGCGCGCGCACCGGCTACAAGGACGAGTACGGCCGCTGCCCCATGGTGCCCATGCCGGGCTTCGCCGCGGACATCTGCGATGTGGAGGTGGTGGAGTACACCCTGGCGCGCTTTGACGAGCCGGTGCTGAACATCCGCATGGGTGACCAGCTGGCGCCCGCGCCCGATGCCCACGATGTGCTGCAGCCCGGCAGCACCGCCCGGGTGCTGGCCCAGTTTGACAGCGGCTGGTACGGCGGGCGTCCGGCCCTGACCCGCAAGGACTATGAGGGCGGCGGCGTTGCCTATTACCTGGGCAGCGGCTTCAGCTTTGAGATGGCGGACCTGCTGCTCAAGGAGATGGGCGTGCGCAGCCCCTACGCCCAGGAGCTCACCTGCCCCCAGGAGGTGGAGGTGGCCGTGCGCCGCAAGGACGGGGAGGCCTTCCTCTTCCTGCTGAACTACACAGAGCAGGCCCAGGCCTGCGACATCCACGGCGACTGGCGCCTGCTTGACGGCAGCAGCGCCAAGGGCAGCCAGAGCCTGCCGCCCTTTGGCGTGCTGGTGCTGCGCAAGGAGGGCTAAGCGCCCGGCCGTTCACCCATTGCCTGAACCCGTTCCCGGAGGGCCGCACCTGCGGCCCTCCTTTTTGCGCGCCAGGGCGTGCCCTTGGCCCTTGCGCACCAGGGCTTTCCGGGGTTTTCCATCCCTCGTCCAAGGTTTTTGCGGCTTTTTTGTGCATCTTGACAAAAATGAGGCCCTTTTGCTAAACTAAGCCTGTCCGGCTGATCCCGTTTTATGCGGGCGCGCTGTTAAGATTTACAGGGGGCTTTTTGTCGCGGGGTCCACCCGCTTCACGCATACAGATACTCAACCATCTGATGAACAGCTTTTTGTCGTCGTTCAGCCATTGAGCCGGGGGCCATGCGCCCGCGGCTTCTCTTTATGCCGCGCATGATGACATGATACGTTTGAGAGTACTCAAGAAGGAGGACAACATGCCGACCTATGTCTGGATCCTGGTCGCCCTGGCGGCAGCCGCCATCAGCGGCTTTGCCGGGTTCAGCTACAGCAAGAATACCCTGGAAAAGAAAATCGGGCGCGCGGACAGGTACGCCAAGGAGCTGCTGGACGACGCCACCCGCAAGGCGGAGGACCGCAAGAAGGAAACCATCCTGGAAGCCAAGGAGGAGGTGCTGCGCCTCAAGGGCGAGCTGGACCGGGAAATCAACGACCGCCGCGCCGAGCAGCAGCGCGCCGAGCGCCGGGTTGCCCAGCGCGAGGAAACCATGGACAAGAAGCTGGACAACCTGGAGAAGCGCGAGGAGCGCATGAACCAGAAGTCCGAAGAGATCAACAAGCGCCTGCAGGAGGCAGAGGCCCTGCGGGACAGGCAGGCGGGGGAGCTGGAGCGCATCGCGGGCCTGACGGCCGATGAGGCCACCCAGGCTATCATCTCCCGGGTGGAGAAGGAAGCCTACCATGACGCGGCCGCCCTGGTGCGCGACATTGAGCAAAACGCCAAGGAGGAGGCCAACAAGAAGGCGCGCAACATCATCGCGCTGGCCATCCAGAAGTGCGCCTCCGACCACGTGGCCGAGACCACGGTGTCCGTCATCAACCTGCCCAATGACGACATGAAGGGCCGCATCATCGGCCGGGAAGGCCGCAACATCCGGGCGCTGGAGCAGGCCACGGGCGTTGACCTGATCATTGACGACACGCCTGAGGCGGTGATTATCTCCGCCTTTGACCCGGTGCGCCGCGAAATTGCCCGCATCGCCATTGAGAAGCTGCTGCAGGACGGCCGCATCCACCCCGCCCGCATTGAGGAGATGGTGGAGAAGGCCAAGAAGGAAATTGACGAGCACATCAAGGAGGCGGGCGAGCAGGCCGTCTTTGAGACCGGCCAGCACGGCATTCACCCGGAGCTGGTCAAGGTGCTGGGCCGCATGAAGTACCGTACCAGCTACGGCCAGAATGTGCTCAAGCACTCCATCGAGGTGGCCCACCTCACCGGCCTCATGGCGGCCGAGCTGGGCCTGGACGCCCAGGTGGCCAAGCGCGCCGGGCTGCTGCATGACCTGGGCAAGGCGGTGGACCGCGAGCAGGAGGGCACCCACACGGCGCTGGGCGCCGAGCTGGCCCGCAAGTACAAGGAACACCCCGAGGTCATCCACGCCATCCTCTCCCACCACAACGATGTGGATCCCCAGTCCATCATCGCGGTGCTGGTGCAGGCGGCGGACGCCATCTCAGCCGCGCGCCCGGGCGCCCGGCGGGAGATGCTGGAGAACTACATCAAGCGCCTGACCAAGCTGGAGGAGATCGCCACCTCCTTCTCCGGGGTGGAGAAGTGCTATGCCATCCAGTCCGGCCGCGAGGTGCGCATCATGGTCAAGCCCGAGGATGTCAACGACGAGGGCATGCGCATCATCGCCAAGGAAATTGCCAAGCGCATTGAGAACGAGATGGAGTTCCCCGGCCAGATCCGCGTGAACGTCATCCGGGAGACGCGCAGCGTCGAATACGCCAAGTAAGCGCTTGTCAACAGGGCAGGCAGCCCGTATCATGGGCGCTGTGCCCGTGTGACACCAACCAAAACCCTTCAGGGCGGGCATCTGCAATGCCCGCCCGCTTCATTGAAACCTGTCAGGAGCGCGCCATGAAAACGCTGGAAACCACCTACAAAATCCTGTCATCGGATTGCGACCGCCACGGCTTCTGGAAGCCCGCGCGCATCCTGGTGATGATGCAGGAGCTGGCCGGGGAGCACTCGGGGATCCTGGGCTTCAGCTTCGCGGACATGCTGAAGCTGGGCGCGGTCTGGGTGGTCACCCGCAACGAGTTTGAGGTGCTGCGCTACCCGGAAATCGCACAGACTGTGTACGGCAAAACCTTTCCCGGGCGCCCGCGGCGCGGCATCTACCCGCGCTACTACCAGGTGGAGGATGAGGCGGGGCAGCCGCTGGTGCGCGGCAGCAGCTTCTGGGTGCTGGCGGATGTGAACACCCGCCAGATGGTGGACCTGGCGGCGGTCAGCGCTGCGATGCCGGACACCTCGGGCCTTCTGCCCTATTACCACAACCCGGGTGCTGCGGAGGAGCTGGGGGCAGGCAGCCCGCAGCGGGGCCGCTGGCAGCCGGTCTATACCGACCTGGACCGCAATGGCCATGTCAACAACACCCGCGCGGGCGACCAGGCGCTGTGCTTTCTCAGCCGCGCGGCCGACCTGAGCCGGCACCCGGTGCGCACCCTGCTGGCCTCCTACCACCGGGAACTGACCGAGCAGGACCAGGTGGACATGGCCTTTGTAAGCGAAGGCCCCGCCTTTTCCCTGCGTTTTTCGGTGCGGGGCACCCTGGCCCTGCGCATGAGCGGCCGGCTGTTTGAGCAGGCGGTCAAGCCGGGCGGGCCGGCAGCCTCATCCTGAGGGGGATGGGGCGCGAAGGGCTCCGCCCCTGCCCCTGAACAAGGCGGGCAGCGTTTCCGTGCTGCCCGATGCCTGGTTGCTGCTGCCCGCAGGCAGACACCCAGCGCTTTTACGAATCTGCCGCCTGCTCCCTGTTCATGCCGCCCAGCACGCTTTGGGTGAAGCCCTGGTAGTCCCGCGCCTGTTTTCCGGCCTCCTCATCCAGCAGGGAGCGCCTGGCCAGGCCGCCCTGGGGCAGCCCAAAGGGGCAGACCTTGTCGTGGAAGACATCCGGGTGGTACACCAGCGTCATCCCCAGGGAGACGGCCATCCACACCAGCATCATCGGGAAATCCTTCCCGATCAGCCTGCGGCTGACAAGGAACACCGCCACCGTCAGCGCCAGGGAGGCCCAGACCATCACGCCTCCCGCCAGCCAGGCAGGCGCCGGGCGGTTCTTCAGCCCCAGCTTCTGTTTCAGCGGGGTCAGCCAGGACATCAAGGTGTTCATCGGGCAGGCCAGCATGCAGTACAGCCGCCTGCCCCACAGCAGGGGCAGCAGCAAGCTGAGCAGGTACATTGCCAGCCAGCCAATCAGGAAGCCCTTGCGCAGCAGCACCACAAACAGGGCCAGGAACAGCAGCCGGATGACCGGGGCAGCTTTTTTCATCTCGCGCATCCTCCATACCGCTTGATCTGGCGCCATCATACTGGATGTTGGCGCAAAAAAGTGTTACCATTGTAACACTTCGTCCCTGCTGACCGCGTTTTGGAGGCCGCCATGGACCTTACCCGGCTCAAGCAGCTGCCCCTGCTGGCGACCCTGCCCGACACAGCCCTTGAGGGGCTGCGCGCCAGCGCGCGCCTGGCCCGGTTCCGCGCGGGCCAGCTGCTTCACAGCGAGGGGGAGGCCTGCACGGCGCTGGAGCTGATTGTGGAAGGGCGCCTGGCGGTGGAGCGCATCACCCGGGAGGGGGACCTGATGCGCATCGCCGAGTTTGGCCCGGGCGGCAGCATCGGCGGCAACCTGCTCTTCTCCTCCGACCCCGTGCACCACCTGGCCATCACCGCCACCCAACCCACCACCCTGCTGCGCATTGACAAGCGAAGCCTGCTGGCGCTTCTGGGCCAGCATCAGCGCTTTTTGCTGGCCTACCTGGGCGAGGTGGCGGACAGGGCGCTGGTGCTGGAGGGCACGCTCACCAGGTACGCCAACCTGCCCCTGCGCGCGCGCATCCGCAACTACCTGCGCGCCCAGCAGCGCGCCCAGGGCACGCCGGTCATCCGGCTGCCGGGCAGCAAGAAGGCGCTGGCCGCCCAGCTGGGCGTGCAGCGCAGCTCGCTCTCCCGGGCGCTGCAGCGGATGAAGCAGGAGGGGCAGGTGGATTTTGACCGCCACAGCATCACCCTGCTCAAATAAGCACAAATTGCCGGCCGGGCCGGCGGAAAGGACGCCATGATCATCATTGAGGGCGCTCACAACCGCGCCATATGCTATACCGACCAGCTGGAGCCCACCGCGCGGGAACAGATCAAAACCCTGTGTGACCAGCAGGCCTTTTCAGACAGCAAAATCCGCATCATGCCGGATGTGCACGCGGGCATGGGCAGCACCATCGGCACCACCATGACGGTGACAGACAAGGTGGTGCCCAACATGGTGGGGGTGGACATCGGCTGCGGTATGGAAACCGCACTTCTCAGGGAGCGGGAGCTGGATTTCGCCGCGCTGGACGCCCTGATCCGCAGGCAGATCCCCTCCGGCAAGGCGGTGCGCAGCGCGCCCCACCCCTTCAATGACCAGATCGACCTGAGCCAGCTGCGCTGCGCGCGCTACATGGACCTGGAGCGGGCGCGGCTGAGCATTGGCACCCTGGGCGGGGGCAACCATTTCATTGAGGCCGCCCGGGACGGGGACAGCGGCAGCCTCTACCTGATCATCCACTCCGGCAGCCGGCACCTGGGCTATGAGACCGCCAGCCACTACCAGAGGGAGGCCCACCGCGCCCTGGCGGCGGCGGCGGACCCGGCGCTGATGGCGGCGGTGGCGGATTTGCAAAAGGCGGGCAAGCGCAAGCAGGCGGCCCGGATGCTGCGGACCGCCCAGCGAAAGGGGCGGCTGCCCGGCGGCCTGCCCCGGGACCTGGCCTATGCCCAGGGCCAGCTGATGGCGGACTACCTGCATGACATGCGCCTGGTGCAGCGCTTTGCCGCCATCAACCGCCAGGCCATGATGCAGGTCATCACCAGCGGCCTGGGGCTGGACGTGCTGGAGCGCTTCACCACCACCCACAACTACATTGACCTGGACAGCATGGTGCTCAGGAAGGGCGCGGTCAGCGCGCGCCTGGGGGAGAAGCTGCTGATTCCCCTGAACATGCGCGATGGCAGCCTGCTGTGCGAGGGCCTGGGCAATGAGGACTGGAACCAGTCCGCGCCCCACGGGGCCGGCCGGCTGATGAGCCGCACGGCGGCCTTTGACAGCCTGAGCCTGGCGGAGTTCCGCGCGCAGATGAAGGGGGTGTACTCCACCTCGGTGGGGCAGGACACCCTGGATGAAGCCCCCATGGCCTACAAGCCCATGGCGCACCTGCTGGCGCACCTGGGCCCCACCGCCCGGGTGCTGGCCCACCTGAAGCCGCTGTACAACTTCAAGGCGGCGGAATAAGGGCGGAACCGCGCCGGAGGCCACCAGCCGCCGGAATCAAAGGCCGCCCGGCCTCGTCCCCATCCAATGGTTTGAAGACACATCAAAGCGCCGCCTCTTCACAAGGCGGCGCTTTGGTGATGCGTTTCACAGCCGGGCCGGGGGCCTGGGGGCGCACAGCCCCCAGCGGTTCCCCGTCCCTCAGGAAGCCTCGCCCTGCCGGTGGCAACCGCCGCCCTGGCAGGTGCAGTTGTCACAGCCCTTGACAGGGCTGGTTTTTGTGCCTTTGAGGTTGCCACGGGTGAGCAGTGCCAGCCCCAGGATGAGGCCGATGCCCAGCGCGATGGCGCCAATGTTGTCTGTCAGCCAGGTCATGGGTACCTCCTTTTGGTTTGCCCCTACGCAGCTATCATACCACCCTGGGCAAGGTTCAGGCAGATGGGGCCTGTCCGTCCACCTTGGTGCTGGGGCAGCCCGGACAGCTGGAGCAGGCCATGCCGCAGCCGCGCCCGGCGCGGCGGGCCCTGACCTGGGCGCGGATGACCAGGGCCAGCAGGGCGGCCAGCGCCAGCAGGGTCAGCAGGGTGGGCAGGTTGATCATATCATGCGCATCCTTTCAACTATCGTTGGTGTATGTCAGACGGCGGCGCGGCGGGCCTGGCCCACCGGGCGGGGCCGCAACAGCAGGTAGAGGCTGGCGGCCAGCACCAGCAGGGCGGCCAGGCTGTACAGCCCCGGCGCCTGGCCCTGGATGAGCAGCCCCAGCTGGTAGACCAGCAGGGAGGCGCTGTAGGCCAGCAGCGTTTGGTAAAGCAATGCAAAGGCGGTCCAGCCGCTGCTGTTCATCTCCCGTTTGATGGCGCCCACTGAGGCGAAGCAGGGCACGCACAGCAGGTTGAAGAGGATGAAGGAGGCGGCGGACAGCCCGGTGAAATCGGCCGCCAGGCGGCCCCAGATCTGCGCGCCGTCCTCCGCCACCTGGGCGAAGCCGTACAGCACCCCGTAGGTGCTCACGATGTTCTCCTTGGCCAGCAGCCCCGTGAAGGTGGCCACGGTGGCCTTCCACTCCCCAAAGCCCAGGGGCAGGAAGACGGGGGCCACCAGGCGGCCCAGGGCGGCCAGCAGGCTGCCTTCGCTGCTGTCCACCACCACCAGGCGGCCGCCTTCCACGCCCAGGGCCTGCAGCAGGTAGAGCACCACGCTGGACAGCAGGATGACGGTGCCCGCGCGCTTGATGAAGGACCAGCCCCGCTCCCAGGCGGCGCGCAGCACGTTGCGCGGCAGGGGCAGGTGGTAGGCTGGCAGCTCCATCACAAAGGGGGCGGGGTCGCCGGCGAAGCGGCGGGTTTTTTTCAGGATGATGCCGGAGAGCACCACCGCCAGCACGCCGGCCAGGTAGGCTGCGGCCGCCACCCAGCCGGAGTTGCCATAGACCGCCCCGGCGAACAGGGCGATGATGGGCATCTTGGCGCTGCAGGGGATGAAGGAGGTGGTGATGATGGTCATGCGCCGGTCGCGCTCCTGCTCGATGGTGCGGCTGGCCATGATGCCCGGCACCGAGCAGCCGCTGCCAATGAGCATGGGGATGAAGCTCTTGCCCGACAGGCCAAAGCGCCGGAAGACCCGGTCCATGATGAAGGCCACCCGGGCCAGGTAGCCCACGTCTTCCAGGATGCCCAGCAGCAGGAAGAGCACCAGCATTTGGGGCACAAAGCCCAGCACCGCGCCGACCCCGCCGACAACGCCGTCCACCACCAGCCCGCTCACCAGCGGGGCCACCCGGGCGCCCTCCAGCAGCTGGCGCAGGGGGGCGGCCACCCAGTCCCCAAAGACGGTGTCGTTGACAAAACCGGTCACCAGGCTGCCGATGGTGGTGACGGAGATGTAGTACATCAGGAACATCACCAGGGCAAAGATGGGGAGGGCCAGCAGGCGGTTGGTCACCACCTGGTCTATGCGGTCGGACAGGCTCATCTTCAGGCCGGGGTTGTTGCGGGTGAGGGCGGCCCGTGACAGGCGCTCAATGAAATCATAGCGCGCAGCGGTGATGAGGGATTCGCCGTCGTCCTGCTCCGCCTCCTCCAGCCGGTCCGCCACCCCGCTCACCTGGTTTGCCAGGTCCTCCGGCAGGCCCGTGCCCGGCACTGCCCTGGCATCGCGCTCCAGCAGCTTGACGGCGCTGTAGCGCAGCAGGCGCCGGGGCACCAGGGGCTGGATGAGCGCCTCCACTTGGCTCACGGCGTCCAGCACCGGGCCCTCCAGGCAGTCCGGCGGCGCCTGGCTGCCCTGATTGGCCGCCTGGATGGCCGCCTGGGCCAGCTCCTGAGCGCCCTGGCGGCGCAGGGCGCTCAGCCACAGCACGGGACAGCCCAGGCCGCGGGAAAGGGCCGCCACATCCACCTGGTCGCCGCTTTTTTCCACCAGGTCAGCCATGTTCAGGGCCACCACCACCGGCAGGCCCAGCTCCAGCAGCTGGGTGGTCAAAAAGAGGTTGCGCTCCAGGTTGCTGGCGTCCACCACGTTGATGATGGCGTCCGGCGGCTGCAGGCTGAGGTAGTCCCTGGTGATGCGCTCCTCCGGGGTGTAGGGGGAGAGGGAGTAAACCCCGGGCAGGTCCTGCAGCAGGATGTCCTGACGGCCCAGCAGCAGGCCTTCCTTTTTTTCAATGGTCACCCCCGGCCAGTTGCCCACATACTGGTTGGCGCCGGTGAGCAGGTTGAACAGGGTGGTTTTTCCGCTGTTGGGGTTGCCCGCCAGCGCGATGGTGATTGGCGTCATACAGCATCCTTTCCGCAAAGGCGGCAGCCCCGGAGTTAGCCAAGACTAACCGAGGGGCAAACAATTACTCGATTTCAATCAGCGCGGCGTCCGCCTTGCGCAGGCTCAGCTCATAGCCGCGCACGGTCAGCTCCATCGGGTCGCCCAGGGGCGCCAGCTTGCGCACCAGCACCCTGGTGCCCCGGATGAGGCCCATCTCCATGATGCGGCGCTTGACCGCGCCCTGGCCATGCAGGCGCACCACGCGGGCCTCTTCGCCCACCGGCAGCTGGTCCAGGGTTTTCATACGTGGATGTGCCGCGCCAGGCCGCGTCCCAGGGCGATGCGGCTGCCCAGCACCTGCAGGATCAGGTCCCCGCCCAGGCCGCCCACCACGGTCACGCGCACCCCGCTGACAAAGCCCAGCTCCTGCAGGCGGGCGCGCACCTGCGGGGGGCCGGACAGGCGGACAATGGTGTGGGTTTCCCCCGTTTTCATCAGGGTGAGCGGCATGGCGTCCTTTCAGGGTTAGCGGCGACTAACCCGCACGGATTTTTTTCGCCGGTACCCGGCGCTGGCTTCAGTTTATCCCCCGGCAGGGCGGCTGTCAAGGGCAAGGCGGCACGGTTTTCCCTGCCCAAGCGGCGGCAAATCAGGTATAATCACCTCATTGACACCAGCGCCCCGGCGCGAAGGAGGAAAAGATGAACCTGCAGGCAAACCTGGTCAAATACGCACAGCTGATTCTGAAGGTGGGGCTCAACATCCAGCCGGGGGACAAGCTGCTTGTCCGCCTGGACGAGCACGGCCTGCCCCTGGCGCGGGAGATTGCCCGCCAGGCCTATGACCTGAGCGCCCACGACATCCAGCTGATGTTCCAGGATGACGGGCTCACCCTGGCGCGCTACCTGCATGCGCCGGATGCGGCCTTTGACAGGGTGCCCGGCTTCTTCGCGGACTTCCGCGAGGCAGCCTACCTGGACAACTACCACCTGCTGGCGCTCAACGCGCCCAACCCGGAGCTGCTCAAGCAGGCCGACCCGGCGCGCATCAGCCGCTGGGAGAAGGTCCAAAGCCAGGCCAACGAGCGCATCATGAAGTACACCATGGAGAACCAGGTCAAGTGGAGCATCGCGGCCCTGCCCTCCCCGGCCTGGGCTGTGAGCGTGTTCCCGCAGCTGGAGGAGGCAGCCGCCATCAGTGCCCTGTGGGAGAAGATTTTTGAGGCCACCCGCGTCAACCTGGAGGACCCGGTGGCCGCGTGGGAGGCCCACCAGCAGGCGCTGGCGCGCCATGTGGATTTTTTGAACCGGCACCACTTTGAGAAGCTGCACTACGAGGGCCCGGGCACCGACCTGGTGGTTTACCTGCCCCAGGGGCATGTCTGGAAGGGGGGCGCCTCCCGGATTCCGCGCGGGGACAGCTTCATGCCCAACCTGCCCACCGAGGAGGTCTTCACCCTGCCCCACGCCCACAAAGTGGACGGCACCCTGGCCGCCACCCTGCCCCTGAGCACGCGGGGCAGGCTGATTGAGGGCCTGCGCTTCACCTTCAGGGACGGCCAGGTGGTGGATTTCGCGGCGGACAGCGGGGCGGACATCATCAAGGGCCTGCTGGACACCGATGAGGGCGCCCGACGCCTGGGCGAGGTGGCCCTGGTGGGGGAGGACTCGCCCATCCGCCGCACCGGGCTGCTGTTCCGCAACACCCTGTTTGATGAGAACGCCTCCTGCCATTTCGCCCTGGGGCAGGCCTATGCAGAAAACCTGGAGGGCGGCAGCCAGATGGACAGGGAGCAGCAGAAGGCGGCCGGCATGAACCGCTCCCTCATCCATGTGGACTTCATGGTGGGCGGGCCGCAGCTGCGCGTCACGGGCTACACCCCCCAGGGGCAGGCGGTGCCGCTGCTGGTGGCGGGCAACTGGGTGGTCTGAGCCCCGCCGCGTACCCTTGAACCCGCCCGGCCATTGCCTTACCATGGGGCTGGAGGTGCCAACATGAGCGTCAATGAATCCCAGGAAAACTACCTGGAGCGCATCCTGCTGCTGCAGCGCCGCAAGGGCTATGCCCGCCAGGTGGACATCGCCCGGGCGCTGAAGGTGACCAAGCCCAGCGTCAGCTACGCCATGCGCCAGCTGCGGGAGCAGGGCTACGTCACCATGGACAGGGACAACCTGATCTCCCTCACGGAGGCCGGCCTGGCCATCGCCCGGTCCATGGCCGAGCGGCATGAGGGCATCGCCCGGGTGCTGATGCGCCTGGGGGTGGATGAAGAAACCGCCTATGAGGACGCCTGCCGCATGGAGCACGACATCAGCCAGCAAAGCTTTGAGGCCTTGCTGCGGCTGGACCGGGACGGCCTGCTGCCGGACAGCCAGGAAGGGCCGGCATGAACCGGTTCAAGCTGGTCGCGCCCTTCAGCCCCCAGGGGGACCAGCCCCAGGCCATCGCCGCGCTGGCGGAGGGCCTGAAGCAGGGGCTGACCGGCCAGACCCTGCTGGGGGTGACGGGCTCCGGCAAGACCTACACCATGGCCAGCGTGATTGAGCGGGTGCAAAAACCCACTTTGGTCATCGCGCACAACAAGACGCTGGCCGCCCAGCTGTGCGCGGAGCTGCGCGCCTTCTTCCCCGACAGCGCCGTGGAATACTTTGTCAGCTATTACGACTATTACCAGCCGGAGGCCTACATCGTCTCCAGCGACACATACATTGAAAAGGATTCCTCCATCAACGACGAGATTGACCGCCTGCGCCACAGCGCCACCGCGGCGCTCAAGGAGCGGCGCGATGTGATCATCGTGGCCTCGGTCTCCTGCATCTATGCCATGGGCGACCCGGAGGAGTACCTGGGCCAGATGATTTCGCTGCGTCCGGGCATGAAGCTGAGCCCCGAGCAGCTCGCGCGCCAGCTGGTGGACATCCAGTACGAGCGCAATGACATCGCCCCGGGGCGGGGCATGTTCCGGGTGCGGGGGGACGTGGTGGACATCATCCCCATCAGCCAGGAGGAGAACGGCCTGCGCGTGGACTTCTTTGGCGACCAGGTGGAGACGGTGTCCGAAACCGCGCTGACCACCGGCCGGGTGCTGCGCCAGCTGACCCACGCCGCGCTCTACCCGGCCACCCACTACGCCACCAACGAGACGGCGCGGGAGCGGGGCCTCAAGCAGATGGAGGCCGACCTGGCGGAGCGCGTGGCCTATTTTGAGCGGGAGGGCCGGCTGCTGGAGGCCCAGCGCATCGCCCAGCGCACCCAGTATGACATTGAGATGCTCAGGGAAATCGGCTTTGTGTCCGGCATTGAGAACTACAGCCGCTATTTTGACGGCCGCCAGCCGGGCGACCCGCCCTTCTGCCTGCTGGATTACTTCCCCAGGGACTACATCTGCTTCATCGATGAGAGCCACGTCACCATCCCGCAGATCCGCGGCATGTACAACGGCGACCGCGCCCGCAAGACCCAGCTGGTGGACTACGGCTTCCGCCTGCCCTCCGCCTTTGACAACCGCCCGCTCACCTTTGAGGAGTTTGAGCAGCGGGTGCCCCAGGCGGTCTTCGTGTCCGCCACGCCGGGGGCTTATGAGGCGGCCCACAGCCTGAACACGGTGGAGCAGATCATCCGCCCCACCGGCCTGCTGGACCCCAAAATCATCGTGCGCCCGGCGACCGGCCAGGTGGACGACCTGGTGGGGGAGATCAACCAGGTGGTGGCCAGCGGCTACCGGGTGCTGGTGACCACCCTGACCAAGGCCATGGCCGAGCGGCTCAGCGACTACCTGCGCGAGCTGGGCATGCGGGTGCGCTACCTGCACTCGGACATCAAGACCATGGAGCGCATGGAGCTGCTGCGTGACCTGCGCCTGGGCACCTATGACATCCTGGTGGGGATCAACCTGCTTCGCGAGGGGCTGGACCTGCCAGAAGTGGCGCTTGTGGCCATTTTGGATGCGGACAAGGAGGGTTTCCTGCGTTCTGAGACCAGCCTGGTGCAAACGGTGGGGCGCGCCGCGCGCAACACCGAAGGGCGGGTCATCATGTACGCCGACGCGCCGACTGACTCCATGATGCGCGCCATTGGCGAGACCAACCGCCGCCGCGCCATCCAGGAAGCCTACAACCGGCAGCACGGCATCACGCCGGAGAGCATCAACTCCGCGGTGCGCGAGCTGATTGCCATCACCCAGCAAAACGAGCAGGCGGCCCGCGAGCGCGGCCTGAGCGAGGAGGAGCGCGCCGCCCTGGCCCTGTCCATTGAGGACCGTATGCTGGCCGCCGCCCAGAACCTGGATTTTGAGGCGGCCGCCAAGCTGCGCGACCAGCTGTTCACCCTGCGGGGCGAGCAGCCCCCGGAGCGCCAGCAGCCCCAGCCCGCGCGCCGGCGGCGGGCGCGCACGCGCAAGTAGGCGCGTGTCACGCCGCAAGCGGCCTGTGATGGCGCCCGCAGGCTGTTTGCAGAAGGAGGACCCTGCCATCAACCCACAGGATTTGTCCGCCGCCGCGCGGGCCTACGCGCAGCAGCCGGGAGAGCGCAGCCTGTCGCGCCTGCTGGCCGTGCTGCAAGGCTTGTTGTCACAGGGCGCGCCGGCGGTGCTGGCGATGGATTTCCCGGCGCCCGGGCTTGAGCACCTGGGCCTGCCGCCCACCATGGTGCGGGATGCGTCGGGGGAGGAGTACTATGCCCTGATTACCTCGCAGGCCAAGGGCGTGGAGGAGCGCCTCCTCATTGAGATGGACTTGGCGGCGGCGCTGGGCATGGTGGCAGGGGACCCCACCGCAGCCGGCCTGTGCATCAACCCCTGGAATGAGCCCCCCTGTTACCTGGCGCGCGGGCACCTGCGCGACCTGCTGCGCGCGCATGCGGACCGCCAGGCGGGGGCACCGTGAGCGGGCTGGTGAGGCTGCCGGGGGGCGGCTGATTGCGCGGGGCTGGCGGCGCCGGCGTGCGTAAACCGTCACCAAGCGGGTATGAATACAGGGCGGCGTAAGCGCCGCCCGCTTTTTGCGCGGTTCAACACAGCCGCGGGGGCATCCCCGCTGAGAAAGGATATATCTATGGCAGGTGAAATCAACAACCGGGAGTACAGGAAGGGCCGGCTGCAGGACATCATCGGCAAGCTGCACGCGGGGCACACCGTGGAGCAGGTGAAGGACGAGTTCGCGGAGGTGTTCGGCCAGGTGTCCGCGGAGGAAATCTCCAACGCGGAGCAGGCCTTGATTGACGAGGGCATGCCGGTGGAGGAGGTGCAGCGCCTGTGCGACGTGCACGCCTCCATCTTTGAAGGCTCCATTGAGGACATTCACAGCTCCCTGCCCCTGGAGGTGCCCGGCCACCCGGCGCATACCCTGAAGGCCACCAACCGCGCGCTGCGCAAGCTGCTGGCGGACCTGAGGGGCCTGCTGCCCCAGACGGACGAGGTCAGCCGCCTGGCCCTGAAGCAAAAAACCCAGCAGCTGCTGGGCATTGACAGCCATTATAAGATCAAGGAAAACCTCTTCTTCCCCTACATGGAGAAGTATGGCGTCACCGCGCCGCCCAAGGTGATGTGGGGCGTGGATGACGAAATCCGCGCGGAGCTGAAGGAGGCCGCGGCGCAGCTGGCCCAGGGCAGCACCCAGGCGCTGGAGAAGGCGCTCACCCGGGTGGAGGACATGGCCTTCAAGGAGGACAACATCCTGCTGCCCATCCTGGTGGAAAACCTGCACGAGGATGAGTGGCGGCAGATTGCCCAGGACATGCACGAGTTCGGCTTCTTCCTGCTGGGCACCCCGCCCGCCTTCCCGCTGTCCGCCCGCGCGGCCAGCCCCGTGCAGGCCGCCAAGGCGGAGGGGGTCAGCCTGCCCACGGGCAGCTTCACCACCCAGGAGCTGGCAGCCGTGCTCAACACCCTGCCCCTGGACATGACCTTTGTGGACCGCGACAACAAGGTGCGCTTCTTCTCCCAGGGCAAGGAACGCGCCTTCCCCCGCACGGTGTCGGTGCTGGGGCGGGACGTAAGCAACTGCCACCCGCCGGCCAGCGTGCACATCGTGGAGCAGATTGTCAGCGACCTGCGCGAGGGCCGCAAGGACCATGAGGAGTTCTGGATCAAGCTGGGCGAGCAGCTGGTGCACATCCGCTACTTCGCGGTGCGCGACCCCAAGGGCCAGTACCTGGGGGTGCTGGAAACCACCCAGAACATCGCCCCCCTGCAGCTGATTGCGGGCGAGAAGCGCCTGCTGAGCTGATCAGCCGCCCTGGCCTTGCCCCGCCCCGCGCCGCCTGGGCTGGGTGAAGGCCAGGGCCATGGCCAGCCCGGCCATGAAGCCGGCGGTGTCTATCCACACATCCAGGATGGCGGCGCCCCGGCCGGAGAGCAGCTGCAGGCTTTCATCCAGGAAGGCGGCCAGCATGCCAAAGCCCAGCAGGGTGAGGGCATGCCTGGCGTTCCAGTCGGTCTGGGCCAGCGCCAGGCCGCCCAGGCCGCCCAGCAAGGCGAACTCAATGGCGTGGGCCAGCTTGCGCAGCAGGCCTTCATCCAGCTGCCGCCCGGTCAGGCGTTGCAGCAGCCGGGCGAAGCGGCCGCTGACCATCATCGACTGCACGGGCGACTGGAGGGAGAACAGGTAGATGGCCAGCAGGGCGGCAAGGCCCAGCAGCAGGCTGAGGCGGTATACCCGCTTGCTGCCCCAGGGGGCCAGGTGCCGCTCACCGGGAAACCGCATGGCCTCGCCTCCTTTGCTGTCAGGCCGCCTGCCATTTGCCCCGCCGCGCGGGGCGGTTTGCTGCGCCGCGGCCCGCCAGACCATCTGCCCTGTCCAAACCCCGCCCGGCCGCGAAAAATCTTGTCTTCACATTGTACCGCATCTGTACCCCGGGCTCAAACCACCGGAAAAACCCTGTGTTTTCAAGGGGATGGCCAATTACCGGCCTGATTTGACAAGCGGCGAAACCTGTGCTATCTTGTAGGCGAGCCAAAGGAGATGGACATCAAATGTGGCTCAAAAGGGAGGCGATCAACTGATTAAGGTAGAGAGTGCACTGCCCTTCGTTGTCTGCTTCGCCCGTTTAGATAACAAACAGATTTCCACACAGAACTGAACCTGGCACAAACTTGTCTGACCGCGGAAGTTCCCTTAGGCGTACGACCCATATCAGGACACACAGTTTGCCTCCAGACAGTTACTCCCCAACGGGGGAAACACGATTGTTCCCGGGCGAAGCGACGGACCATCTGGTACTGGTTACTCAGAGGAACTCGAAGGCTCAGAACAATTGAATACGGACCGACGGCCCGCTGTCCCAGAGGCAGCGGGTCTTTTTTTGCGGGCTTTTTGCGCCCGGCCCATTCCTGCCGCGCTAAGCCGGCCAGGCACAGCCGGCAACCAGGCTGACGACAGGATGAGGCCGCCCTGCGGCAAAAAAAGAGCCGGCTGGCCTTCCGTGAACCACCGGGCTGGCAGCGGCTTATCTCACTTTATATCTGGATGAAGCAACCTCGTTTTACGGCAAGGCTCAGCGACCCTTAACTCAGGCCAGCGGCAGCTGTCGCTGCTGCAGCAGCCTGACCAGCGGCACCCCCAGGCCGAAGCAGACCACCGCCTGGCCCGCGCCCACGGCGAGGAAGCTGATGTAGGGGTGCAGGCCATAGGCCCAATACAGCATCAGCCCGATCACCAGCGCGTTGATGGCCACGGGCATCAGGGCGGCCAGCCACAGGGTGTGGCGGAAGCGGCGGGTGAGGAGGGCCGCCACCAAGCTGGCCAGGGAGCCAAAGACCACGTCCTGCCAGGGCTGGCCGGTGACCAGGTTGGCGGCCAGGCAGCCGATGAACAGCCCGGGCACAAAGGCGGGGGACAGCACGGGCAGCAGGGTGAGGGCCTCGGAAATGCGGAACTGGATTTGCGCGAAGCTGATGGGCGCGAACATCAGGGTGAGCGCCACATAGGCGGCCGCGCTCAGGCCCCCAAGGGCCAGGGAACGGGGGGAGAAATGCTGGTGCAAGGGCTGCTCCTGTGGGGTTCTGACCCGGGCGCTGTGATTGGCTTCACAAGGTTTATGGCTGCTCCGCCTCCGGGCCCCCGGCCGCCTCACCCTCCTGCCCGGCCTGGGCGGCGGCGTGCAGGGCCTGGTGCAGGGCCTCAATGAAGCCGCGGCTGGTCCAGGTGGCGCCGGTATAGACGTCAATCTCAGCGGAGTTGGCGGCCATCGCGCGCTCGCACAGCGCGGCCAGGGCGGGCTCGGCGTAGTCGGCGGTCTCATGCTCGCCCACCACGCTCACCTGGGCGAAGCGGCCCTCCTCCATCACCAGGGTGACCTGGATCAGGCTGGCGTTGGAAAAGCCCTCGGCCTCGCCGTAGAAGGTGCCGCTCACCCGGGCCAGGCCGGCGTCCGCCGCCTTGTCCAGGGCCTGGCGCAGCGCCTCAATGAAGCCGCGGCTGGTCCAGGTGGCGCCGGTATAGACGTCAATCTCAGCGGAGTTGGCGGCCAGGGCGCGCTCGCGCAAAGCTTCAAAGGCGAGGGTGGCGTAGGGCTCTGTCTCATGCTCGCCCACCGCCTCAAGCGCCACAAAACGCCCGTCCTGAAGGGTCAGGCTGACCCTGACCGGGCTGGCGTTGGAGAAGCCCTCGCCCTCGCCATAAAAGGTGCCGCTCACCCGGGCCAGCACGGCAGGCGGCAGGTCGCCGGCGGCCTGGTCCAGCGCCATGCGCAGCGCGCGCATGAAGCCGCGGCTGGTGAGGGTGGCGCCGGCGATGACATCCAGTTGCCCGGTGTTGAAGTCCACCGCGCGCCGGGACAGCTCCAGGAGCGCGGGCTGCACATAGTCCACCGGGTCGCCTTCGGCGCTGGCCTCCACCCGGGTGATGCGGCCCTCATCCAGGGTGAGGCTGACCCGCACCAGGTTGTCCGGTGTGAAGCCGGGCGCCTCCCCATAAAAGACCCCGCTCACCTGCGCGCGGCGCCTTGCGGCGCCCCATGCGGCGCGGGCGGCGTCCAGGATGCCGTTGCAGGTCCAGGTGGCGCCGGTGATGCCGTCCACCTCCACGCTGTTTTGCGCCACCATGCGCTGGGGGAGTTCCATCAGGGCCTCCTCGGCGAAGTCCAGGTGCTCGCCCGGGCCGATGGCGCGGGCCTCGGTGATGGCGCCGCCTTCAATGGTGAGGGTCAGGGTGATGGGCTGGTCCTCCGAAAACCCGTGTGCCTGGGCGGTATAGGTGCCATCGGTGACCGCCAGGGCTGCGGGCGGCAGCGCCAGGCACAGCAACAGGCAGAGCAGCAGCCATCTTCTCATCGCGTGTCCCCCGTCAAGATATTTTTCATGCAATCAAGATACAATGCCCGCATCCGCGGGGCAAGCGCCGCGCGCGGATTAACCGGGACAAATCAGTCCCGGCCGGGGAAATGTGGGTGTCTGCAACACAAAGGGTGTTTCCCTGCGCGGTTGATGCTGCCGGCACGCGGCGCGCGCGGGGCGTGAAAGCGCGGCTGGCGCTCCGGCTAGCGTTCAGCCTCGTCGCAGCCGAAGAAGCGCGATCCCTCGAGCCACGCCGCATCACGGGCGTAGGCGAACAGCAGCTGTCCGTCCTTCAGCGCATCGATCACCTCGCGGGTGACCTCGGGGCGCAGCGCGGGACAGCCCCAGCTGCGGCCGAGCCTGCCCTGTCGCTGGCCCTGCACCGGATCGACGTAGTCGGCGCCGTGCATCACCAGCAGGCGCTCGCGCGCAAGGTCGACTCGGCCGGCGACGTGGTCGTGGTGGATCAATACATCGACTGCACCAAGCGCCGCGCGGCGACGTTCTTCGATGCCGACGTCGTGGCTCACGTGTCCTTCGCCGATCCCGTCTGCCCTGCCCTGTCCGAGGCAGCCGCTCTTGCCACGGAGCAGTCCGGGGGGCGGCTCCATCGCGGCGGCACCTACGTCTGCATCGAGGGGCCCCAGTTCTCGACGCGGGCCGAGAGCCACCTCTACAGGAGCTGGGGAGCGTCCGTCATCGGGATGACGGCCCTGCCCGAGGCGAAGCTCGCGCGGGAAGCAGAGCTCCCTTACGCCACCCTCGCCTTCGTCACGGACTACGACTGCTGGCACGAGACGGAGGAGGACGTCTCGGTGGAGGCCATCCTCGCCGTACTCCGTCAGAACGCGGCCCTCGCGCGGGAGACCGTGCGCCGACTCTGCGAGCAGCTGCCCGATCCGGCGACCAGCCCCGCGGCGACCGCGCTGCGCTCGGCGATCCTCACGCCCCCGGAGCAACGAAGCCCTGCGGCGCTCGAGCGGCTCGATCTCGATGAGGACGCGACCGTACTGGCCGTGGCCACCGCTCTGCTTCTTGTGGGTGTACTCGACGATGCCGCTCTTGCCGCGGATGGTCTCCCGGTAGGCGACGCGCGGCAGCTTGGTGTGGATGTTGATCTTCTGCTTCTCGCGCACCTTGTCGAGGATCATGTTGAGGTGGAGGTCGCCCATGCCGGCGACCACGTTCTCCTTGGTCTCCTCGTTGAACTTGATCTGGAAGGTGAGGTCCTCCTCGCTGACACGGTGCAGGGCCTCGTTCATCTTCTCCTCGCTCTTCTTGTCGTCGCTGGAGATGGCGAGGCTGTAGGTGGGCTGGCCGAAGTCGATCGGCTTGAAGGAGAACTTCTGGTCTCCTCCCTCCACCAGGGTATAGTTGGTCGCCGAGATGTTGCTCTTGGCGATCACGCCCACATCGCCGGCGGTGAGGGCGCTCGTCTCGACGATCTTCTTGCCCACCATCCGATAGACCTTGTTGGCCCGCTCCTTGCGTGAGACGATGGCGTTGTACAGCTCGGTCTCCCCCTTCAAGGTGCCGCGCAGCACCTTGACGAAGCTGAGCTTGCCGCTGAACTGGTCGATGGTCGTCTTGAAGACCAAGGCCGCGGCCGTTCCCTCTTCGGTGATGGCGAACTCGCTCTCGCTGCCATCATCGGCGATGATGGTGTCCGTGTATCCGAGGGGGTCGGGGAAGTTGTTGCTGATGAAGTTGAGTAGGCTGAGGAGCCCCGAGCCCTGCTCGCTGGAGCCGCAGAGCACCGGTACGACGCGGTTGTCGTGCAGGCCCTCCTGCAGGCCGCGGCGGATGTCGTCGGCTTCGAGGGTCATCTCCTCAAAGTACTTCTCGATGAGGTCGTCGGCGCCCTCTGCGGCGCTCTCGATGAGGATGGTGCGGTACTCCTCGGCCATGTCGGCGTACTCGGCGGGGATATCGCCGGCGGTTTCTTTGGCTTCGGGATGGGCGAAGTACGCCTTGTTCTCGATGAGGTTTATGATTCCCTTGAAATCCTTGCCGCTTCCCATCGGGATGGCCACGGGGACCAAGGTCGTCTTGAAGGACTCCTTGAGCGCATCGAGCACTTTGGTATAGTCTGCGTGTTCACGGTCCATCTTGTTGATGAAGATCGCACGCGGGGTATTCATATCATCAAGTCTGCGCCAGAGCTTGATCGTCTCGATCTGTGGCCCGACGCGTCCATCGACGAGCATCAGTGCCGCTTCGGTGGCCCTGAACGCCGCGATGGTCTCGCCGATGAACCCGCTGGTGCCCGGGGTATCGACGATATTCAATCTCTTGCCCTGCCACTCCAAGGAAGCGAGGGAGGCGTGGATGGAAATCTGGTTGGCGATCTCCTCTTCGGTGTAGTCACTGGTGGTCTTGCCGCTTGCAACGGTCTCTGCCCGGGAAATCACATCTGCGTAGAACAACATCTGTTCCACCAAGGTGGTTTTCCCGGTTTCGTTGTGGCCGATGACGGCGACATTCCTTAGCATACTGCTGACAACGCTCATAAATCCTCCTCTGATATCTGCACCATATATGTGCGATGATCATAAACGCATGGAACAATGGTATTCGTTATCGCCAAAGAAGTCAAAAGAAATCTCTTTTTGTTGGAAATAAAACCGGTATCGTCAAAACAGCCCATGAAATGCATGCCATGCCCTCCAGATGGCGGCGTATGGCCATGCATTTCACTGCGTGAGGAGCTGATTTGGGGCGCGCCTAAAAGAGAAATGCTCACATCATGGTCTCAATCGATTCCAATAGGAGGGCCACCCTTAGGCACGGCTCCGCTTATATGCGTCGCGCTTGCGCCAGAGGTGGGCGACCATGAATCGCTCGCCTTTGGCGGCTTCTCCCTTTTCCAGATGGTCGAGGATCTTGCGGTGTTCATCCTGGGTTTGGATCTTGCCTTGGTTCGAGAGGCGTTGGGCAAGGCCGGAAAGATCGGTATTTCCGTCTACTGCGGTGGCCAGGGCGGGGACCAAGGCACTCGTGCCCTGGTGAGCAACCTCTATGGCGCGACGATCGCGAACAAGACCAATACCCGCTACACGATGAACTCCCCTGAAGGTGCCAGGGCGCTCGAACTGCTCAAGGACCTGGAGAAGAAGGGGTACATCGACGCTGGTCTCTCCATTGCGGCGGCCGATGAGCTGCAGCTCTTCGCCCAGCAGCAGATTGCCTCGACAATCTGTTGGGGAACCTCCAATGCGTTGAACTATGCCACTGATGCATTCACTCAGGTGTCCGTTCCCTTCCCGAGCAACGACTCGGTTCCCAGCCTGGAGTATTTGGTCAACGGCTTCTGCGTCTTTGACAACAAGGATGCGGGGCGCGCCGAAGCCGCCAAGAAGCTGATCCAGTTCATCTGTGACGACCCAGAGTGGGGCAAGGTCAATGTGGTGAAGACCGGTGCTTTCCCGGTACGTTCCTCCTTCGGTGACCTCTATCCGGGGAACCCCGAGTATGCACTGCTCGCCTCCTGGATGAAGTACTACGGCGGCTATTACAACACCATGCCCGGCTTTGCGGCCATGCGCACCGAGTGGTGGAATATGCTCCAGTATGTCTTCACCGGCGATAAAACCGTAGCCAAGGCTCTCGCAGACTACGACGTGAACTCCAACGCCGTCTTCAAATAATTCCTGATCGTCGTCCTGGCTCTCCCGACAGGGGAGGGCCAGGGGCGATATGCGAGAGTCATATGCACAGTGCAATCAACAAACATGGCGTCAGCCATGCCATCCAGCGCCAAATAGACCGTGTCAGCTACCTGTTCCTGTTGCCGATGGTGCTCTTCTTCCTCTCGTTCGTCATCATACCGATGGCGATGGGGATCTTCACCAGCTTCTTCGACTACACCATGGGCGGCTTTCATTTCAACGGACTGGACAACTACATCGAGCTCTTCAAAGACCCCAAATTCCTCCGTTCTTTCTCCAATACCTTCATCATTGTGGTGGTCTCCGTCCCGGCCGTCACGATCTTCAGCCTTTGGGTCGGCTCTCTCATCTATGATAAAAGCGCATGGGTCACCTCTGCGTTCCGGGGGATCTTCTACCTGCCGGTGGTGACCGGTACGGTCCCGGTCGTCGTGGTATGGAAGTGGATCTTCGACAAGTACGCCGGAGTCCTCAACTACGTGTTGGTCAACCTCGGCGTCATTGAGAAGAACATCGCCTGGCTCGGTGAACGCAGCACCGCGATCTGGTGTATCTTGGCCATCCTGTTCACGACCAGCATCGGACAGCCGATCGTCCTTTATATCTCCGCGTTGGCCAACATCGACTCCTCGGTCCTTGAGGCGGCGAAGGTCGACGGGGCCAGTGGACTGCGCACCTTCTGGCAGATCAAATGGCCCTCCATCATGCCCACGACGCTCTATGTCGTGGTCATCACCACCATCAACAGCTTCCAGTGCTTTGCCCTCATACAGTTGCTCACCAGCGGAGGGCCGGCCTACAGCACCAGCACCATCATGTACTACCTCTACGTCAACGCATTCAGCCTCTACCGCTACGGCTATGCCAACGCCATGGGGGTGTTGCTCGCGCTCGTCATCGGGGCCTTCAGTATCCTGCAATTCGCTTCGATCAAGTCCGGTGTGGACTACTAGGAGACGCCATGACCAGACAACGACCCGTCGTCTACCAAACCGTGATGATGATCTTCCTGATTGCCGTCTCCCTGCTCTTCATCTTCCCGTTCTATTGGATCATCACCGGTTCATTCAAGCTGCAGAAGGTTGCCATCCAAATGCCACCACAGTGGTTTCCCAAAGAACCGACGCTCGCCAATTATCATGAGCTTTTCATCAACCCGGCGCTCAAGTGGTTCTTCAACAGCGTGTTCATGTCGGCCGCTTCAATGATCTTGGTCTGCATCACCAGCGCCATGGCCGGGTATGTGTTGGCAAAGAAGGCCTTCACCGGTCGGGCCATCATGTTCTCCATCATCATTGCAGCGATGGCGTTGCCCAAGCAGGTGGTCCTCGTCCCCTTGGTGCGCATCATGAACTCGCTCGGGTTGTACAATACCCCGTGGGAGGTGATCCTGCCGGCGGTCGGGTGGCCGTTCGGGGTCTTCTTGATGAAGCAGTTTTCCCAGACAATCCCCAGTGAGATCCTCGACGCCGCCAAAATCGACGGAAGCGGGGAGTGGATGACCTTCGTCCGGATCGTCAGTCCGATCATCCAGCCGGCCTATGGTGCGCTTGCGATCTTCACGTTCATCGGGACCTGGAACGACTACTTCCTGCAACTGGTCATGCTGCAGAGCCGCAACCGTCTCACCATCTCGCTCGGGGTGGCTACGCTGCAGGCCGAGATGGCGACCAACTATGGGGTCATCATGGCGGGAGCAGCCCTCGGGGCGGTCCCGATCGTCCTCATTTTCCTGTTTTTCCAGAAATATTTTGCCAGCGGCATCACCATGGGTGCGGTCAAAGGCTGAACAAAAGGATAGAGAAGATATGACACAGAATCGATTGGACTCCATCTCTGGGGTAATCCCCGCCCTCCTGACCTGCTTTGACGAACACCAAAGCTTCTCTGAGCGAAGACAGCGCTCCTTGGTTCGCTTCCTCCTCTCCAAGGGAGTCGACGCGCTCTATTTGACGGGCAGCACCGGTGAGACCTTCCTCATGGATGGGGAAGAGCGAAGCCGGGTGGTCGAGGTCGTCGCCGACGAGGTCGCCGGCCGCATTCCCTTGATCGTCCACATCGGCGACATCGGTACACGGAAGTCCATCGAGCTCGCCAAGGCAGCCGAGCGGTGCAACGTGGCGGCCATCTCCTCGGTCCCTCCCTTCTACTGGAGATTCTCGGCCGATGAGGTGGTGCGCTACTACCGCGAAATCTGCGAAGCGGTGGCTCTTCCCATGGTCGTCTACAACGTAGCGCTCGCCGGGACGGTGGATTTCTCGACCATCGTGCGCCTCGCCTCCATCGAGGGGGTCGAGGGCATCAAGTACACCGCCAGCACCCACCATGAGATCGTGCGCATCAAAGATGAGATCGGAAAAGAGTTCAAGGTCTACTCCGGCAGTGATGAGATGGCGCTCTCCGGCCTCTCATCCGGTGCCGATGGGCTCATCGGCAGCTTCTACAACATCATCCCGGAGATCTTCATCGGCATTTGGGAAGCCTTCATCCGCAATGATTTGCAGGAGGCCATGCGGTTGCAGGAGCAGGCGGACGCCATCATCGTGGCGGTGCTCGCCCATCCGATGCACGCCTCCATGAAGTATCTGCTGTCGACCATCGGTGTTGACGCCGGCTTTGTCCGCAGCCCCTTCTCGCCGCTTACTCGGGAAGGGGAGCAGACGCTCACCGCCGCCTTGCGCCTCGTCAGGGGGCGGTACGACATCAGGGGAGTCAGTGTGCTGGACAATCTCTGAGAGGCTGGCACTCCCCGTGTTGGCTGCGAGACAAAGAAAGGCAGATGCCGAAATTGGTATCCGCCTTCTTTGTGGTGAGATATGGTGGGGGAGGACGCTCAGCGGGTCTCTCGGATGTTCACATCGATGATGTGGTTGATGTCCTGTTTCAGTTTGTAGGCGAACTGATCGATCGCATTGACATCGTTGGGAAGTTTATCGCCGTCTTCGCAGAAGAATGTCCAGCAGGGGACGTCGAGCGCCATGCTGATTTTCTCAATGGTTGCGAATGATGGAGCCTTGCGTGAGGTCTCGATCTCGGTGACGAAGGAGGTTGAGACGCCGATCTTCCGGGCAAGTTGGGCTTGGGTCAAGGCAAGCTTGCGTCTGCGTTCCTTCAGGTTCCTTGCAAAGATGTCCTGCAAATTGTAAGTTCTAGCCATGTTGTACTCCTCGTGGGTAAATCCATTTCTGGGCCACAGCCCAGCTTAGTCTAGCTTTTGTACATGTTCCAATACATAGTAACAATGAAACTGCTCTTCCCGCAAGGTATATCTGCAGTCATTACTATCAGTGTGTTTTTTGTTCGTAGTGGTCAAACTCCATCGAAAAGGTCCCCCGCCCTTGGGTCGCTGAGCGCAATACCGTCGAATACCCGAAGAGCTGCGCAAGCGGTGCCTGGGCGTTGATCTGCTCACTGGCCGTGCGGCTTTCGATGGAGAGCACGATGCCGCTTCGGCTGGTGAGGCTGCTGATCGCCTCACCGACGTAGAGTGACGGTACGACGACGGTGACCTTCATCACCGGCTCCATGAGGACCGGGGATGCCTGGCGGGCCACCTTGTCGAAGCACATCGCCGCGCACGCCTCGAAGGCGAAGAGGGAGGCGGTGAGCTCATTGTACTGGATGGCGGTGACCTCGACCTCCAGGTCGCAGACCTCGTAGCCGTACTGGATGCCCCCCTTGAAGGAGTTGGTCACCCCCCGCTCGATGGCCTCATAGAAGGAGTCGTCCATTCCCCTCACCTTGGCCGAGCAGAGGTAACGGTTGCCGGCGCCCTGCGCCCTGGGGCGGATGGTCATCGAGAGGCCCGCCTCGTTCTCCTTGCCGGCGAGGAGCTTGCTGAAGGTTTCATCAGCCGATGCCTCACCCGTCACCGACTCGCGGTAGGTGACCTGGGGCTTGCCCACCCGCGCCTGGATCTTCATCTCCTTCGTCAGCCGGGTGACCAGCACGTCGAGGTGCAGTTCCCCCATGCCGCTGATGACCAGCTGTCCGGTCTCCTCGTCATCACGGTAGCTGAAGGTCGGGTCCTCCTGAGCGAGGGTGGCGAGGGCAGAGCGCAGCTTGTCCCCGTCGCTCTGGGTGGACGGCTCGATGGCGATCGAGATGACCGGGTTGGGGAATTTGATCTCCTCGAGGAGGATCTGCGATCCTTCGCTGGCGATGGTGTCGCCGGTCCGCCCCTCCTTGAAGCCGATGATGACGCCGATGTCCCCCGCCTCGAGCTCCCCCACCTCCTCCGGTCGGTTCGCGTGCATGCGGAGGATGCGGTTGACCCGTTCGCGCTTCTTCGCCCTGATGTTGTACATCGTGCTCGCCTTCCGGATCGTCCCGTTGTAGACGCGCACAAAGCTCATGGGACCGGCCTCGCGGTCGACCTGGATCTTGAAGATCAGGGCCAGCGGCGGCTTATCGTGTGAGTAGGAGACCTCCACCGCCTCTCCGCCCTTGACCTTCGAGCCCATGATGGGGGCCGCTTCGCTCGGGCAGGGCAGGTAGTCGATGATTCCGTCGAGCAGGGTCTGCACCCCCACGTCCTTGAGCGAGGAGCCGACGAAGACCGGAAGCGCCTTGCGCTCGATGGTCGCCCTCTTGAGCACGCGACGGATCAAGGGGGCGGGTATCTCCGCTCCCTCGAAGTACAGTTCAGTGATCTCATCGCTGAAGGAGGAGACGCTGTCGATGAGCCGTTCATGCCACCGGGCCACCTCACCTGCCATGGCGGGTGGGATCTCCGCCTCTGAGACGGTCTTGCCCTGGTCCTCCTTGCTGTAGACGAGGTATTTGTTCTCGATCAGGTCGATGATGCCGGAAAACTCCGCTTCCGTGCCGACGGGGATGAAGAGGGGGATCGGGTTTGCGCCGAGCTTGGTCGCGATCTCCTCCACCGCGTCCCCAAAGTGTGCGCCGAGGCGGTCCATCTTGTTGATGAAGGCGATGCGGGGGACGTGGTAGGTGTCGGCCTGGCGCCACACCGTCTCGGTCTGCGGCTCGACGCCGCCGACGGCGCAGACGACCATGACCGCCCCGTCGAGGACGCGCAGCGAGCGCTCCACCTCGGCGGTGAAGTCGACGTGACCGGGGGTGTCGATGATGTTGATCTGATGATCCTTCCAGTAGCAGGTGGTGGCGGCGCTGGCGATGGTGATGCCACGGTCCTGCTCCTGCTCGAGGAAGTCCATCGTGGATTCGCCGTCATCGACCTCGCCGATGCGGTAGTTGACCCCGCTGTAGAAGAGGATCCGTTCGGTCGTGGTGGTCTTGCCGGCATCGATATGGGCCATGATGCCGATGTTTCGTGTCATTTTCTCGTTCATATCAACAATCCTTCGTCGGTCGGGGCAAGCGTACCATACCGGACTTCGAATTTCAACGAGCGGGGCGCATGAGGAGAATCCTCAGCGCGTTGAGCACCGCGACGATGGTGACGCCGGTATCGGCGATGACGGCGACCCACATCGAGGCATAGCCGAGCGCTCCGAAGAGGAGGGCGAGGGCCTTGACGACGAGGGCGAAGGTGATGTTTTGACGCACGATTTTCCCGGTCTTGCGGGCCACCTCGACCAGCGTCGCGACGCGGGTGAGGTCCTCGCTGAGGATCACGACATCGGCGCTCTCGATGGCGAGGTCGCTCGCCCCGCTGCCCACCGAGATGCCGACCTTGGCCACGGCCAGGCTCGGTGCGTCGTTGATGCCGTCGCCGACGAAGGCGAGGTTGGGGTACTGCTGGGAGAGGCGCAGCACCTCCTCCTGCTTCTCGTGGGGCAAGAGCGAGGCATGCACCTCGTCGATGCCCACTGCAGAGGCGACGCGCCTCGCGTTCTGTTCATTGTCCCCGCTGATCATCACCAGGTGGCGCACCCCCTGCTCCTTCAGGGTCGCGAGCACCTCCTTCGCCTCGCCCTTCGCCTCATCGAGGAGGGTGAATGCGGCAGCGTGCACGCCGTCGACGGCCAAGAGGATCGTCCCCCCGGCCCCCAGGGTGGGGGAGATGGCGATGTCGAGCTCTGCAAAGAGCGCCGCGTTGCCCGCCGCGATGCGCTTCCCGTCGACCGTGCCGACCATTCCCTTGCCGGCGATCTCGGTGACGTCACTGGCTGCAAGGCTCGTGTGAATCGAAGCGAACGCCTCGGAGAGGGGGTGGCGGCTCATCTGCTCAAGCGAAGCGGCCAGCGCGGTGAGGGTGGCCTCGTCGTACGGTGATGATGGATCGACGGCGGTGCTGTCGATGACGAAGCGGCCGCTGGTCAACGTCCCGGTCTTGTCGAAGACCACTGCGTCAAGCGATCGCAACGTCTCCAGGGAGTTGCCCCCCTTGACGATGACGCCGCTCTTGGCGCTCTTGCCGATGCCGGCGAAGTAGGAGAGCGGTACGCTGATGACCAACGCACAGGGGCAGGAGACGACGAGGAAGACCAGGGCTCGGTAGATCCAGGTCTGCCAGGCGCCGGTGATGAGGCTCGGGATGATGGCCAGGGCGAGGGCGAGGGCGACGACCGCGGGGGTATAGTAGCGGGCGAAGGTGGTGATGAAGCGCTCGCTCTCCGCCTTCTTGGCCGAGGACTCCTCAACCAAATGGAGAATCTTCGTCGCCGTCGAATCCTCGAACGCCCGGGTGGTGCGGATATCCAGGGTGGAGGAGAGGTTCAGCGATGAGCTGAGCACCTCATCTCCGGGGCCCTTGTACTGTGGCAGCGATTCGCCGGTGAGGCTCTGCATGTCGAGTTCACCGACGCCACGCTCGATGATCCCATCCAAGGGGACCTTCTCGCCGGCCAAGACGCGGATGAGAGAGCCGACGGGGACCTGCTCGCTCTTGACCAGGGTCACCGCATCACCGTCGACCAGACGCGTCTCCTCGACCTTCAAGGCGAGGGCGGCGAGCACCGAACGGCGGCTTTGGATGACGGCGCTCTGCTGGAAGTACTCGCCGATGAGGTAGAAGAGCATCACCGCGGCGGCTTCGCCGCGCTCCCCGATGAAGAGGGCGCCCACGGTGGCGACGGTCATCAAGAAGTACTCGTCGAAGATCTTGCCCCCCAGGATGTTGCGCGCCGCTTTGTAGATGACGTCCCAGCCGGCGATGAGGTAACTGGCCAAATAGAGGAAGGGAATGTCGAGCGCCATCGCCAGGGCGAAGGAGAGCAGGGAGGCGATGATCCGGTAGAGGCGCGCCTGGAGGAAGGGGGAGCGCTCGACCACCTTCTTTTGAGCTGAGACGGTCAGCGTCGGCTCTGTTTTCTTGGCCGCGTCGATCAAGGCATCGAAAAAATGGTCCCCTTGGGCCTCTTGGCTCTTGATGCGGATCGTCTGCCCCGCCCAGTCGACCTGGGCCGATGCGACGCCGGCGCCCTTGGCGAGGATCTCCTCAACCTCCAGGGCACAGGCGGCGCAGTCCAGGCCGGAGAAGGAGTAGACGCGCTCACTCTCTCCATCGCGTATGGGGAGGAGCGTCACCGTCGGCTCGGCTCTTTTGGCTGTGTGTTCGACCTCGAGCCAGAAGGAATCACTTTCATCTCTCTTGCTCTCGACCGTCAGTTTCTTGGAGAGGTAGTTCATCGATGCGGAGGCGACCCCGTCATGCAGGGAGAGCACCTGTTCCAGTTCGTTGGCGCAGGATGCGCAGTCAAGGTTCTCTACCGTCCAGCTTCGGGTCTTGGTCATGTCGGTCTCCTATACATCATCATATGATGATGTATTCATATAATAGAAAGGAGGGTTCGTTTTGTCAAGCGATTATGGGATGGACATTACTGGTGTGGTCGATAGATGGACGCCGGCCCACTGATGAAGTAGCTGACGGCGCAGACGAAGAAGAGCAGGGAGGGATTGCTGAAGCCGTAGAGCTCGAGGCCGAGGGCGAAGCAGGCCAGCGGGAGTTTGGTCGCCCCACTGAGCATCCCCATGGCCCCCATCATCGAAAGCGTCGCCGCCGGACTTCCCAAGAGAGAGGCCAGCAGCGCCCCGGAGGTCGAGCCGATGACGAGGACCGGCACCACCTCACCGCCGATGAAGCCGCTGGCGATGGTGAGGATCGTCAAGACGAACTTGAAGAGTGGGGCGAGCGGGTGGGCCGAGCCGAGTCCCGCCTCCTTGATGAGGTGGGTGGAGAGGCCGTTGAACTCAAAGGATCCGACTGCCAGATAGATGGCCAGTGATGCGCCGAGGAGGAGCGTCGAGGTGAAGAGGGTACGCAGGTATACGTTGTCTGTGAGGCGGGCGGTGAGGTGCCGCACTTGGTAAATGAGGGTGCAGAAGAGGCGCGAGAGGAGGCCGAAGAGGATTGCGACGAGGAGGAGGATCAGGAGGGTGTGGGCGGTGAAGGGGAGCGTTTCGGGAGCAACCGTCTCGATGATGGGGATATGCATCGCCTGTGAGAGCATGGTGGCGCTGTAGGCAGCGACGAGGGCGGGGAAGAAGGCGTCGATGCGGTTGACGCGGGGGTTGGAGAATTGGAGACCGAAGAGCACGCCGGCCACCGGGGCGTTGAAGAGGGCGGCGAAGCCGGCCGCCGCACCGCTGATGAGGTAGACGCCCTGGTGATGGAGCGGGAAGGTGCGATGGCGCAGGCGGCTCTCCGCCTCCCCGATGTAGGAGGCCAGCGAGCTCCCGACCTGGACACCGACCCCCTCCTTGCCGCCGGAGGCCCCGACCAGGTGGGTGATGAAGGTGGTGACCAACAGCAGCGGGGCGAGGCGGGTGGAGATGGGCCGCTCCTGGCTGGCGACATCGGTGGTGAAGGAGACTGCGCCCGATCCGTCCATCTCCGCCTCACTCTTGGAGATGAGGCTCATGATGCGCAGGCTTCCCTGCTGCAGGTGGGGGCCGAGGACGGAGAAGAGGTAAGTGGTGGCGACCGCCCCGAAGGGGATGAGGAGGATGATCCAGGGGTGTGTGTGGCGGATCCGGCTCGCAAAGGCGATCATCGCCGCGAGCAGTGTGATCGCCGGGGCGGTGACGAGGGCGACCAGCAACGCCCTGATCGTCCAGGCGGCGGTCTTCTTGATGTGCTCTCTCCACGTGTCGGCCATGGGTGAATCATAGGCCAATCGCGCTCTTTTGGGAATGCTTTCTGAGAAAATAGAACCACATTGAGCGAAGGCCCCCCTGAAGGGCCACGGCTCAATCGTTTCAGCGCATAGTGGCCTTGAACGCCTCGATTTCCTCTATTTCGCGGGTGTCCGACCGCTTGATGGGGGTGAAGACCGTGTACTTGGCCAGCACGTAGGCGAGCAACAACTCCGCCTCTTGGCGGTCGCTCATGGCATTGAGGTTCACCGAGGAGTAGAAGGGGGTGTTCTTCCCCGCATCCTTGCCCTCGTAGTAGCGGTATCGCTCGATATTGCTGGTCGCCTTGTTCCAGTTCTTCTGTATCTTGGCCAGCTCCTTGGCCCGCTTGGAGGCGCTCCAGTTGCGTGCCCAGAGTTCCTCGGCCACCTTCTTGTAGTGACCGGGGTAGAGGAGGTGGGAGGGGATGTGCTCCAGCGCCTTCCGCCCGTAGCTGATGGCCCAGTCGTTGTTGCCGAAGCTGATGAGTGACGGCACCTCATTGTACAGGGCGCTGAGCACGTACCACGTCTCGGTGGAGTCCAGCGTATCGAAGTCATTGATGATGACGGTGAGGTCATCCAGCATCCCCTTTGCCTTGCTCAAGGCGTTGAGGGGTCCTTTGGTCTGCCCCCAACGCCCGACGTTGGAGGCCTTCCAGAGGTACCCCTCCGGGGTGGGGAAAAGGTCGAGGGAGCGCAGCGCGTACGCTTCCCCCTCCTCATAGGCGGCATAGCGGCCATCCTTGTCCTTGCGGTCGATGTCGTCGCCGATGGAGACCATCACGCGGGCGAGGCGCCAGAGGATGGCCGCTTCCTCCTCTTTTGAGGGGGAGCGGGCAAGCTCGTCGAGCAGGAGTGAGCGCGCCTCGATGAAGTGGTCGCTGTCGAAGAGGGCGTCAGCCTGGACGGGGGTGAAGGCCGCGAAGAGCGAGCCGGTGACGAGGATCAACGAGAGTGTGATGATCGAGAGGGTTCGCAGCATGGGGTGTCTCCTCCTTCCCTTAGTGTAAGAGTTTCTTGAGCAGGCCAAGAGTGCGTCGATATGGTGCGTACCGCACCGGGATGTCGATGCGGTGGGAGCTCTTTGTGATGCTCTTGATGTGGCTGAAGGTCAGAAAGCCCGTCTTGCCGTGGTAGGCGCCCATCCCGCTTTCCCCAACGCCACCGAAGGGGAGGTGGGGGTTCGCGAGGTGCATCACCACATCGTTGATGCATCCGCCGCCGAAGGAGAGCTCGTCGGTGAAGCGCCGCTGCTCCTCCTTGTCGTTGGAGAAGAGATACGCAGAGAGCGGGTGGGCCCGCCCCTTGACGAAGGCGAGTGCCTCATCAAAGCGCTTAAAGGGGATGATGGGGAGGATCGGGCCGAAGATCTCCTCACGCATCAAGGGTGAGGAGAGGTCAGCGTTCCCCATGATGGTCGGGGCGATTTTGCGCCGTTTGGGGTCGATTTGCCCGCCCCAGAGCAGGGTCCCGTCATCGAAAAGGGCGATGAGGCGCTCAAAGTGTGATTCGTTGATGATGGTGGTGAGGTCTTCACTGACCAGGGCGTCTGCTCCGTACATCTCACAGAGGGAGTGCTTCATCGCCTCGACGAAGGCACTCTTGACGCTCTCGTGCACCAATGCGTAGTCGGGTGCGACGCAGGTCTGCCCGCTGTTGAGGCTCTTGCCCCAGGCGACCCTGCGCCCTGAGAGCGCGATGTCGGCGTGCTCGGTGACGATGACCGGGCTCTTTCCCCCCAGCTCCAGGGTGACGGGGATGAGGCGCCGCGCCGCACTGGAAGCGATGATGGCGCCGACCTCGGCGCCGCCGGTGAAGAAGATGTGGTCCCACCTCTCTTCGATGATCGCGCGGTTGGTGTCGACGCGGATATAGCGCTCATCGAAGAGGGAGGTGATCAACTCGGTGATGATGGCGGTGGTGGCGCGGCTCTGCGTCGACGGTTTGATGACGGCGCAGTTGCCCGCCGCGATGGCGCTGACCAGCGGGACGAGGGAGAGTTGGAAGGGGTAGTTCCACGGGCTGATGATCAACACCACGCCGAGCGGTTGGGCGACGGTGTAGGCGCGTGAGGGGAAGCTGACCAGCGATCCTTTGACCCGCTGCTTCTTCATCCACCGCTTCAGGTGGGAGAGGTGGTGGGAGATCTCGCTGTAGACGATGCCCACCTCGCTGGAGAAGGCTTCGAAGGCACTCTTTCCCAGATCCGTCTGCAATGCCTCGAGGATCTGCGCTTCTCGCTCCTCGATGCCGCTCTTCAGGCGCCTGAGCTGCTCCTGACGAAAGGCGAGAGTGGCGGTCTCGCCTGCGTCATGATAGGCGCGCATCGCGTCAAACTCTTTCATGGATGCAGTATGACATCCATGCCCCCATTTGTCAAAATGAAGCGATGGTCTCTTTGTCCAACTTCTCGATGATCGCCTGGGCGAGGCGCACGGAATTCTCGGTGTCCTCGAGGCTCGCCACCCCCCAGTGGGTATGGGCGTACCGCACCGGGATGCCGATGACGATGGTGGGGATCCCTTGGGCTGTGAGGTGGATGGCGCCGGCATTGGTGCCGCCGCCCTCACGTACCCCCTCCTGGACGGGGATGCCCGCATCTTTTGCTACCTCGAGACAGAAGCGCTGGAAGCGGGGGTTGGTGATCATCGTACGGTCGATGTGGCGCAGCATGGGCCCGTATCCGACCTTGGTCTGCTGCTGGAAGGGTGGCAGGAAGGTGTCGTCGGCGGGGCTGCCCTCAAAGCAGATGGCCACGTCGGCCTGGATGCGCCGCGCCGAGAGTCCGGCGCCGCGTAACCCCACCTCCTCCTGGCTGGCGAACCCGGCGACGAGGTCGACAGAGAGCTCCGTCTCCTTGACGGCGTCGAGGAGGTTGAGGATCGCGGCGCAGCCGAGGCGGCAGTCGAAGGCTTTGCCGAGGAGCAAGCCGCTCTCCAGACGCCTGAGCGTCGCCTCGGGCACCACGGGGCTCGCCAAGCCGATGGAGAGTGCCCTCACCTCATCGGCGCTGCTCGCCCCGATGTCTATATATAAGGAAGAGTACTCCGGTGCGTTCTTTCTTTCAGCCTCGCTTATATAGTGGGGTGGGGTGCTGCCAACCACGCCGGGGTACGCCTTGCCGTCCCGTGCGATGACGCGCACGAGGTGGGCGGGGATGTTGCTGGTCACCCAGCCGCCGATGGGGATGAAGAGGAGCATGCCATCGTCTCTGATGGCCCTGACCATGAACCCAACCTCATCGGTGTGGGCATCGAGGTGGACGACCGGTCGGTCGCCTCGGTTTCCCGTTCGATGGAGATAGAGGTTTCTCAGCCGATCCTCCTCGAAGCGGCCGAGGTGGGCCCCCTCCTCTCTGATGACCGAAAGGACATCGTCTTCGAAGCCGGAGATGCCGTTGGCATCGCAGAGGCGCTGGATCCTACTGTACTGGTTCATGGTTTTCTCCTTGCAATGGCCTTATTATCCACTGTTTTGGAGGATGTGCAACACCGGGTGATAAAAAAGGGAACTTCTTGCGAAGTTCCCGGTCATCTCCTAGGGGAATTGAACCCCTGTTGACGGGATGAAAACCCGTTGTCCTAACCACTAGACGAAGGAGACAGGATGGTCTCGGTAATAAAAAGCTATACCGGTTTGAGCCGCACAGGATTCGGACCTGTGACCCACGCCTTAAAAGGGCGTTGCTCTACCTACTGAGCTAGCGGCCCGGCAACGTAATGGACTATAGCAAGGAATAAGAAGCGGTGTCAACTCCTTGCCAAATTTGGATGTAATTAGTTATGGAGTATTGACTTTGGGCCATTGTTGGCCAAAATTCCGATTGTGATTGCGTTTTTCGCAAAAAGGCCTTGACTGAAGGGCTCTAAATCGGGTAACGTGTCCGAGCGCCTCGACGAAAGAGGCAGAGAAGCGGAAACGCTTCACCGATTTATGAAAACAGAGCGTAGGGAAGAGAGAAGAGTGAGAAGGAAGCATCCACAGAGGGCTTCCTAGTCAATTCGGGCACGACGGGGCCAGCCTGTCGTGTCGGTTGCTGGGGCAAACACCACGAATATGGATCCGGTCCTTCGGGACCGGGATTGATATGACGGAGAGTTTGATCCTGGCTCAGAACGAACGCTGGCGGCGC
>ENA-UOUL01000398-UOUL01000398.1-bioreactor-metagenome-genome-assembly--contig:-NODE-398-length-75132-cov-6.255519_pt1 | contig 75132 bp, 77 predicted proteins | sample MGYA00249838_ERZ747220 | MGnify/ENA primary metagenome ERZ747220 (study PRJEB28778, sample SAMN05720191) | bioreactor metagenome | isolation source: Anaerobic biogas reactor | place: USA:Washington... | reverse complement strand
CCAACATATTAATACACCTTATAAGAGTGCTTTTGCCGGCTCCGCTTAAGCCGATTATCCCGAAGATTTCTCCCTTTCTTATGGAGAGACTGACTTCTTTAAGCGCCATTACCTCTTGGGGACCGCTGCCGTATATCTTGGTCAGGTTGCTGATTTCAATCAATACCTCTGCCTCCCGGACATATTAAAACACCCCTTGCCCGCAGCATAGCGGCAGGAGGATAAATCCCCTCTCATCTAGCTAAAATTAAGACAAACGGATGCCAAGCCCCGTATTGCCTTATGGCATTTTTATCGGGCTCGTCCCTCTAACACTCGAAGAAGGGAATAGAAAAACGCTCTACTTCAATAATATATTAGCATGCAGCTATTATGAGGGTCAATAAAACTAAAATGCCAGCGGGGACTCTAAAAACTTAATAACTTACTTTTTTATGCACAAGAAACCAATTAATCTGGTACAGGATTTGCAAGGGGAAATTTTTATGCTATGACCAGCCCGGCAGTATAAACGGCCACCGGGTTTTGGCTTGCCGGGGCCATTGCCGGGGAATATAGGCCCCGAAAGAGGGGGAAAAGTGGTAGTTTTTCTTGAAGTTCGCTTGGTGAGCGATAATTCTTTCCAGCCATTTTAGCAGCCGGTCGATTTCTTCCCGGGTATTATAGGCAGCCAGGCTGATTCGCAGCATTCCCGGCAAAAGCGCCGGTTCTTTACCCTCATAAATAGCGCTAATACTTTCCTCGTCTATTCCCAGGAGATTCCGGACATAGCCCTGTGCACAAAAACAGCCGGTTCTGACCCCTACTCCAGCCTCAAAGCAGAGAATGGAACCCAGCAATGCATGTTCCAATCCTTTAATGTTGAAGCTGATAACTGCCACCCGGGGAAAGGAGCCGTATATTTTGATTCCCGGCAGCTTTTGCAGCCGTTCCCGGGCATAGAGCAGGAGGTCTTCTTCGTAAAGAGCTAATTTTTCTATGCCCATTTTTTGCAGGTATTGCAGGCTTCGAGCCAGAGCGAAGGCGCCAATAACATTGGGAGAGCCTGCTTCTTCGCGTTCGGGAAGACCTGTCCACCAGACCTTGTTCCGGCTTACAAGGTCAACGGTTCCTCCTCCGGAATATTCCGGTTCCCCCTGTAAAAAGGTTTTCCGTGGGCCAATCAATACCCCGCTGCCAAAAGGGGCATAGATTTTATGGCCGGAAAAAGCCAGGTAATCAATATGGCGCGGGTCGCCCTCTTTCATCATATTCACCTGGTGGTGGGCTACCAGCTGGGCTCCATCCACCAGGACTTGAGAACGGTACTCGTGAGCTATTTCCGCTATCCGGTGTATAGGGTTTAAATGGCCGGTGACATTGGAAGCTCCACATACAGTCACCAGCCTGACCCGGGGATAGTATAATTGCAGTAGTTTTTCCAGATCGTCAAGATCCAATAATCCTTGCTGGTCTACCTGGGCATATTTGAGCCGGGCCTTGTTACGCCAGGGAAGGTCGTTGGAGTGGTGTTCCATCATGCTGGAGATGACCACATCTCCTGGAGCGAAACGCAAGCGATAAGATAACTTGTTGATGGCTTCGGTGGTGTTTTTTACCATTATTACGCATTGCGAGTCCAAGTCGGCCCCGACGAAATTAGCGATAGTTTCATGGGAATCATCGTAGAACTGTGAAGATAGTAGGGATTTATAACCGGTTCCCCGGTGAACCCCTGAATACCACTGAAGGAAATCCTGCATTTCCTCCACTACCGGTTGGAGGGCCGGGGTACTGGCAGCATTGTCAAAATTGATATAAGGGAGATATTTGCCGCCCAAGGTAGGAACTTTTTGCTCCACCCCCAGAATATCACGGCGAAAGCTTTTGGGCTTGAAGACTTTCTTATTAATAGTAAACACACCCTGTATCCGTTTAATACATACTATGAACAGTAGTATGCTTTTGACACCGGGTATTGTTTGCATCCCACCTTTCGTTTTTTGATTTGTTAATCATAGTGGGTCCACACTCTTAGTATTTTAACAACCTTTAACGTTTCATTAACCTCATAAACAAGACGGTGTTGGAAATTGATGTTGTGTGAGTATAAACCTGCCAGGTTATGTCATACGCTATTACGTACGTCAACCCGATATTCAGAACAACGCTTGCCACAAAGCAATAATACATTATAATTTCAATCGTAGAGGGGGAAGGTTTCTTGAGTGGGAAGGAAGGCTATTACATATATATTCTTAGTTGTTCCGATGGTACTTTATATACCGGCTCGACCAATAACCTGCTGGCTCGCCTGGAAAAACACAACCAGGGGGAGGGGGCCAGGTATACGCGCGGGCGTAGACCGGTGACCCTGGTTTACTCCGAATTTGCAGGCAGCAAATCGGCGGCATTAAAGCGAGAAAGGCAGATAAAAAAGATGACTCGTGCTGCCAAGCTTGATCTGATAAAGTAAGGAGTATATCATGGGAACGGTTCTGTTGATATATAATATAATAAGGAATAATAAGGATTCCACTGCAGAACCCCCTTTTTGCTGTAGCAAGAAAATAGGGTTTAGACAGAAGGACGAAGTTGTCAACAACCCCGTCCCCGCGTCATGGAAGGACGAAGTTGTCAACAACCCCGTCCCCGCGTCACCCTAACCTCATATAAATAGCTGCAGGTCGGATTCGAGTGCGTTTTTTAAGTATTCTTTCACATCCATTATTTGCACTTCTGGGAAAAGCTCCTCCTTTTTGAAACCCATGATTTCTACCGATAACTGGCAGGCGTAAAAGTTTACTTCTTTTTTGCGGGCACCGGACAGGAGGTCGCTTAGTTTTGGCGCCTTTTCTTCCTTCATCATTTCCAGCAGCATCTTTTTTCCTATCCCTCCCAGGTTCATTTTGGATAGAGGAAGTTCTTCTGCTTCCCGGGGAGTCAGAGAGGAGAAGGCTTGCTCATAGAGGCTTTTATCTTCCTGGGATGCTTTTCCTGGATCGCGTAAGAGTAACAAACCCCAGAAGGCGCAGAAGATAGTTACCTCTATCTCCATTTCCCGGGCGGCATTGGCAATAATCAAGGAAGCCAGAGCCTTATCATAGTCTCCGCTGAACAGAAGCAGGTTCATTTTCTTATTTTCCATGCATTATTCCTCCAAGCTTTATTTAGCATTATTTTTGGCCAACTCGCTTCGAATTATTAAGGAAGGATGATATGTTAGCTTAACAGAAACCTCATGCTGCTTCTCGGGGAAAAGTGAGGAGTGAGGAAATAAGGTTATTTCCTACTATAATTTACTGTTCAAGAGCCGGCTAACCACTTTTCATTGGTGGTTGTGGCCCCCGGGCATGGGCGGACAATAGAAGTGGGCGGTGAGAGGTTAATATAGCAGGTGCATCTCACCGCTCGAGTATATTCGGATTCACTTTATCATCCGGGATTTATTATTGAGGTTCCCCCGCCTTGTTGCAGCGGTATGTTGAAACTGCTTAAGCAGTTTCTTCCGTGTTTAAAGCACAAATATTTTTTCAAGGTAGGAAAAAGATATGTGTATAGAGAAAAACTAAGGAAGCGATTGCTCAAGAAAGAGAGGTAAGCTATGAACTCCAAAAAGATGGTTTTAATCGGGCTGGTTCTAACTGCCTTCTTCTCATCGCTGGCTGTTTTTGAGCTAATACCTGGCCTGCCTATGGCTTTCTTGCTTTTATCTGTTGGAATTGCCGTTACCTATTATTTTGCTCTAAGCCGAATGAGATTGGAAAGCTTGGCGGGTAGCAGCATTTTGCTCAAGGCTGCCAAAGAGATAGGGAGGGAGAGCAAGGCTCCAGAAATCAGCCGGCAGTTGGGTTTGTGGGCCCAAAGATTGGTAAAATCTGAAGCGGTCCTGGTCTGGTGGCGGGGGGAATGGGTATTTGGTGAGGAGGAATTCACGGCCTGGCCTGGACTGGCAACAGCCCGGGAGTGGGTTAAGAACAATAATGAAGCTCTGGTTCTTAATCAAAATGGGGGGGAGATTTTTTCCCATCCCTGGCCCAACAATATAAACTCATTATTAGGCTTGCCTTTGATGGTCGCCGGTGAAGCAGCCGGGATACTATTCCTGCTTAATGAAAGTAAGCGTGGGTATTTTGTCCCCCAGGATAGTGAAGCTTTGGAAGTAATCTGCCAGCAGGCAGCGGCAGCTCTGAACAAAGCCAGAGATTATCAAGAGGTGGAATATTTTTATAAAGAGATCTTGTTTTCTATGCTAAATGCCCTTGATTCGCGTTTTCCTGGTTTTACCGGGCACTCCCAGCGGGTGGCCCGAGTGGCGGTACTTCTGGGTAGCAAACTAGGTTTGGATGAAGAAGAGTTGCGTATTCTTGAATATGCTGCCCTCTTGCATGATGCTGGTAAATTGTTTTTCTTGCAGGAAGGGCTTCCTGGAGAAGCGGGGGAATTGGAGGAAATGGATAAGGAGCTTTCTGTATTGCCGATGGAAGAACATCCGCCGCTGGGGGCTCAAATTCTGCCTGGAGAGGGTGTTTTTGCCAAGATACGCCAAGGGATTCTTTATCATCATGAGCGCTATGATGGCAGCGGCTACCCTGAAGGCTTGAGCCGTACGGATATACCCCTGGCGGCCCGAATAATTGCCGTGGCTGATCTCTATGATGCTTTAACCCGGCTTGCCCCCGAAGAAGAAAGACTGGAACCGGAATTTGCCATAAAAGAAATGAAAAAAACTATGGGTATGCTCTTAGACCCCCTGGTGGTAGTTGTTTTGGAGGAAGTGGAGCGGGAACTCGATGAAATAACTTAAGGGTTTTCCTTTTACCCAAGCCAAATGTAAAATTAATGATGGATTAGGTGGGAGCATTTTGCCGTTACGGAAAAGAAAATTATTCTTTATAATCGTAATAGCAGTTTTTTTAGCGGGCTGTCTTATTTATATACGTATGGGATCGCAGTCTTTAATTGAGACGCTGGCAACGGGTACTAAGGACAATGAGAATGAGCTGGTTTTTCCAGCTCCCGGCCAGACACTTTATAAAATGGGACTTTATCTGGATACCAGTAGGCGAACTATGTATGGAAATACGGTTTTACTAACCCGGAATACTTCCGGCCAGGCCCTGAGCGAACTATGGTTTACCGTCTATCCCAATGCCTTTAAGGAGCCCCGGTTCAGCCCTGCTCCATCGGAGGCTTATTATGCCGGATTCAATGAAGGCCACCTTGATTTCCAGGAATTCAAGGTTAATGGGCAAAAGGTGGAATACTTTCCGGACGGGGTATCACTACAGGTGGTGCTGCCCCGGGATATTGTTCCCGGGGAGGATATAAAGATTGAGATGCAATGGCAGGCCCAGGTACCCAAATTGGCCTATCGTTATGGTAATAAGGGCGGAATCTATATGTTGGGTAATTTTTATCCCACCTTGAATGTCCTGGGCAGGGATGGCTGGCATAATTCCTACAATTCCGCTTTTGGAGATCCCTTTTGCTTCCATTGTGCCGATTACCAGGTAAGCTTGAGCCTGCCGGAAGGTTTCTTAATGGTATCAACAGGAATTAAGCGGGAAACAATAGCAGAAGATAATGGCAGAGAAGTTCATTTTATTGAAGCCCATAATGTCCGTGACTTTTGCTTGGCGGTACTGTATGATTACAACGAGTCAATTTATGGGCAAAATCGACCCCAAATTATTTGTTATTCTCCGGCCAAACAAAGTGAACTATCCGGGCAGATTCTTAAACAATCGGCCCAGATTCTGAACTATTATGCTTGTAGCTGGGGATCCTATCCCTATGCGGATTTTAAAATTGTTTTCGTTCCTATGCGCGGTTTTCATGGCATGGAATATTCCGGGTTAATTTTTTTAAGTGAAGAATTTTTGCAACCCAGAACTTATAAAGAGCATGGTGAGTTTATTCTGGCTCACGAAATAGCTCACCAATGGTGGTATGGGATGGTAGGCAATGATCAGTTAAAGGAGCCCTGGTTGGACGAAGGATTGGCCAACTGGAGCGCCTATAAGTACCTGAAAGAATATCAGGGGATTGAACCACCCTGCGGCAATGAATTCCAGAACGGGATTAACCTGGCGCAGGAAATGAGGGATATTGTTTCCCGGCAGGAATACTACCGGATGGCCTACTCAGGAGGAGAGGCTTTCTGGTTTGCTTTAGAGAAAGAAATGGGAGAAGATACGGTTAACAAGGTTTTACGCAGATACCTGGCTGATTTTCGCTTTAAAGTGGCCAGTACCGAGGATTTGCTGCTGGTTATTAAAAAGGAGGCCCGCCGGGATATGAGCGATTATTTCCACAAATGGTTTCAGGATTAAACATCTTCTCCCCACTTCCGCAAAGTGAGGAGAAGAAAAAGCTAAGAGTTTTCACCAGGCAAGCTGGATAAAATTGCCTGTTTATTAGACCTGGGCATCATGTTGCTTGAGTACTTGTAAAGCATCCGGGACTCCTTCTTCATTGGTTACCATAGTAAGGAGAAAAGCGCTTTGGCCAGGAAGGTCATGACTCCCTGCCATGCCGCTTACTGAAGGGTCAGCCGCCATGAGTGGCGAAGGAACACGATCATAAGCGCCGTTACCCATAATCATAGTAGCCAGAGAAGTCATATTATTATTGCCATATGCTTTAGAATTGGGGGCGCTGGATACCCGGTCAATCTGGATTTCATTATAACCCTTTTGTATTAGAATCTCCCGGGCTGCTTCGGCCTTGCTTTCAGTAGGGAAATAGGCCAGAATAGACTTTTCGCCTGGTTCAAGCTGCATAATCTTACCTCCTTTCTGGAGTATTTTAATTTAAGAATTTCTATTAGTATTTTTGGCGTCCTGATAGAGAATATAGGTGGAAAAATCAAGATGAGGAGGGCATAAATGAATCCCATACAAAAAGTCCTGGCTTCTTTGCACAGCATGGTGATAGAAGCATTGGAAAAGGCTAAATCCAGGGATTTAATAAAATTTGACCAAATTCCGGAATTTCTTATCGAAGTTCCCCGGGAAAAGGAACATGGTGATTTTGCCTGTAATGTCGCTCTTTTAATGGCGCGTCAGGCCAGGCAGGCTCCTCGCGCCATTGCCGAAGTGCTGGTGGAATTGATGGAAGCGAGCGGGCGTCCGGTGGAGAAGATTGAAATCGCCGGAGCCGGCTTTATCAACTTTTTTCTGGATCGGAGCTGGCTTTATGAAATCCCTTTAATGGTATATAAGAGCAAGGATAAATATGGATTCAATGGAGAAAAAGCCAAAAAGGTGCAAGTGGAATTTGTCAGCGCTAATCCTACTGGTAATCTACATATGGGAAATGCACGGGGTGGTGCTCTCGGAGATACCCTGGCCAATATCCTGGAACGGGCCGGTTATGAGGTGGAGCGGGAATTCTATATTAATGATGCCGGCAATCAGATAGAAATATTCACTGATTCCATGGAGGCCCGCTACCTGCAGTTAACGGGACATGATGTGCAGTTCCCGGAAAACGGCTACGCCGGGCGGGATCTTATCGATACGGTCAGGAATATTATTGCTCGTTACGGCGAGGGCTTATATGATTTACCCCGGGAGGAAAGGCGGCAGATAATAGTTGATTTTGCTCTGGAGGAGAAGATAGATTATATCCAGAAAACCCTGGCCAGCTTTGGCATCAATTATGATGTATGGTTCAGTGAAAAAAGCCTGCATGAAAACGGTAAGATAATGGCGGTTTTTAATGATTTGCGGGATAAGGGTTATATTTATGAAAGCGAAGGAGCTTGGTGGTTTAAATCCACTGCTTTTGGCGATGAGAAGGATGAAGTGGTTTTACGGGCCAATGGAATGCCTACTTATTTTATGGCCGATATTGCTTATCATCAGAACAAGTTTGAACGGGGTTTTGACTGGGTTATAAATGTTTGGGGGGCTGACCACCATGGGCATGTTGCCCGCATGAAAGGGGCTATAGAAGCTCTGGGCTACGACCCGGCCAGGCTGGACATACTCTTGATGCAACTGGTCAGATTATACCGGGGCGGTAATATAGTACGGATGTCCAAACGGACCGGAACCACCGTTTCCCTGGATGAGTTGATTGAGGATGTGGGCAAGGATGCCGCCCGCTTCTTTTTTGTTATGCGCAGCCCGGACAGCCATTTGGATTTTGACCTGGAATTGGCCCGGCAGAAGAGCCAGGAAAACCCGGTATATTATGTACAATATGCTCATGCCCGAATCTGCAGTATATTCAGACAAGCCCGGGCCGAGGGTATTACCATGGCGGAGATAAATGAAATTGATATTTCCTGCTTAAAGGAAGAGGAAGAACTAGCTATATTAAGGAAAATAGCGGATTTCCCCGAAGAAATCTCTATAGCCGCCAGAACCCTTGCTCCCCATCGGATAGCCCGTTATGTATTGGATTTAGCCGCGTTATTCCACAGTTTCTACAATCACCACCGGGTTTTGAATGATAACCGGGCTTTGCAGGATGCCCGGCTTTTGTTAATGGAGATAACCCGCATTACCATACATAATGCGCTGGATGTACTGGGGGTTGCTGCTCCCGAACAAATGTAGGAGGTATGCCAAGATGATGCCAAGAAAAAAGAGCGAAGCTGACTGGGCGGTGGAAATACTGGTCAAAAAGCAAGAAGCTATGTTTTATGCAGATCTGATCCAAGAAGTAGCCAGGATGATGGGGAAAAAAGATGACCCTGCCAGCTTGACTTCAATTTATACCCGGATAAATATGGACAATCGCCTGGTATACCAGGGACAGGGTTACTGGTATTATGATACCAACCGGGTACGGCAGGACGCTTGAGATGCTTTGGGAAAAGGAGGGATAGCTTTATGAAAATAAGGTGGTTGGGACATGCCTCTTTTTTAATTGAAACCGGGAAAGAACGGATAATAACCGACCCTTTTGATGAAAGGGCCGGCTATGCTGTTTTTACGGAGACGGTGGATATTGCTACCGTAAGTCATGAACACTGGGATCATAACGCGGTTGGGATTCTCGCCGGAAAGCCTCAAGTTATCCGGGGAGAAGGAGAATTCTGCCTGGGAGGAATAACTATTACGGGTTTTTCCTCCTTCCATGACCAGACCCGGGGTCGAGACCGGGGTAAAAACACCATATACAAAATATCGGCAGAAGGTATGGAACTGCTTCACCTGGGGGATTTAGGCCATATTCTTTCTCCCCGGGAAATCGAGGCCATAGGGCAGGTGGATATTTTGCTGCTTCCGGTGGGTGGTACTTATACCATTGATGCTAGGCAGGCTTTAGAAACCATGCAGCAACTGAATCCCAGGATTACCATACCGATGCATTACCAAACCCCGCATGTTAAAATAAGCCTGGCACCATTGGAGGCCTTTACCGGTCACTTGGAACGGGTGGTAAAACGGCCCTTCCTGGAGATTACACGGGAAGAGTTACCGGAAGAACCCCTGGTGGTAGTATTGGATTACTTGTAGCAGCAGTTTAACTATGAGCGCGATAATGGGCAAAGCAGAAAAGGGAGGGGCTCTGGAGTGACCAAGTATATATTTATTACCGGTGGGGTGGTTTCTTCTCTGGGGAAGGGTATTACTGCCGCATCTTTGGGCCGGCTCTTAAAAGGCCGGGGTCTGAAGGTGGCATTACAGAAATTCGATCCGTATATCAATGTCGATCCAGGTACCATGAGTCCTTACCAGCACGGCGAGGTTTATGTCACTGAAGATGGTGCGGAAACTGACCTGGATGTAGGTCACTATGAGCGATTTATAGATGAAAACTTGAGCCACTATGCCAACTGCACTACCGGCAGAATATACCAGACAGTTCTGGACAAAGAAAGAAGAGGAGATTATCTGGGGCAGACGGTACAGGTTATTCCTCATATAACCAATGAGATAAAAGACCGGGTTACCATGATTGAGAAAGAAAACAGCCCGGATATAGTAATAAGCGAAATTGGAGGCACTGTGGGAGATATTGAATCCCTCCCGTTTCTAGAGGCCATTCGCCAATTGAAGTTCGATCTGGGCAAGGATAGAGTACTGTACATACATGTTACTCTTATCCCCTATATAGAGGCGGCCGGCGAATTGAAGACCAAACCCACCCAGCACAGTGTAAAGGAACTCAGGAGCATAGGCATACAGCCGGACATTTTAGTTTGCCGAACGCAAAAGGAACTTTCTGAGGATTTGAAGGCCAAACTAGCCTTGTTCTGTGATGTGGATCGTGAAGCCGTGGTTCAGCTGCCGGATGCCGAATCTATTTATGAGGTTCCCTTAATGTTGGCTCGGGAGAAATTGGATTTGGAGATAATAAGGCGCCTGGGATTGGAATGTAAACAAGCCGATCTTAAAGAATGGAAAGAATTGGCAAGTCGGGTCCATCGCCTGGACAAGGAGATATGCATTGGACTGGTAGGCAAATATGTTGAACTCCCCGATGCCTATCTGAGCATTGTGGAATCCCTGAAACATGCGGGATTCCAATATAACTGTGAAATCAAGATTAAATGGATATATGCCGAGAAAGTGGAAAAAGAAGGAGCAGAAGAGCTTCTGCAAAATGTCGATGGAATTTTGATCCCCGGAGGTTTTGGTGAAAGAGGTATAGAAGGGAAGATAGCTACTGCTGCATATGCCCGGGAAAACCGGGTGCCTTTTTTAGGCATATGCCTGGGTATGCAGTGTGCGATAATTGAGTTTGCTCGTAATGTATGCCAGATGAAAGGAGCCAATAGCTCTGAATTTGACCCCGACAGTCCTTACCCGGTAGTACACTTGATGCCCGGTCAGGAGAATGTTGCCAATAAAGGTGCCAGCATGCGCTTGGGGGGTTATCCCTGTCGCCTGGTGGAAGGAACCCTTGCTTATGGGGTATACGAGGTTTCTGAAACCAGTGAGCGTCACCGGCATCGCTATGAGATAAATAACGAATACCGGAAGGAAATGGAAAGTAAAGGTCTGGTGATAAGCGGAATCTCACCTGATGGACAGCTGATAGAAATAATCGAGCTAAAAGAGCACCCCTGGTTTGTGGCTTGCCAGTTTCATCCTGAATTCAAATCCCGTCCCAACCGTCCACACCCCTTGTTTATGGGCCTGATTAAGGGGGCATTGGATTATAAGGAGGAGCCGGATACCGCTAGCCGGGAAGGATAATACTAGTTAAACAATGGTTAAACAATCACTAAACTGCCGTTCCGTCTCCTGACGCCTGACGACCGATGACTTTTCTTAAGGGAGATATTATGTTTACTACCAGAATCATCGATATAAAAGAAAAAGACCGTTATAAGCGATTTGTGGATTCCCACCCCAAGGGGCATTTTCTACAATTGTGGGAATGGGGCCAGGTAAAAAAAGGAACTGGGTGGGAGCCCTTGCCCCTGGTATTGGAGCAAGATGGTGAAATTAGAGCATCTTTGTTGATTTTAAAAAGAAAACTACCTCTACCCGGGCTGAAAAAATGCATTTTTTATTCACCTCGGGGTCCGGTAGCCGATCTGGAGAATGAAGAGCAAATAACGGCCCTTTTTAACGGAGCCGCCCGGGTGGCCAGAGATGAAGGAGCTATTTTTCTAAAAATCGATCCCGATGTTTCCTGCCACAACCAGCATTTCCAGGAAATATTGCAAAGAGCCGGGTTTAAAAAGAACGAAACCGGTTTGAATTTTGAAGGGGTTCAACCTAATTTTGTTTTTCGCCTGGATATCACCCCGTCCGAAATAAAACTATTGGAAAACATGCATAGCAAGTGGAGATATAATATCAGACTGGCGGGAAGAAAAGGGGTCAAGGTAAGAAAAGCCGAGAGCAAAGAAGACATGCGGCTATTTTATGAACTGCTTCAGGAAACGGCTCAAAGGGATAAGTTCTTGATTCGGGGTTATGAATATTTCGAGTGGATATGGGAATACATGGTGGAAAAAAAGCTGGCCTGCGTATTTTTGGCAGAATACCAGGGAAGGTTGGTAGCTGCTACCCTGGCTTTGATTAGCGCCGGTAAAGTATGGTATCTTTATGGGGCTTCCAGCAACCTGCATCGCAATATTATGCCCAACTATCTGATCCAATGGGAGATGATACAGTGGGCGCGCCAGCAAGGTTGTTCCATCTATGATTTCCGGGGGGTTTCGGGAGACCTGGATGAAGATAACCCTCTTTATGGTTTATATCGCTTTAAAAAAGGTTTCAATGGTGATTTAGTTGAATTTGTTGGAGAATGGGATAAAGTGTATTCTCCGCTTTTCTACTGGCTCTGGACCAAGGTCTTGCCTGTTTACCTCAAGCTGAGTCGCGCGCTGTTGCGGAGCAGGAAAGGACAGGAGATATCTGGTGAAGCAACTTAAGCATGATAAGTGGTTGGAGATTGATATTGATGCAGTCAAGCAAAACCTGGAGGGGGTTAAATCTCTTCTGGATAGCAGTGTGCACCTGCTGGTGGTGCTAAAGGCCAATGCTTATGGTCATGGGGCAGTTAATATGGCCCGTTTCCTGTATCAGAATGGGGTGGACTTCTTTGCGGTAAGCTTTTTATCGGAAGCCTTGGAATTGAGAAAGGCAGGAATACGCTCCAGTATCCTGGTTTTTAGCCCGGTGGTGGATGAAGAACAGGTTAAGGAAGCGATTAAAAACCATATTACCCTCTCCATAAGTTCTTTATTTGACAGCCAGTTGCTGAATCAGGTCAGCGAGCGCCTAAACCAGCCCTTGAGAGTGCACCTGAAGGTGGATAGCGGGTTGGGACGATTTGGTTTCACTAATATTGAAGAAATTAGCACAGCATGCCAGTCATTAAAGGAGAATAGCTGCATATATATTGAAGGAATATACACCCATATGGCCGATGCGGCATCAGGGAACCCCGCTTATACGGAAGAGCAGTTCCGCCGTTTTATGGAAATAGTAAATAAACTGGTTAAGGCTGGTTATAAGATTCCGCTGCGGCACTGTGCCAATAGCGCCGTTTTTCTAAAATATCCCCATATGCATCTGGATGCCGTGCGTATCGGCACCCTTATTTCGGGGCAGTACCCGGCTGGAGATTTGCCCCGCCCAGTGGAATTAATCGACCCTTTTCGCTTTAAATGCAAGATTATTTCCTTAAAAAGCCTGAAAGCCGGAGATTATCTGGGTTATTCCCGCAGCTATCGCTTGAAAGAGGATGCGCAGATAGCGGTGATTCCTGTGGGTTATATGGATGGACTGGTGCTAAATGTCGGCAATAAAGCCGAGGGCTTCATTGATTTATTGAAAATTTTGCTTAAAAACATTTTCTTTTATTATGATTTAGGTCGTTTTAAGTTGCAGGTGAAAATCCGGGATAGTTTATATCCCGTAAGAGGAAAGGTTTTTATGCAGATGGCTATGATTGAAATCCCGGCTGGCTTGGATCTGAGCATCGGGGATGAGGTTGAAATCCCGGTAAGAAAAACCCTGGCAGCCCGAGATTTGGTGAGAATTTATACTAAAGCCGGAGAAGCAGTAAAAATAGGGAATCAAGATGGTACTTCCTATATAGTTGAGGGGGACTAAAATGCATAAAAAACTGGTGGTTTTTCTTCTGCTAATATTTCTTTTGCTTATGGCCGGCCTGTCCATTAGGGCTGTAAACCGATTGGACCATGGTTCAACGCGCGAGGGGACAGCTACCATTGCTGTTGTCCAGATTAACGGTCCCATCAGCGGGGTTTCCAGCTGGCTGGAAAACAGTAGTTCTACCGCCGGCGATATTATGGAGGCCATTAGAAAGGCGGGCAAGCGCGAGGATATTAAAGCAGTAGTTGTGAGGATTGATAGTCCCGGCGGTAGTGCCGGGGCTTCACAGGAAATAGCCATGGAACTGGAACGCTTGCGGGAGAAGGGCAAGCCGGTAGTTACTTCCATGGGAGATGTTTGTGCTTCCGGGGGCTACTGGATAGCCTGCAGCACTGATCATATAGTAGCCAACGGTGCCAGCTTGACCGGCAGTATTGGCGTTATTATGCAGCTCAGTAACCTGGAAGGACTATATGGAAAACTGGGTATCAGAAACCAGACTATCAAGAGTGGTGAGCATAAAGACATGGGCTCTACCTCGCGAGAACTGAGTGCGGAAGAGGAAAAAATTCTTCAGGACTTGGTGGATGATTCTTACCAGCAATTTTTGGAACAGGTGCAAAAAGGCCGCCAGGAAAAGATTGCCGCGGATAAACTGTTGGAGATTGCTGATGGGAGGATATTCACCGGCAAGCAAGCTTTGGAACTAGGGCTGGTAGACAGCTTGGGCAATTATTATGACGCGGTGCGACAAGCGGAGAAAATGGCAGGAATCAAGGGCGAAAGCAAGTTGGAAGTGATTAATGCCTTTAGCTGGTGGGAGCGCCTTAAACTAGACATGTTTAACCCCAACCTCTTCCAGCAGGGAGGATTTGCGGAGTTAAAATACTGATGTGGTTACAAAAAGTCATAATTATTTTGCTTGTATAAATATAGCCGTTCAGCAACCTTAAAAGCGACCGTAGGGAGCATCAGTTGTGCCCGACAGGGCGCTTCGCATGGGCAACACCTGCGGCTTGTCTCACGGCTCAAGGGGTACCGCGCTAATCTCCCGTCCATGGGAGGCAACCTTAATAGTGACATCCGAAGGATGGAACATCAGGAGTACCCGCAGGCTCTGCATCCATGCTTAGCCAACGCTCGCTTGTATATTTATACAATCCTTATGCAACAAAAAGAGTTTATGCAGTGGAGTCAATATTGAGGGGGGAGCGCTTTTGACTTTAACGGAAATGCTTTACGGTATCCTATTTCAACCAGTTTCGACCTTGCAATACCTGAGCCGGGAAAAACCATTATCCCGGGCTATGCTGGTATTTGTATCGGTGCTGCTTTTTAATGCGTTGGTAAACCAGGCCATATCCCTGGCCAATATTGAAGAACTCCCCTTTTCATTGCCGGTCAATCTGCTCTGGATATTTGGCCTTATGGGGGTAATTTTTTCCGTTCTGTTTCTTTTCCTGATGGCGGGTTTCTTTTCTCTTTTGAGCGAAGTTTTTTTCGGGCGCGCAAATGCCAGTGGATTGCTGGTTTGTTTGGGGTTTGCTTCAGTTCCCGGCATACTGGGACCGCCTTTGCAGTATGCTGCTATCCTAATAAAGCTGCCAGCCGGTGTAGTGCTTTTTCCTTTGATCAGCATAGTGTGGGTAATGATATTACAGGTAATGGCTTTACGGGAATCATTGGAACTGGATACGGGTAAAGCCATCCTTTTGTATATATTCCCATTGCTACTAGTTTTCTTCTTATTGGCGATAATAGCGGCATCCTTTATCTCCGGCTTCCCCTTTGCGGAGTTATAACGAGGTGAAATATTTACTCGCTTTTTTATGTGGACGGGTTCCTATTAACAAAACACAGGCGGCGGCAGGTTCTAATCCCCCACCTCGTTGCAGCGCTGTGTTGAACTGCTCCGCAGTTTCTTTTGATGCTCAAAAAATTACCCCAAACAGGGAGGATATTTTATACAAGTGAAGAAATAGATGGTATATGTGGGGTGAGATGATGAAGCGAAGAATAATGATAGTGGACGATCAAAAAGGAGTAAGGCGCCTGTTGGAAGAGCTCTTTAAAAGAGAGGGCTGGGAGGTTTATGCTGCTGCGGACGGAAAGGAAGCTATTGAAAAAGTGGGTCAATTTCAACCATCTATCCTCCTGATAGACATGAAAATGCCCAATATGAATGGACTGGAAGCTTCCCAAAAAATACTGGAGAAGCACCAGGAACTGGCTATAATAATGATGACGGCCTATGGGGAGATGGAAGTAGTAAAAAGGGCTCTGGAGTCAGGGGTCAGAAAGTGTATAACCAAGCCTTTTGATATTCTTTATTTGAGAGATGAAGTTAACCGAATAGTTGCGGAAGAGGTATCATAAACAGGAAGATTTGAAAGAGGTGATATCGGTGGCATTAGTGTCAGTAAGCAAATTATTATTCCAAGCAGACAGAGGAGGCTATGCGGTTGGGGCTTTTAATGCCAATAACATGGAAATCGTACAGGCCATAATTAGAGCGGCAGAACTGGAGAGATCTCCGGTTATTATGCAGGCCAGCCAGGGGGCTATAAACTATGCCGGGCTGGAGTTCATAAGCGGGATGGTAAAGATTGCTGCAGAATCCAGTTCGGTACCGGTGGCCTTACATCTAGACCACGGTACTGATTTTGAGCAGGTGGTAAAGTGTATTCGCAGCGGTTTTTCCTCGGTGATGTATGATGGTTCCAAACTTCCCCTGGAAGAAAATATAGCTATGACTAAAAAAGTTTTGGATATAGCTAGACCTATAGAAGTATCAGTGGAGGCGGAGCTGGGAAAGATAGGGGGAACTGAGGACGACATTCATGTGAGTGAGAAGGAAGCCCTGTATACCGATCCCGAAGAAGCCAGATATTTTGTGGAACAGACCGGGGTGGAAAGCCTGGCTATCGCTATAGGTACAGCTCATGGGCAGTATAAAGGAGAGCCCCGGCTCGATTTTGAGCGCTTGGCTCAAATCAAGTCCCTGGTAAAAATACCCATAGTCCTCCACGGCTCTTCCGGGGTGCCGGACGAATCACTTAGAAAGGCTATAAAACTTGGAGTATGCAAGGTGAATATTGATACCAATATCAGAGAAGCTTTGGTCTGGACTATGCGAAAAGTTATGGCGGAGAACCCGGCAGAAATTGACCCCAGGAAAATTCTGGGACCGGCCCGCGATGCCGCAGTGGAGATAATCAGGGAAAAGATCAGGGTATTCGGCAGCTCAGGCCAGGCATAGGCGGTTCTGGTTGCATAAATATACAAGCAATGCGCTGACATATTGGCCCAATCTAAATCAGAAAGGAGGATGTTTTTGCGGATTTTTATTGATTCTGCTAACATTGAAGAGATAAAAGAGATAAACGGCATGGGTTTTCTGGCGGGAGTAACCACCAATCCCAGTCTGGTAGCTAAAGAAAAAAAAGACTACAAAGGGTTGATCCGGGAGATATCCATGCTGGTGGATGGACCGATAAGTGCGGAAGTAATAGCGCTTGATTATCAGGCTATGGTACAAGAGGGAGAAGAATTAGCATCTATTCATCCCAATGTGGTGATTAAAATACCCCTTTGCGAAGAGGGACTGAAAGCAATCCATGCCCTCAAGCAAAAAGGTATTGCTACCAATGCCACCTTGGTATTTTCCGCTAACCAGGCTCTATTGGCAGCCAGAGCCGGAGCTAGCTATGTCAGTCCTTTTATTGGCCGGGTCGATGATACCGGAAACGATGGGCTTACATTATTGGATGATATTGTCCGGATTTTTGACCAGTATATGGTGGAAACCGAGGTGATTGCGGCCAGCATCCGGCATCCTATGCATGTTGTGGCCTCCGCCAAAATTGGTTCCAATATAGCCACCATACCCTACCAGGTAATCAAACAGATGGTAAAGCATCCACTTACTGATGCCGGTATAGAGAAATTTATGAGCGATTGGAAAAAGGCTTACTAAAGAGGATTTTTCTGGGGTTTTGTGAATATGGTTCAGTTGCTCAGGACTATTATTAAAATTTTTGGGGTGCATTGCCAAAGGGGAAATAAAACGAGGAGGGTTTTTCTTGGAGAGGGAATTGGCTCTGGAGTTTGCCCGGGTTACAGAGGCTGCAGCTCTGGCCGCTGCACGATGGGTCGGTAAAGGAGATAAAGAGGCAGCAGATGACGCAGCCGTAACTGCTATGAGAGTCATGTTCGATACGGTATCGGTTGATGGCGTAGTGGTTATCGGGGAAGGAGAAATGGATGAAGCCCCCATGCTCTATATCGGGGAAAAAGTAGGTATTGGTGTTCCTCCCCTGGTAGATATTGCGGTAGACCCCCTTGAAGGTACCAACATTGTGGCCAAGGGTCTTACTGGTGCCATTGCCGTACTGGCTATTGGACCTCGGGGAACCCTTCTTCATGCACCGGACATGTATATGGATAAAATTGCTGTGGGTCCGGAATGTAAAGGCCGGGTACATTTGGATGCATCCATAAAAGAAAACCTCTGGGAAGTAGCCCGGGGTTTGGATAAACTGATAAGTGAAGTTACTGTAGTGGTTTTAGAGCGTGAGCGGCACCAGCATATAATTGAAGAAGTAAGGCGGGTAGGGGCGCGTATCAAGTTGATTACTGACGGGGATGTATCTCCAGCGGTGGCGGCGGCGTATCCCGAATCCGGGGTAGATATAGTATTGGGTATCGGTGGTGCTCCCGAAGGGGTCATTACCGCCGCAGCCTTGAAGTGTTTGGGAGGCGATTTTCAAGCCCGCCTCTATCCGGAGGATGAGAATGAAATTGCCCGCTGTCATAAGATGGGTATAAACGACATTAATAAGATTTTTACCATAGATGAAATGGTTCAGTCAGAGGACGTAATATTTGCTGCCACGGGTATTACTGATTCATTTCTATTAAAAGGGGTACGTTATTTTAAACGGCGGGCGGTTACCCAGACGCTAGTAATGAGAAGTCAATCCGGAACAATAAGGCATATAGAAGCTAATCATCACCTGGATAAGAAACCTTTATTTAAAGATCAGCGTATACAGTTAAAGATGGACTAGGACTGAATCTAAGATATTGCTTTGTAATCTAAGTGATGCCCGGTGGGCACATTAGCAATTCTTAAGGTCTTTCCGGTCAAATAAAATTCCAGTAGCAAAATTACTAGTTTTTTCAGGATAATAATGATTAAACAGCATTAATACTGGTATAATAAATATAGGATTTCACTTTAGGAAGTTCACTGGCAGTTCTATTCCCACATGCTAGCCTTCAAAAAAAGAGCATTCAAGGAAGTATAGTTTAGTGCCTGTTAAAATTTAACAATCTCCAATTACATCGCAGTATACAGAAGTATCTTTACTTCGGTTGTCGGCTTACTTAGAAATTTATCATTATGAAAAGGATTATTAGATAAGGAGGTAAAAATTGAATATCTCAGAGCTAGAGAACAAAACCATGCTGGAGCTATACCAGGTTGCCAGAGATTTAAACCTGGCAGGTTATTCCAAGCTCCGCAAAAAGGAACTGGTTTTCGAAATAACCAAAGCCCTAACCCATGCTGACCAATTGCTTCAGGCCCAGGGAGTACTGGAAATCATGCCAGATGGATATGGATTTTTAAGGCCATTCGCTTATCTGCCCAGCCAGGAGGACATCTATGTATCTCCGTCTCAAATCAGAAAGTTTGAATTAAAAACGGGGGATCGGGTCGGGGGACAGGTAAGATCGCCCAAGGATAATGAAAGATTCTTTGCTCTTTTAAAAGTGGAAGATGTTAATGGATTTTCTCCGGAAGAGTCAGTAAAGAGGATACATTTTGATGCCCTAACCCCCCTGTATCCTACGGAGAAACTGACCCTGGAGACCGTACCTCACGAGCTACCCACCCGTATAATTGACCTGGTGGCCCCCATAGGCAAAGGCCAAAGAGGCCTGATAGTAGCACCACCCAAGGCGGGAAAGACTATTCTTTTACAAAAAATTGCTCAGGGGATAAGTGCGAATTATCCGGATATTGAGCTTATAATCCTGCTGGTGGATGAAAGACCGGAAGAAGTTACCGACATGCAGCGTTCCACTAAGGCTGAAGTGGTAGCCTCAACCTTTGACGAACCTCCGGAAAACCATGTTAAAGTCACCGACATGGTTTTAGAGAGGGCCAAAAGATTGGTAGAACATAAAAAAGATGTGGTTATTCTGATGGATAGTGTTACGCGTATGGCCCGGGCTCATAACCTGGTGGTGCCACCGAGCGGCAGGACTCTATCCGGAGGGATAGATCCAGCATCCTTGGACAAACCTAAGCGCTTCTTCGGTGCGGCTCGCAATATTGAGGAAGGTGGAAGCCTGACAATTATCGCTACCGCTTTGATTGAAACCGGGTCTCGTATGGATGAAGTCATTTTTGAAGAATTTAAGGGTAGGGGTAATATGGAACTGGTATTGGATCGTAAATTATCCGAGCGCAGAATATTCCCCGCCATTGATCTTAAACGTTCTGGAACCAGGAAAGAAGAATTGCTGTTGAATAATGAGGAAATGGAACTAACCTGGAATCTCCGCAACGCCTTTAGTGATTATAATCAGATAGAGAGTATGCAGCTAATGATTGATACTATGAAAAAAACCAGATCCAACAAGGATCTCTTACGCGCCGCCCCGCTGGTATTTGGCCGCAAAGAACATGCCAGAAGTGCCTATTAAAATACATCATAGGGACGGATCTATCCCCTTCTGACGACTAATCAGCTTGCGGCCATGGGGGGTACAAAAAAGTGAGCAGTAAAGAGTGGCAAATGTTATACTAATCACAAGAATTACAGGTGTTAAATTATGGGTATAAAACTATCAACTCCAGTAGAGTATAATCTTGTCAGTTTATTACTGAGTTTGTCTCGCAGTCTGGATTTTTCAAATGTTGGCATAATGGACCATCATAAAAAAGTGGCATTTATAGCCCTTAACCTGGGAAGAAAAGCAGGTATATCCGACCAGCAGCTAATGGAACTGTTCAAGGCTGCTATTATACATGATATTGGTGCTGTAAATCACCGGGATAAAGTTGTACTTCAGAAATTTGATGTAGAAAGTCCTTGGTGTCACTGCGTAAAAGGCCGTAATTTTGTCGCTGGGATACCGGACCTGGATTCTACTCAACTAAGCATTTACTGTCATCATGATAGTTGGGTGGGAAAAAATCAATCTGGTCTGAACGGAACCAATATTCCCCTTAACAGCCGTATTATACATCTAGCGGATCGGGTGGATGTATTAATTAATCACGAACGCTACATACTGGAACAAAACAGTGAAATCCTGCAAAGAATAGGTCGACTTTCCGGGAAGGTTTTTGACCCGGAGTTATTTGATATCCTGATGGAACTGGGGAAACAGGAAAGCTTCTGGTTGGATCTGGTTTCACCCTGGATAGAGGAATGTATGTTGGAACTCATTCCGGAAAACCTGGTAAGTGTCGAGCGAGATAATCTTATGACGGTTGCTCGTCTTTTTGCCAGGGTAGTTGATGATAGAAGCAGTTTCACTTATCGCCATTCACTCTATGTTAGCCAGGTTTGCCGGGTTCTGGCCAATAAGGCGGGGTTATCCAAAGACGAGTGTTATTTATTGGAGATTGCCGGATTATTGCATGATCTTGGCAAAATGGCAGTACCCGAGGATATTATTGAAAAACCGGGTAAGCTTACGGCCCACGAATACGATATTATCAAACAACATAGTTATTATACCTACTGGTTGCTCAATCCGGTTTTACCCGGTCAAGAGGTAGCTGCTTGGGCGGCTTATCACCATGAGCGATTGGACGCTAAGGGTTATCCTTTCAAAAAAACCGCCAATGAGCTTGATTTGCCGACCCGCATAGTGGCTGTGGCTGATGTTTTTACGGCATTGCGAGAGGATCGCCCTTATCGCCCAGGTCTCAGTTATACAGAAATTAAAGCTGCAATGGACCAGGAAATAGTTTCCGGAGGCTTGGATAAGGAAGTGGTGGCAATGCTTTACGATTGCCAACAAGAACTGGATGAAATTTGGTCTAATCTAAGTCTTTTGGGGGTTCAATAAGTCCTGTCGTATCACCTCTGTGGACTGCTTATCAGCAGCCAATCCCAACTTTCAAAATAGGGTAAACATGCAGTAAGCGCCTATTAATCTAAAAAATGAATAATCCTCTTTAATAAGGTTAAGAATAAGGGTCAACAGGCCCTTATTTTTTCTTTTTGGAAATGAGGTGAAAATTCCAGTGAAAAGGATTTGGGTTTCACTGCTCTTGAGTACCTGTATGCTCATGTCCACGGTAAATATGTCTGGGGCCAGCATTAGCGAGGGGAGATATACTCCCTGTTTAAAAAACCAGACTCCCAACGGGGTCAGCCAGGAAATTACCTATCGTATTCAGAAAGGCGATACTCTATGGTCTATTGCCCGCCATTATGGGGTGAAGATGGAAACCCTCATGATGATTAACCGTCTGGATGAGAATAGTATTTTAACGGTGGGAAAGAACTTGCAAATACCTGGGACTAATGCCCGCGTGCATATTGTTAAGAGTGGTGAAACCTTTTGGCAGATTGCCAGCAGCTACGGGATTGGGCTGGACGAATTGCAGCGGCTCAATAGCGACAAACCAGCTAATAAACTACAGGTCGGTGATCGGCTGAGTCTCCCGGCAAGAGCACGACCAATAGCTTTGACCAACACTTCTTCGCGGGGGCTTACCCGGGAAAGCGGCTTATTTGGCTGGCCTATTATGGGTACCATTACCTCAGCTTATGGATGGCGTAAATCCGGGTTTCATCATGGCCTGGACATAGCTGGAAAGGTGGGTGATCCTATCCGGGCGGCCGCCAATGCTAGTGTTGAGCATGCCGGTTACCAACCCATATATGGACAAACAATTATCTTGAAGCATGAAAACGGCAAAAAGACGGTTTATGCTCACCTGGAAAAGATTTATGTAAAAAAGGGGCAAGAAGTAAAGCAGGGTAAGATAATAGGTACTGTTGGCACCAGCGGTAGGACAACCGGGCCGCATCTGCATTTTGAAATCAGGGTAGGCGATGAAACCATCAATCCCCTGCAATTACTTAGATAAGTATACTTAAAGCTCCCTTAACGGGGGCTTTTTTTATTCCTTGATTTGAGGTACGCTGGTAATATCAAAAAGTGTTGTCCCGGCCAAAGTAATATATGGGGGTTAATATGTATCTTAGTCTATATGCCAATGAAAAGGGAGAGGTTTTGGATCATCCCAACATACTCATGCTGGGGCGCAGTGGTAATGAATGGTTGCTACCAGAGGCTGGTGAAATGATGCCTTTACCCCGGGGGTCGTCATTGGTAAGAATACCGGGAAACATCCCGGTAGGTTTGGACATGAAAGAGCGGTTAGCGTATTTTGAATATGACCCGCTGGTATCCGGACAGCGGGCTTATGCCGTGGCAGCCCTTCTTCCCCAGGGTTTCACCCGTACCCTCCTGCCAGCTTGTGTGGGTAGTTCCGGGGAAGCCCTTCTACCCCTTCTGGGTTATGCTGCAGTAGGACTGAAAGAAGGAAAAATCTATGTCGCGGCTATGCAAAGTGATGAACACCGCAAATGGCATCCCCATTATTATAATACGGAAAGACTACCGGCAAAGATAAACCGAATGCTGGAAAAATATCCCGGTAACATGATATTACACCAATTAGCTCGCTGTTCCCTGGAATATGGCTGTTTTACCGCCCAGAATATTTTCTACCAACGCTGGGAGGGTGGTATTCCAAGTATGAAAGCCTGTAATGCCGCCTGCATCGCTTGTATATCCGAAGACCATTGTGGCACCGCATCGCCGCAAAACCGTCTGGACTTTGCCCCTACGGTGCAAGAGATTGTTGAAGTGGCCAGTGAGCATCTTTTGAGGGCGCGGGATGCTATCATTAGTTTTGGACAGGGATGTGAAGGTGAGCCGGCCTTAAATGGGAAAAGGTTATCCCAGGCCATCCGCCGGATACGGGATCTTTGTGCACAGGGAACTATCAACATGAATACCAATGCCGGCTATTGTGAAGGGGTTAAGTTGATGACTGATGCCGGAATGGATTCTATGCGGGTTACTATTTTTTCAGCTATAGAAGAAAACTACATGACTTATCATTGCCCGCAGGACTACAGCCTGGCTGATGTAGAATACTCTATAACCTATGCTCGGGAACATGGGGTGAAAATATCTTTAAACCTTTTAACCTTTCCTGGATTTACTGATCGTATGGAAGAAGTCGAGGCCTTACTGGAATTTGTCCGTAAAAACCAGGTGGATATGATTCAATTCCGTAACTTAAATATAGATCCCGAATTTCTAATGCGGATCTTTCCAGGAAAGAGTCCGGTTTTAGGTATAAGCAATTTTGTTAAACTACTAGAAAGTGAACTTCCCGGAGTAAGAATAGGATCATATACTCATCCGGTCCATCGTTAGTTGTAGGGGATTAGGAGTAAGAATCAGGGGGCAAGAGGGAGGAAAGAAGGATTGGAAAAGAAAGGACCATATACGGTTAGGGAATTGAAAAATTTATCCCCAGGTACCCAGTTCTGGGGGAAATATCTAATACTAGGCAAAAACCTTAGAAAAACCAGAGACGGACGAGAGATAATAGACCTGAGAATAGGCGATTCTACTGGTGAAATATATTCTATCGTATGGGAAAGTTGCACAGTTAATGGCCAGTTAGAAGCCGGGGTGGTAATTGGCTTATTAGGAGATATAGGAATATACAACCAGCGACTACAGGTAACCGCAAAGAGAATAAAGATACTGGAGGAGGAAGCAGGGCCATATTTAAAAAAGCCGCAAGCTAGCCTGGAAGAGTTGATAGGTATGTTTGAACAAATGTTGCAATCCATCGCTGATCCCTACTTAAAGGAATTATTACAGCGGGTATTTAATCCGGAGACTCGCACGAGATTTTTCCAGGCCCCGGCAGCCAAAAAGATTCATCACAATTATTATGGCGGTCTGCTGGAGCATTCTTTGTCAGTGGCAGGCTTATGTAACAAAGTGGCCGATACTTACCCGGATATTAATAGAGATCTCTTACTCAGCGGAGCATTGATGCACGATATTGGGAAGCTAGCGGAATATGAGATGGACGTTGCCCCTAACTATACCCCGGAGGGCAGGTTACTAGGACATATAGTCCTGGGTAGTGAACTGGTGGCCGATAAAATCAAAGACATGAAAAAAGAAGGCATAGAATTCCCGCAGGAATTGGAATGGATGCTCAAGCACTTGCTGGTCAGTCATCATGGCAGCCTGGAATTTGGTTCCCCGGTGCTTCCCTTATTTACGGAAGCTTATATTCTCTATGCCATGGATAACCTGGATGCCAGAATCTATGTATTCCAGAATAAAATTGAAGAAGATGACGGTGATGATAAGTATTTTAGTAAATATGACAGCTTCTATGGGCAGCATTTCTTTACCTACCGTTATTAGGATAAGGGGATATACCTGGCTTCGCAGAATTTTCTATGCTATACCACGAATTCATCTTCGACTTTAACCTGGTCTCCGGTTCTTACATATCCTGATTCCAGGACGCGGCAAAATATACCTTCTACCGGCATGATACAGGAGCCGACCTGTTTTTTTATAGCACAAGCGTTATTATGACACTCTTTACCGATTTGAGTAACTTCCAATAGGGCTTCACCCAATCTAATACGGGCACCTACAGGTAAGGTAACCACATCTAATCCACCTATGGATATATTTTCTGCAAAATCGCCATAATATACATCAGCACCCAGGGCCCGCATTTTTTCAAAGCTGGAGAGAGATAAGAGGCTGACCTGGCGATGCCAGCTTCCCTTATGGGCGTCTACCTCAATTCCCAAATCTGCCTGGAGGTAGGCTTCACCGATATCATGTTTTTTTTCTCCTCGTTTTTCCGAAATATTTACTGCTAAAACTTCTCCATTCATTACCACATTGCCTCCTGTTTAATTTGCTCTACAAGAATGATACATCAAGTGGAGCAAATTCTCCAATATTTTGACTGCAATCGCGGTTAGTTAGAAGCTGGCTAAGAATCGCTGGAGAAGTGAAAACCAGGCTCGTGATATTGAATTTATCTACAATGATATGGGATTCCGCCAGTCTGCGGGTAATTATTTTAGAACTTTGCGCCACCACCTGCGGATAGTGGGCAAGTAATTCCCGACTGGAGTAGCAGGCGCTTACTGCTTGTAAGGATTCCTGTATGATAGGAGCTATCAAATTATCCTCGAAGGATATGCCCTCCTTCTGATAAAGTTCCCCTGCGTGGGAAGGGTCGACATGGTAGTATAGAGAGATGGCAGCGTTCACTGTTTGCAGATCCCGGCTGCTGGCCAAAGTTTGCATTTCCAAAGAAAGAACCCGGCAATCCAGATAGACTATCTCCTGGTATCCGGGAACCCGCAAATGAAGGCCTTCTTCCATAACTGTTTTCTGTACCTTTCCATGTTCGAGAATGATGCCGACATAGCCAACCGGTACAGCTACCAGTGGGCGCAGAAAAAGCAAGAATAATAGCAGGAAAAGGAATGAGAATCCCCATTGCAAATGTTTTCTAGAGAGATTTATTTCCAGCAAAATATACAAAAGAAAGCTATCCTTTCATGGTATTGCTCAAATAACAAAATTTCACTCTTAATTTAACGTTTCCTGCTAAAATTGGCGAATGCCCGTTTTTTATTGGCGAATAACCGTTTTTAAGAGAGGAGAGTAGCTGGAGAGAATAGAAGTCTAATAAAAGGTACCAGACATGGGGGTCATATGACTCTTTTATTACAGGGAGGAAAGATATGTATTCTGTACCCTGGTATGCGATTGTTCTTATCGCCGTACCACAAACCATCTTGATAATAAAAATTGGCTTTGGCTTGTTCAATTTGCAGGTGAATACCCGCCAGTGTTTGCTGGTTACGCTGATAGTGTCGGTGGTTACTTACTTTTTGAGAAAGCTGCCTTTGATGTTTGGAATTCATACGATAATACTGATTATCTTATTGACTATCCTCTTAGTAATTTTGCAGCGAATCGATTTTTGGCGAAGTTTGGTTGCAGTTTTACTGGGAGTTATGATATTAGGTGTAATTGAAAATTCCTATTTGCCACTTTTATTACAGTTTACTTCCAGGACTGTGATGGACCTGGCGGAACAACCCTGGTTTAATATAGCCGCATTCCTGCCCGGATTCCTTATTGGCTTGCTTTTATATGCCTTTATCCGTCACCGTAAATTTGTCCTGTTTGATTTAAAAAGAGCCGGGGAAGTCCAAAAACCGGTTAATCATGGGGTATATATTATTGCGGTCATACTATTGCAGAGCTTTTTGCTGGTCTTGATCGGTGCTGCTCTGCTGGTGAATCAACAGCGCTTCAATATTGCTGTCATCGTTCCCTGGGCGAACATGGCCATATTGCTGGTAGCTTTATTGAGCATAGCAGCCATAAAACAATTGGAGGAAAATAGCCGTAACAGTCAAAGGGTCCAACTATTAAAGAGTCACTTGCAACAGGTGGAGTTGCTATTAAAGGTCCTACAGACCCAAAAGCACGAATACAGCCGGCATATTCAGGCTATACAGTCCCTGGTTTATTTAAAGCGCTATCAGGAAATCAAAGAATACATCGAAGGAATCGCTGAAGAATACTGGCATATGGAAGAAGTCCTTTATACTAGTCATCCGGTGCTTACCGGATTGCTAAACAGCAAACGCAGTTTTGCCGAATCCCAGGGTATAGAGTTGGCGGTAGCAGTGAAATGTGACCCGGCGGGGATACCCATTCCCCCCTGGGATTTATGCAGCATATTGGGCAACCTCCTGGATAATGCAATGGAAGCAGCCCTGGAGGACAAAGGCAAGCCCCGGGTAGCGATAGAATTCAAATATGAATTCCCCTATTATGTAATCTATATTCAAAATAACGGGGCCAGGATTTCCGCCGCTGAGAAAAAACGGATATTCGAACCGGGCTATACCAATAAGGATTCTCCGGCCCGGGGTTATGGACTCTACCTGGTCAGCAGGCTGCTGGAGCGCTACCAGGGGACGATCGAAGTTACGAGCAAGGGACAAACCAGTATAATCGTACGATTAGCTGATAAAGGCAGCAATACAGCTGCCGGTAAAAGTTATAGCAGCTTGGAGAGCTGGATGACCGGGGGTTGATGATTCCTTGAAGGTTCTACTTCTCGAAGATGAAGAATACAACCGGGATTTTATTCGACAACTACTGAAAGAGATTTCGGTGGTAGGAGAGATTATGGAAACTGCCAGCGGTGAAGAAGCTATTGCTCTGGCTCAAAAAAACCGCCCCGATCTTATTCTATTGGATATTGAGCTGGATAAGAGCGATTTAAATGGCTTGCAGGTGGCACGGAGTATATACAGCTTCAATAAAGAAGCTTATATGGTTTTTATAACAGCTTATTCCAAATATGCCATTGATTCCTTTGAGGTGCATCCCTATAATTATATTTTAAAACCTATAAAGGTGGGCAGATTCAAGGAATTAGTAGAGGAGATAGCCGACAGAGTTAAGCATAACGATAGCCGAAATTACAATACCCTGGTAATAAAACACAAAAACGAAATACACCACATAAGGCCAGGCGACATTATTTTTATTGAGATTCAGAACAACCTATCATATATTCACACCAAAGAAGGTATTTTTGAAAGCTATTTATCCCTGGCTGAATTCGAGATGATGCTTGACCGCAATTTCCTCAGGGTACATAAATCCTTTATTGTTAACCTGAAGCAGATAAAACAGACCCGGGGAATATTTGACCGCTCCTATGAAATCGAGTTTTACGCTTATGATCAGAAAGCTTTGATGAGCCGTTATAAATATCCGGAATACAAAAGACAAATGGGATTGTAGATAATTTTTCACTTCGTTTCTATATCTCCTTGTCTTTTAATCATATTCTTGATATAATTTTTTTTGCAGTTCATTGACCTATATAGCTTTTAACTGCAGCTAGCCAGGCTGAAGAGAGGTGAATCTAATGAAAGCAAAAATACATCCCAAGTACCATCAGGCCAAAGCCAGGTGCGCATGTGGCAATGAATTTGAAGTAGGCTCTACCAGTGAAAACATACGGGTGGAAATATGCTCCAAATGTCATCCTTTTTATACCGGAGCCAAGGGCAGGTTGGTTGACACCACCGGGAGAGTTGACAGGTTTAAGAAAAAATACGGCTTGAGTTAGTGCATATTGGCAGGGACGCTGGTCTCTGCTCTTTATTTCTAAGGCGTTGGGTGTAAGGTGAATGGATTATAATATATCAGCCACCTCACACTTTACGCCTTACTAATTACCGGGACAAGGTGATAAAATGAGCAAGTTTCAATATGGGGGCATGGCCGTTATAGAAGGGGTTATGATGCGCGGCCCGGAGCTTACTTCCATAGCCGTTAGAAAAGAAGACGGCAGCATTGAGTTGGATCAAGAAGCCAATAGCCAGCTTCCCCGCCGCTACCCCTTTTTAAAATGGCCCTTCATCCGGGGGACTTATGTACTTATAGATTCTATGGTGGTGGGAATCAGGATGCTGAACAAGTCCGCCAATATGTCCCTGGGAGAAGATGAAGAAGAACTCAGTTCAGGAGAGATGCTGGTCAGCGGTCTGATTGCTTTTGCCCTGGCCGTTTTACTATTTGTGATTCTGCCCACGGCAATAGTGCATTACACGCAGCAATATGCCGGGGGAATACTGTTGCAGAACATTATCGAAGGCATAATCAGAATCGCTTTTTTTCTGCTATATGTTTATGCTATATCCAAAATGGAGGATATAGCCCGGGTCTTTATGTATCATGGGGCCGAACATAAGTCCATTTCCGCCTATGAAGCCGGGGAAGAACTAAGCGTAATAAATGTACGGAAATATACCACCGTGCATCCCCGCTGCGGAACCAGTTTCTTGCTTATTGTAATGGTGATTTCAATTCTTGTTTTTGCATTGCTGGGGGAAGGAAGCCTGTTCTATCGGATATGGTCGAGGTTGGCAGTTCTTCCGGTAGTTGCCGGCTTAGGATATGAGTTTCTCAAGCTCACAGGTAAGCACTATAAGCGCCGCTGGGCCAGGATTTTGATTGCCCCCGGCTTGCTTTTACAGAGCTTAACCACCCGGGAGCCGGATGATGGCATGCTGGAAGTCGCTATAGCAGCGCTTAAGGCGGTTCTAGCTGAGGAGAAAGCTGCGTTAAACCCAGATCTGGAACCGGAATTGGCTTTACAGTGACATCATGAAAAGATAGAAAAGATAGAGATAGGGAAAACGGCAATAGAGAAGTGAAAGAATCGAGGAGGAAAAAACTTGCTGGAAAAATTGGATAGCCTGGAAGAAAAATATGATGAATTAACCCATCTCTTGAGCCAGCCTGAGGTTCTTTCCGACCAGGCCAGGTTTCAAAAGCTGGCCAAAGCCCACTCTGCTCTCAGTGACATTGTAACTATGTACCGCGAGTATAAATCACTATCCCGGCAACTGGAGGATTCCAAAGAGATGCTGGTTGAGGAAGAGGATGAAGAATTCCGTCAGATGCTTGCGGATGAAATTCCTCAACTACAGGAGAAAAAAGCCTCCCTCGAACAGGAATTGAGAATACTCTTGCTGCCACAGGACCCCAATGATGAAAAAAGCGTAATCATGGAAATTAGGGCCGGTACCGGCGGGGAGGAAGCCGCCCTTTTTGCCGGTGATCTCTTTCGCATGTACAGCCGCTATGCTGAGGAGCAAGGCTGGAAAATAGAGATAATGGATACTCATTACACCGATATCGGAGGCATTAAGGAAATAGTTTTTGTGGTTGATGGGCGGGGAGCCTACAGCAAGCTGAAATTTGAATCCGGAGTTCATCGGGTGCAGCGGATACCAGTGACGGAATCCGGGGGAAGGATTCATACTTCAGCGGCAACAGTAGCTGTTTTGCCCGAGGCCGAAGAAGTGGAAGTAGCCATTGACCCTAATGATTTACGCATAGATGTTTATTGTTCCAGTGGTCCCGGAGGACAATCGGTTAATACCACCCAATCAGCCGTCAGGATAACCCATGTTCCCACGGGTGAAGTGGTAACCTGTCAAGATGAAAAATCCCAGCATAAGAATAAGGCTAAAGCCCTGCGGGTTTTGCGGGCCAGGTTGAAAGAGCTTCTGGAGGAGGAGAAGAATGCGGAGATGGCAGGTACCCGTAAGAACCAGGTAGGCAGCGGCGATCGCAGTGAACGTATACGCACCTATAATTTTCCCCAGGGCCGGGTTAGCGATCATCGCATTAATTTGACTTTGCACCGCTTGGAGTCGGTACTGGAAGGGCGCCTGGAGGAAATAATAAATGCTCTTATAGCTCATTACCAGGCTGAGCGTTTGAAACAGGTGGATTGAGTGCAGCAACAGTGGCTAATAAAAGAATTAATGGATTGGACTACCCGGTTTTTTGCAGATCGGGGCCTGGAAGAACCTCGTTTGGAGGCGGAAGTTTTGCTGGCCCATGTTTTGCTGCAGAACCGGGTTTATTTATATACTCATTTTGACCAGCCGGTTAACCAGGAAGAAAGGCAGCAATATCGCGAAGTGATTAAAAGAAGAATAAAGGGCGAACCATTAGCCTATATTGTAGGACATAAGGAGTTTATGTCCCTTGAATTCAAGCTTAACCAGGCGGTACTGATCCCCCGCCCGGAAACGGAATTGCTGGTGGAAGAAGCCCTGGAAATAGCCGAGGGAAAAGAAGGGTTGCGTATCTGCGATGTAGGGACCGGTTCCGGAGCTATTGCAGTTAGCTTGGCTTTTTATGTCCCAACAGCCCAAGTTTATGCTACAGATATATCGGCTGATGCTCTGGAAAAAGCTCGCGAGAATGCAACACGGCATGGTGTCGCCATAACATTTTACCAGGGTGATTTACTTTTTCCTCTCTTAAATGAAGAACCTTTCGATATTATTGTTGCCAATTTACCATATATAGGAAGCAAAGAGTTTATCTTACTGGATTCTGGGGTAAAAGATTATGAACCCGCACTGGCTTTGCTAGCCCCAGGCGATGGCCTGGATCTTTACCGGCGTTTATTGCCGCAGGCTGCAGCTTTGCTGGCTCCTGAAGGCTGCCTTTTGTTAGAGATTGGTCATGAGCAAGGGAAGAGGGCCCGGGAAATGATGCAGGGTTGGGGAGAAACGGAAATAATTAAGGATCTGGCAGGCAGGGACCGCCTGTTAAAGTCCAGAAGGGAGTAATTAGACTGGAAACGCAGTATTGGCAAGTTAATCCTGCCTGTCCGGAAAAGGAAATAATTATGCAGGCGGCCAGTTTAATTAAGGCTCAGGAATTGGTAGCTTTTCCGACCGAGACAGTTTATGGTCTGGGGGCCGCTGCTTTTCAAAGCCAGGCAGTGGAAAAAATATTTTTGGCCAAAGGGAGAGCTGAAACTAATCCTCTCTTACTTCACTTGAGTTGTATGGAACAGGTGGAAAGTGTGGCTAAAGAGATTCCTCCTGCAGCCATAATGCTCATGGAACGTTTTTGGCCTGGTCCTTTGTCTATTATTCTGCCGGCCCGGGAAACGGTACCAGCCATAGTGCGGGGTGGAAAAACTACCGTAGGTTTGCGTATGCCGGCTCACCCCGTAGCTTTGGCTTTGATTGATCAGGCAGGGCCTTTGGCCGCCCCCAGTGCCAATCTATCTGGCCGCCCTAGTCCAGTAACGGCAGAACATGTGAAAGCTGATCTGGATGGTAAGATAGCGGCAATTTTGGATGCGGGGCCAACTGGTTTGGGATTGGAATCCACTATTATAGATCTCAGTAATCCAGGATACCGGATACTGCGCCAGGGAGGTATCACTGTAGAGGAATTGGAGAAAGCTATGGGGATGTCTATTACTGTGAATAACCCGGAGCAGGAACACTTTCCTCATTACCAGATAGAATCTAAATTGTTGCTCTGCCAAAGCTGGGAAGAGATGGATGATTACTTGAGCAATATAGAGCAATTGGAGAAAAAGTTGGTTCTAGTTCACACTTATATTGACAAAAATGATACCCGTTGGGAAAAGCTAATAGATAAATATCCCCAGTATCAATCATATGACCTGGACTTAAATACTGCTACTAACCGGCTTTATTCTCTCTTGCGGGAAGCCGAGGAGAGAGAAATAGAATTGTTGCTTTTCACTCCCCTTCCCAAGAAGCTGGGCGGGATAGCCCGGGTCATGCTTGACCGTATATACCAGGCAGCCAGGAATTCGCCGTAATCCATGCTTCGCCAACGCTCGCTTTGCATATTTATGCAACCCTATGCAACAAAAAGGGGTTTTTGCATTGGAGCCGCAGTTTATGATATTTTTGAAAGAAGGTGTAAGCACTGCTTATTAGACGGGGTAAGGTATTCTTAAGTGCTATAAAATATGATTGAAATATTGATTACGATTATATTATTAGCAATTGTTCTGGGGATGGATGCTCTTTCCCTGGCTATGGGAATGGGATTGCGCGGAGTAGCGAAAGACTATGAAAAGAAATTTGTTTTAACGGTGGGGATTCTTCATGTGTTAATGCCCCTTTTGGGTTTAAACCTGGGGCTGGTGGCAGGAAGGTTTTTGGGAGTGTGGGCTACCCGACTGGGAGCTCTGGTTCTGGTCTACTTGGGTTGGCAAATGCTAAGCAAAGGTTACGCCGAGATTCAACCTCAAAGATATAATTTTGCCGAGGCTAAAACGATTTTGGCCGGGAAGCAGCAAAGTACTCTCGATAGCTGGACTAGTATCTTGCTTTTGGGATTATCTGTAAGCATTGACGCCTTGACAGTTGGCTTTACTTTGGGTACTTTAAAAATGCCTATTCTTATTACGGTGTTAATAATGGGATTAATTGCAGCTAGTATGAGCTGGGTTGGATTTGCCGGGGGAAGAGTGCTGGGTCGCTTAACCGGCAGCTATGCCCAAATTTTGGGCGGAGTAGTTTTACTGGCCCTGGCAATAAAGTTTGTGGTTTGAGAGAAGGAAAGTAAGAATGAAAAGAATTCTCTTTGCCTGCACCGGTAATACCTGCAGGAGCCCAATGGCACAAGCTCTTTTCTCCAAAATTCTAAAAGAAAAGCAATTGCAATCTGATTTTGAAGTGCTTTCAGCCGGTATTTTTGCTTATCCGGATTGTCCGGCTTCTCCTGAAGCGCTAGAAGTTCTGCGTCAGGAAGAAATAGATATTTCCCACCATTTATCGCTTCCCCTCACTGATGAATTATTGGAAGATGCTCACTTGATTCTTTCTATGACCATAAGCCAGCGCAACTATTTACAGGAGACCTTCCCCCATAAAAAGGAATGTATCTTTTCTCTGGCTGAGTTTGCGGGGATGGGCGAAATTGATATTATGGATCCTATAGGAAGGGGACGGGAAGCTTACTTGGATACTTTACAGCAGCTAAAGATTATTTTACCGCAGGTTTTAAAGGAAATACTCCAACGAAGAAGTGCAGGGGGAATATGATGAAGCTTATTATTGGCTGTGATCATGCCGGTTTGGAACTTAAGAACGAGATTATAAATGCCCTGAGGGAAGAAGAATATAAAATAATGGATTGTGGAACCTTTAGTACAGAATCGATGGATTATCCCGACATAGCTGAAGAGGTGGCCCGGCTGGTCTTGCAGGAAAAGACCCTGGGATTCTTGATCTGCGGAACGGGGATTGGGGTAGCTATAGCGGCCAATAAAATTCCAGGAATAAGAGCAGCGGTATGTCATAATATATACAGTGCCCGCCTGGCTCGGGAACATAATGATGCCAATATACTGACACTGGGTGCCCGGGTAACTGGAGGGGGCCTGGCCCTAGAAATCGTAAAAAGTTTTATAAAAGCTGAATTTCAGGCAGGTAGGCACCTGCGTCGGGTAGAAAAGATAAGTAGATTAGAAAAAAAATGCCTGAGGGAGGAGTCAAGTCGTATGGATTATATTCAAAATTATGTTAAGCCAGTAGACCCAGAAGTGGCGGAAGCCATTGAAAAGGAAGAGGCCAGGCAAAACAACAAATTGGAACTAATTGCTTCGGAAAACTTTGTATCCCGTGCTGTTATGGCTGCCCAGGGTTCGGTGATGACCAATAAATATGCCGAAGGTTTACCTGGGGCCAGGTATTATGGTGGTTGCGAATATGTGGACATAGTAGAAGAACTGGCCCGGGACAGGGTAAAAGAGATTTTCGGAGCTGAACATGCCAATGTGCAACCCCATTCCGGCGCCCAAGCTAATACAGCGGTATATTTTGCGGCGTTGCAGCCGGGACAAACCATCATGGGTATGAATCTAAATCATGGGGGACATCTTACTCACGGCAGTAAAGTGAATATATCCGGGAAGTATTTCAATATTGTGGACTATGGGGTTAACAGGGATACAGAGAGAATTGATTATGAAGAGTTACGAGAAATAGCGCTAAAAGCTCGTCCCCAAATGATTGTGGCCGGAGCCAGTGCTTACCCCCGGATTTTGGATTTTAAAAAGTTCCGGGAAATCGCTGATGAAGCCGGGGCTCTTCTTTTTGTTGATATGGCCCACATCGCTGGTCTGGTAGCTGCAGGCCTTCATCCCAGCCCGGTTCCCTATGCCGATTTTGTATCCTCTACCACTCACAAAACTTTGCGTGGACCCCGGGGAGGATTTATTTTATGCCGGCAAGAATGGGCCAACAAAATAGACAAAGCGGTTTTCCCCGGCATACAGGGAGGGCCTTTGATGCATGTAATAGCAGCCAAGGCCGTTTGCTTCAAAGAGGCTCTTACGCCGGAATTTAAAGCCTATCAGCAGGATATTGTTAACAATGCCGCTATATTGGCAAAGGCTTTGATGGAGCAGGGTTTACGTGTGGTATCAGGAGGAACGGACAATCACCTCATGTTAGTGGATGTCCGTCCCAAAGGACTTAATGGCCGGGATGCCGAAGCCATTCTGGAATCCATAAATATAACCGTAAACAAAAATGCTATCCCCTTTGATCCAGAGAAGCCGACTGTTACCAGTGGCATCCGGGTAGGAACTCCAGCGGTTACCAGCCGGGCGCTAAAAGGAGACGATATGAGGGAATTGGCCCGGGCTATAACCCTGGTACTGGACAAGCATGACAGCGAGGAAGTAAAGGAAGAAGCCCGGGGGATAGTAAAAGCTCTCTGTGATAAGTATCCACTGTATACCTAGGAGAAATCTTATAAATGGCTGGTAGATCACCCTATCCAGGCAACAAGTAGAAGATGAGGTAAAATATGTTTGGTGAGAGGCCCGATTGGGATGAATATTTTTTGCAATTGGCTGATTTGGTAGCAACACGCTCCACTTGCCTGAGAAGGCAGGTAGGGGCTGTGCTGGTAAAGAATGAGCGCATTATTTCCACCGGCTACAACGGAGCTCCGCGTGGACTAGAGCATTGCCTGGATATAGGCTGTTTACGTGAGGAACAAGGTATTCCCTCGGGGCATCGCTATGAATTATGCCGGGGGGTACACGCTGAACAAAATGCTTTAATTAATGCCGCTTATTATGGAATAAGCACCTCAGAAGCTGTAATCTATTGCACCAATCAGCCCTGTATTATTTGTGCCCGAATGATAATAAATGCTGGTATAATAAGAATTGTGCACCGGGGTAATTTTGATGATGATTTGGCCATAAAATTTTTAAAGGAAGCAGGCATAGAGCTGGTACTCATACCCCGGCAAGCTAACCATAGCAGATAATACTGTTTAATCAATTATAACGACGTGAAATATATCCCCTGCTTCTTTAAACGGTCGGATTCTTATTAACAAAATAGGTAGCGGGATCTAATCCCCCACCTCGTTGCAGCGGTGTGTTGAAACTGCTCCGCAGTTTCTTCCGATACTTTAAGAATAATGGTGGTAATATCTTATGGAGACAAAGACCCTGTCCTTACCCAGGCTTAACCAACTTAACCCCACTTTGGAATCAACCGCCTTGAAACTTATGGAAGAGGCCGGCGAACTGGCACAGGTAATAGGTAAATACCGGGGAATGAGCGGTGAAAAAGTAGAAGTTAACGGAGATCTAGTGGTAAAACAGATTGCGCGGGAACTCTTGGATGTGGCTCAGACAGCAGTTACCATGATGTTTGTGATGGAAGAACAATTTGATCTTAACATTGAAGATCTCTTAAAGGATCATTGGGGGAAGCTGGAACGCAAAGGATATTTATCCCGGTGAAAAGCTTTGTAAAAAGATTATAATGGAACTGGAAGACAAGCTCGCTGTAATATCGATGTAATATACTATTACTTCCAAAGCGGTTCAAAAAAATCGAAATTAACCAAAGCAATAAAAGGATTTTTCTATCCTATAACGAATTAAAAATACTTATCCATAAAAAACTGTAGAATAGGTCGCCCTTATTCCGAACCAAATAAATTCGTCATTTTGAAGAGAAATAGCATTTGATTTTAGCCCAAAAATTTTATTTTGTGAAAAAAGGATTTTGCCTATTTATGACGAATAGGGAATAGGGGATACTGCAGCATAAGGACAAAAGGTGTGAGTTAATGGCGGAAAAAGGCAGCAAAAACTGGGTCAAAGGACTTAGTGATGCGATAAACCTGGCCACCACAGTTGCAGCAGCGGTAGCCCTGGGTTATTTTGCCGGCAAGTGGCTGGATGGAAAATTCGATACTGAGCCATGGTTGACTTTGGCTGGTTTTATGTTGGGAGTGGCTACAGGTATTAAGGCCATGTGGGAAAAGAGTTTTCCTATAAAGAAAAGCATCCAAGATATCAAAGAAAAAACCTCCAAACGAGAAAATGAGTAAACAATATATTTAATCAGGCTCGATTCCTGGTAAGCCTCTATTTCTAAAATCTAATAGTTGAGATTTAGTCCTGTAGTTTCGAGAGTCTAAAGTTTTGCGCTCAGTCCGGGGATAAGGGGCTGGCAAAACTGCGATAAGTACATGTAAGGAAGGGGGGAAAGAGAAATGATATTTGGTATGTGGGATAGTCCCTTGTTTTATCTTGGTCCCATTCCAGTTGATCATCTAATTGTTACAGAATGGGTTATAATAGCTTTCATCGGAATTATAGCTATGACCGCAACAAAAAACATGCAGATGGTTCCGAGGGGTTTACAAAATGCTTTTGAAGCCATTATATTGTGGACTTATGACTTCTTTACTCAGTTAATGGATAAAGAAAGTGTTGCCAAGAAATGGGCTCCGTTACTTACGTCGTTCTTCCTGTTTATCTTACTAAGCAACTACAGCGGACTCATTCCTGGAGCAGCCCGCATTGAAGGCTTTCAGCCTCCCACCAGTAACTGGAACGTTACCATGACCTTAGCTTTAATTACATTCTTTTCGGTTCATATCGCCGGATTCTCCGAGCACGGAGGACATTATCTGCACCATTTTGTAAGCCCGAGCTGGGCGATGTTACCTTTGAACCTGGTCGAAGAGGTGGCGCACCCGTTGTCCCTCACCGTTCGTCTATTCGGTAACATATTTGGTGAAGAAATGGTTATTGCATATCTGTTGTTTATGGCACCATTTATTGTGCCATCTGCGATAATGGGCCTGAGTTTGCTCTTGGGTGCTATCCAGGCCATAGTGTTTACAATACTATCGGCTAGCTATATAGCGGCCGCTGCTGGAGAGGGTCATTAAAAAATTAAAATATAGCTCAATGAATAAACCATCTGAGCAATGAAAGGAGGGAAAAAGATGGGCGTAGCATTAGGTGCTGGTCTAGCTGTATCAATCGCCGGTATCGGTGGTGGTATAGGAATGGGCATTGCTGGAGGTAAAGCTTTTGAAGCTATTGCCAGACAGCCTGAAGTTGGAGGAGACGTAAGAACCCTTCTCTTCATAACACTGGCTTTTATTGAAACTCTAACTATTTATGGTCTACTCATTGCATTCATGCTGGTAGGCAAAGCCTAATTAATGAAGTAAAAATCTCGATTTAGGGGCGGTAAAGGCGTTTAAGAACTTTATAGAACTTAGAACCTTATCGCCCCAAAAACTATTTTGCTCTTGAGATTGGAGGTAGCACATCCGTGAGAAGGAACAGGAGATTCTATTTATCGGTCCTCCTCGTGACCATGGTTATGATATTGGGATTTGCCACCTTCTGCATGGCATCAGGCGGAGGTAATGTGCCTGTCCCGCAACCGGACGGCAAGACGCCTGCATTCGGGAACCTTTATGCAATCGGTTGGTCGGCAGTTAACTTCCTGGTTCTGCTGGCTCTTATGTACAAGTTCGCTTATGGTCCTATCAATAATATGCTGGAACAGCGGACAAATGCCATTGAAGGCTCTTTGAAGCATGCAGAAGAAGTCAAACTAGAAGTAGAACAAATGAGAAAAGAAACCGCCAGCAACCTGGCAGAATCCCGTAAAGAGGCTCAAGAAATTGTTGCTCGTGCGACCAAAGCGGCAGAAGAGTCCAAAAACGAAATCATAGCCAAGGCCAAAGAAGAGTCCACATTAATCAAAAACAAAGCAGCGGCTGAGATTCAGGCTGCCACCGAGCAGGCCAAGCTGGAACTCAAAGATTCAGCCGTTTCCCTGGCTATTTTGGCTGCGGAAAAGGTATTGAGCCGGGCTATTAATGATGATGATCACAAAAACCTGGTTAAACAATTTGTTAACGAGGCGGGCGATCTATTATGTTAAACAAGAGCGTCGCCAGGCGCTATGCTGAAGCATTTTTTAGCATTGCTCGGGAAACGGGAAAAGTAGATGAACTTCAGCAGGAGCTGGAAAAGTTGGTTAGTATCATTGAAACCACCGAAAATTTACCAGAATACTTTGCCCATCTTTTAATACCGGCCAAAGCCAAAAAGGAAGTGGCCAATAAGCTCTTTGGAGGACAGGTTTCCCAGCTAACTTTGAACTTCTTAAATATGATTATCGATAAACGCCGGGAGACTTATATCGGGTTAATCAGCGAGGAATACCGGGACATGGCTGATGAACTGAGAAATATTACCAAGGCTGAGCTGACTGCAGCTGCTCCAGTTTCAGAAGCGGACATGAAGAATCTGGAACAGAATCTCTCAGCTAAAACCGGGAAGACGGTTCAACTTAGTTTGAAGGTTGACCCCGGACTGATAGGTGGCTTGAAAATACGAATAGGTGACCAGATCGTGGATGCCACCGTTGCCAAGAAACTCGAAATGTTAAAAGAACAACTTAAACAAGCAAAGATAAGTTAATGCGATAGGGGTGAGCACATAAATGAGTATTAGACCGGAAGAGATTAGCGCTATATTAAAAGAACAAATAGAGCGCTACCAATCCGAGGTCGAGGTCAGCAATGTTGGCTCAGTCATATATGTTGGTGACGGTATTGCCCGCGTATACGGACTGCAAGGGGCCATGGCTGGTGAATTGCTGGAGTTCACTGGAGGAACCTTCGGAATGGTTCTAAACCTGGAAGAAGATAACGTTGGTGCGGTTCTCTTGGGAGAATATAATCATATTAAAGAAGGCGATGTTGTAAAAGCTACCGGAAGAATCATGGAAGTGCCGGCTGGGTCTGCCATGTTGGGCCGGGTAGTAAATGCTCTGGGACAACCTATAGATGGAAAAGGACCCATCAACACCACCGCTTTTCGCCCGTTGGAAAAAGTGGCTCATGGTGTTGTTACCCGTCAACCGGTTACTACACCGATGCAGACTGGACTCAAGGCTATTGATTCCATGGTTCCCATCGGCAGAGGTCAGCGTGAACTCATCATAGGTGACCGTCAGATCGGGAAAACCGCCATTGCTCTTGATAGTATAATTAACCAGAGAGAAAAGAAAGACCTTATTTGTATTTATGTAGCCGTCGGCCAAAAGCAAGCATCTATAGCCGGCATTGCCGCCAAGTTTGAAGAAATGGGTGCGATGGATTACACTATTATTGTTGCTGCTACCGCGTCTGAACCGGCTCCTCTGCTTTATATGGCTCCCTATGCCGGGGTTGCCATGGCGGAAGAATTTATGGAAGCTGAAGGCAAAGACGTTCTCATTATTTACGATGACCTTTCCAAGCATGCCGTAGCGTACCGTGAGATGTCCCTGCTGCTCCGCCGACCGCCTGGCCGCGAAGCATATCCGGGCGACGTTTTCTATCTGCACTCCCGCTTGTTGGAGAGAGCATGCCGTTTGAACCCTGACCACGGTGGAGGGTCCATAACGGCTCTGCCTATAATTGAAACCCAGGCTGGTGACGTATCCGCCTATATTCCGACCAACGTTATATCCATTACTGATGGTCAGATTTACCTGGAAGCTGACATGTTCAACGCCGGCCAACGCCCTGCGGTTAATGCTGGATTGTCTGTCAGTCGAGTTGGTGGATCCGCTCAGACCAAAGCCATGAAATCAGTTGCTGGTCAGTTGCGACTGGACCTGGCTCAGTATCGTGAACTGGCGGCTTTTGCCCAGTTCGGCTCCGACCTGGATAAAGCCACTCTGGCCCGCCTGACCCGTGGTGAAAGAGTAACCGAGATACTGAAGCAAGGACAATATCAACCTATGCCGGTGCAGGAACAGGTTGTATCCATTTATTCTGGAGTTAATGGTTATTTAGACGATATTCCCAGAGATAAAGTGGGTGAATTTGAGGTGGATTTCCTCAAATTTATGCGCAGTGCCAATGCTGATGTATTGAACGCTATCAAGGACACAGGAAAAATAGATGACGCAACAGAGCAAAAACTTATCAAGGCGATTAATGAATTTAAATCCACTTTTGCGGTTTAGGTGGTGATCTAAATGGCAGGAGCAGGTGTAAGAGAATTTAAGCGCAGAATAAGAAGTGTTCAAAATACCCAGCAGATTACCAAAGCCATGAAGATGGTGGCGGCGGCCAAGTTGCGGCGTGCACAGGAAGCAGCCGAGTCGTCCCGCCCTTATAACGAAACTTTGAAGGGAACTCTGGCCCGGTTGGCGGCGGTATCTTTTGATGTTCGGCATCCGCTGCTGGTAAAAAGAGAAGAAGTACGAAAAGTTGGCTATATAGTAGTAACCGCAGATCGCGGCCTCTGTGGTGGTTATAATACCAATATTATCCGGGCCGCCAACCATGCCATTGCTGAGGATGAGAGAAAAGTTGAAACCGGTATTATTGCCGTAGGCAGGAAGTCCCGCGATTTTTACCGCAAACGGGGCGGTTTTGACGCCGAGTTTATAAACCTGGGTGATAATATCAGTTATGCTGATGCCCGTGAAATAGCACAATATGTTACCAATGCTTATGAGAATGAGGAAGTAGACGAAGTGTACCTCGTCTATGCCCGATTTGTTAATGTATTACGCCAGGTACCAACTGTGACCAAGCTTTTACCCATAGAAACCCCTACCCAGGAAGCGGACAGCAGTGATATCAAAGAAACACGGCAAGTGGACTACATTTACGAGCCCAGTGCTGAGGATATTTTGCTGGCATTGCTACCCAGGTATGTGGGAAGCCAGATATACAACGCTATGCTGGAAGGTAAAGCCAGCGAGCAGGGAGCAAGAATGACAGCTATGGGTAATGCTACCGAGAATGCCAAAGAAATAATTAGCAACCTTACTCTGGAAATGAACAAGGTAAGACAGGCGGCCATCACTGATGAAATCCTCGACATTGTTGGTGGTGCCGAAGCCCTCAATAAAGGAGGAAAGTAGATAATGGCGAATGTAACATATGGAGAGGTAACCCAGGTTATCGGCGCGGTTGTTGATATACGCTTCAAACCTGGAGAATTACCGGACCTGATGAACGCAATTACAATTAGATCAAGCGAGCAGGCCCCTGGCTATACAGCCACTGCTCAAATCGATGTCACGCTTGAAGCTATGCAGCTGCTGGGCAATGACGTTGTTCGTTGCGTGGCCCTGCAGCCTACCGATGGAATTAGCCGAGGCATGAAAGCCGTTAATACCGGTGCAGCCATTAAGATACCCGTTGGCGAAGGATGCCTGGGCAGAATAATCAATGTTCTGGGCCAGCCAGTTGATGAAGCGGGACCGGTTAATGCCTCTGACTACTGGGAAATTCACCGCAAGCCCCCCGCACTGGTTGAGCAGTTGCCCGCTACGCAGCAGCTGGAAACTGGAATCAAGGTGGCCGACCTGATTTGCCCCTACGCCAAAGGTGGTAAGATAGGATTGTTTGGCGGAGCTGGCGTGGGCAAGACCGTTATTATTCAGGAACTTATTAGAAACATCGCTTACGAGCACGGTGGATATTCCGTATTTACCGGCGTGGGAGAGCGTACCCGTGAAGGAAATGACCTCTGGGGTGAAATGACCGAGTCCGGCGTTATTGATAAATGCGCCCTGATATTCGGACAGATGAACGAGCCTCCTGGAGCCCGTCTGCGCGTTGGTCTGACGGGAATGACCGTAGCGGAATATTTCCGTGACTTCTCCGGCTTGGACGTTTTGATTTTTATTGATAACATCTTCCGTTTCGCTCAGGCTGGCAACGAAGTGTCGGCTCTGCTGGGACGTATGCCTTCCGCCGTTGGTTACCAACCAACCCTGGCCACAGACATGGGTTATTTGCAGGAACGTATAACCTCCACCCGGAAGGGGTCCATCACTTCCGCCCAGGCAGTTTATGTTCCCGCCGACGACTTGACTGACCCGGCTCCGGCCACGACCTTTGCTCACCTGGATGCGACCACGGTTCTTTCCCGTGCTATATCCGAGCTGGGCATTTACCCGGCGGTTGACCCCCTGGACTCCACCTCGCGTATACTGGATCCCCAGGTGGTCGGTGATAAACACTACGATACCGCTCGCGGAGTTCAGAAGATACTGCAACGCTATAAGGAACTGCAGGATATTATCGCCATTCTGGGTATGGATGAATTAAGCGATGAGGATAAGCTGATAGTAGCCAGAGCCCGTAAGATTCAAAGGTTCCTATCTCAGCCCTTCCACGTAGCGGAACAGTTTACTGGTTCACCGGGAATCTATGTACCCACCAGCGAGACGGTAGAATCCTTTAGCCAAGTTTTGGCAGGCAAACATGACAATCTAAGTGAGGATTCTTTCTATATGGTTGGTAATATTGACACCGCAGTTGCCAAAGCTAAGAGACTGGAGGCGTAGCCTATGGCAGAGAGTACCTTTATGCTGGAAGTAGTTACTCCGGAAAGGATACTATACCGGGACGAGATCCAGTTTATGGTGGCTCCAGGTATAGAAGGCGAACTGGGAATTATGAAAAACCATGCCCCTTTGGTAGCAGCATTAAATATTGGCGTATTGCGCTACCAGACCTCTACTGGTGTAGACAAGCGTATGGCTATTAGCGGTGGTTTTATGGAAGTTATTGATAATGGAACCCGGGTTCTGGCAGAGACTGCAGAACACGGGAATGAAATTGATGTATTGAGAGCCAAGGCCGCTAAGGAAAGGGCAGAAAAAAGACTTGAAGTAAGAAGCGAAGAAATTAATCATGCTCGTGCCAAAATGGCTCTGCAGAGAGCTATTGCCCGGATCAGGGCCAGCGAGAAACCCCTATAGTATCCTGGAATGACAATCATAAGACAAAGCCGGAAGGAAAAAAAGTTTCCTTCCGGCTTTGAAATTTTGGGATTAGATTATATAATAAAGCAATATAGATATACATAATTATTGGGAGGAGTTAAAAATTCATATCCCTATGGAAAAGATCATTGCCAGTAGTTTTCTGCCGGTAACATCTTTTGCATTCAATTATGAGTTCAATATGAATAGCATGGTCAGGTATTTGATTATTATTACCCTGTGCTATTATTTTTTAAAAGGACTCATTTATTTGTTACTATGGCAGACCACCCACAAAATTGAGGAGAGGGCCAGAGAGCAGAAACGTAAGGAAAAAGAGAAACGGGAGAGTATGCGACGAATTTGGGAGGACGAGGAGATTGAGCGGGATGACGATAGTAATTGGTGGTGATAGGTTTTAAGGAATAGCGGCAAAAAGGGGGAGTTAGATGAGAACCATGTTTCTTATTCTTATTGGCGTTGTTTTTGTTATAACTATGGTATTTGCTGTTTTAATTTGGCGGCAAACCATAAAATTAGAGAAAAGTGCCCTGGCGGCAAAACAACGCAAAGAAGCTTATTTGCAGCAGCTCGAGATAGAGAGACAAGCGGAGATAGAGAGACAGGAAGCATTAGCAAGAGCTAGAGAAGATGAAGAGCAGAAAACGGAAATGAATAATGAGAATGATGGGAGCAAACCGGAGAAGCAGGGTGAAGCATCACCCATTAGCTCTAATTAAATACCGCAACAAGACCTGACGAACGTCAGGTCCTTTATTTTTTACGCATAATAGTTAACGGAATAAAGCATTCTTCCCCCGGCAATAATTAACAATAAAAGATCTGGGGGAATTATTATGCGGAGGGTTATAATCATTATTATTTCGTTTATTTTTATTTGCACTTTTTGTAACCATAAAATTAACAGCCAGCAAAAAAAGGAAGTTTTACTACCTTCGCCTTATCACCTATCTTTTGCATCAATCGGTGCAATTTCACTTGAATCACGTCTGGATTGCTGGGCAAGAATAAAAAAGACATCTTCAACAAAAGAAATTCGCCAAGACATGGAAAATATTTTAAAAATACTAAAGGTACCAGTTGATTCCAAGAACTTTGAAAATGGTAAACACCCTGTCTCCATAACTTTTTACTCCTCTTATGGAGACTATAGACTCCAGTTAAGCGGCCAATCAGATGATCAAAACTGCGAGACTTACTTTTTATTAAGCCTCGTTTCTAGCGAATGTAGCAGTGATTACCTTCGAAGTCTGCCCCAAATTTTAAGCAGGGCAAGTAATTTAAACTGGACTTCATATTATTTATACACCGGAAGAATTGACCACAGTCTTAATACAGAGTCACAACAGAAGATATTACGAACAGTAATGAAAACTTTAAAATCAGAAGAAATAGATAGTTTTGCAGGCGAAAACATAGTTAGCATGACGGGATACAGCCAGAGTATAGAAAATATTAGCCCTTCGGTTTTAATGGGTAGAAAGAAATACAATATCCAAGTCGCCGCAAGAAGTAACTCTAAGGAGGGAAAAACTTATATATATATTGGTTCTCCATTGATTTTGAAGGATTATTAGAATTGTAAATTGCTTAAGCAATGCTGGTTTTTACTAATACTTGTATGATCCCTCTGCCAAAAGTTTAAGGTGGAAAAAAGTTGGAAAAGGCTTCACCCTGCACCCTTCGGTACTAAGGAGGTGATATATAATTGGCAATTACTGTAGAGAATAGCGAAAATATAAGTGGCGAGATAGAAGTAAGTTCATCAAAAAATGCTATTTTACCGATTTTGGCAGCTTCTTTATTAAGTGATGACAAAGTTACAGTGAATAAAGTCCCGGAGATTAATGATGTTTCTATTATCAAAACTTTAATTAATTCTCTTGGGGTTGAAGTAGAAGAATCTGCTAAGAGCATTTGCTCTTTTGGTATGCCGCAAAACAACTACCCCCCCTACGAATTGGTCCGACAAATCAGAGCTTCTTTCCTGGTAATGGGACCGCTCTTAGCTAGAAAAGGGAAGGTTAGAATATCATTTCCTGGTGGTTGCGCCATAGGTAACCGACCTATCGACCTGCATTTGAAAGGCTTCCAAGCTCTAGGAGCCAGAATCAATCTTTCCTGCGGGGATGTAATAGCAACAGCTAAAAAACTCAAAGGAAATCATATTTACCTTGACTTCCCCAGCGTTGGTGCTACCGAGAATATACTAATGGCTGCTTCCATGGCTGAAGGTCGGACTTATATTGAAAATGCCGCCCTGGAACCGGAAGTAGTAGATTTGGCTAACTTTATAAACAGTATGGGAGGGAAGATAAGCGGGGCCGGAAGTAATGTTATCAAGGTGGATGGGGTAAAAAAAATGACCGGCGCTAATTATACCCCCATACCAGATCGAATTGAAGCAGGGACTTATATGGTTGCAGCAGCTGCTACTGCAGGTAATGTTCTGGTCAAAAATGTGATTCCGGAACATTTAAAAGCGATAATCGCTAAATTAATTGAAAGTGGGGCCGAAGTTGAGGAAGAGAAAGCACAGGTAAGAGTAAAAAGAAATAAAAAGATTAAACCAGTATATATAAAAACGCTGCCCTATCCCGGTTTTCCTACGGACATGCAGGCCCAATTCATGGCCTATCTTAGCCGGGCTGAGGGAAGCAGTGTAGTAACAGAATCTGTTTTTGAGAATCGCTTTATGCATGTACAAGAATTATTAAGGATGGGAGCAAAAATAAAAACGGAGGGAAGAACCGCAATAATTAAAGGGACTCAGGAAATTAGCGGAGCCAGTGTAAAAGCTACGGATTTACGAGCGGGAGCAGCTTTGTTAATAGCAGGTTTAACTGCTAAGGGTAGTACGATAATAAGTGAAAGTGAACATATTGATCGGGGTTATGAAAAAATAGTAGAAAAGCTCAGCGGGTTAGGGGCCAAGATATATAGAAAGCCATAAATAAATCGTAACCTCCTCCCCCTTCTGATGTCTGAACAACGGCTAATAGCCCATTTCCCCATGGCCAAAAGCCACAACGGCTCTTTTTTTTTGTTCCTAATTAAAGGAGAGCTGGAATGAATCTTAATCTTCTTTAATATTATTTATGCATGAGTAGAAAAGCAAAAAACATTCTGATAATAATAACAGGATTTTTGCTCCTGCTGTTTGCTACTTGTATGCTGATTCGCGGCTGTAAACCAAATGAGCAATTCACAGAGCCCAGTATTAATTTATACCGAACACAGGAAAAAAGATCTTATAAACTAACGTTGGAGGAATATATCCAGGGAGTAGTAGCAGCAGAAATGCCGGCATCCTTTGAACCGGAAGCCTTAAAGGCCCAGGCAGTGTCTGCCAGAACTTATACTTTGAGGAAACTTATTGATGGACGAAAATATGCTTTAAATGCTGACCTTTCCGATAATATTTACGAATGTCAGGCCTATATTTCCTGGGTGGAATTTGGGGACCGGCATCCCCGGGACAAGGAGCAATGGCAGAAAAAAATCATGCAAGCCTGTAATGAAACCAGAGGAGAAATCATGCTTTACCAAGGCGAACCCATTGATGCTTTGTATCATTCGACCTGTGGGGGAAGAACCGAGAGTGCCCTGGAAAGCTGGGGTAAGGATATTCCCTACCTGCACTCAACTACCTGCAACTATTGCCGCCATTCCAAATATTACGAAAGCATACAGGTTTTTTCTTCAGGGGAATTGCAAAAACTTACGGGGGTGTCCAATGCAGAAGCCATAAAAATATTAACCAAGACCCCGTCCGGGCGTAGCAAAAAACTACAACTAGATGATCGTTTGATATCCGCCGAAGAGTTCCGCCGAATTCTTCAATTGCCTTCTACCTGGTTGAGCTTAAAAAAACAAAAAAATAATCTATTAATTATTAGCAAAGGTTATGGGCATGGTTTGGGCATGTGTCAATATGGGGCCAATGGTATGGCAACTCAGGGGAATAACTATCATGAAATTTTAGGCAAATATTATAAAGATATAGATTTTTACCGGATGAATTATTAGACTTCTCCCTTTTTGTTCTTCTGTTGAGAATTGCTGAATATATTTAATTAATTCAAAAAGGGAGGAAAAAGATGCAGAACTATATAAGAAAGCGTGCGGTCAAGATCGCCAATCACATACTGCAAACCTCCAATACTGTACGACAGACAGCAGAAGTATTCGGCATCAGCAAAAGTACCGTACACAAGGATGTGTCCGAAAGACTGCCGCGCATCAACCGGGATTTGGCTGAAATGGTGAGATGTATTCTGGATAAAAATAAGGCTGAGAGGCATATCCGGGGAGGAGAGGCAACCAGGCAAAAATATGCTTCTATGGAATAATTATTTATAAAGTTAAAAAGCAATGGCCATCCCCACCGATTAAAGGTAAAATAATGAACAAGTGTATTTTTTTTTGGGGAGGCTTTTGCAAAGAAATGTGGTTTACCGAAGATATTGGAATTGACCTGGGAACAGCCAGTGTGCTGGTTTTTAAAAAGGGCCGGGGAGTAGTACTTAACGAACCCTCGGTAGTAGCTATTGATAATAGCAGCAATAAAGTAATTGCAGTGGGAGAAGAAGCTCGGCAGATGCTGGGAAGGACTCCTGGTCATATAGTAGCTATCCGGCCATTAAAAGAAGGCGTTATTGCTGATTTTGATACTACAGAAAAGATGCTCAGCTATTTTATTCGGAGGGTAATGGGAAGAAGAATATTCTTCAAGCCCCGGGTAATAGCCTGTATACCTACAGGAGCCACTGATGTAGAAGAGCGAGCCGTGAGACAAGCTACCCTATCATCTGGAGCTAGGCAGGCTTTTATTATTGAAGAACCAGTAGCGGCAGCACTGGGAGCTGGTATCGATATATCTGAGGCTACTGGCAACATGGTGGTGGATATCGGGGGAGGAACATCGGATATAGCAGTGCTATCGCTGGGTGGAATCGTATGTAATTCTTCTCTTCGAGTAGGGGGGGACAAGTTTGATGAAGCTATAATCCGCTATATTCGTAAAGAATACAATCTTATGATAGGTGATAGGACAGCTGAGGAAGTCAAGATTCGTGTGGGAACAGCTTATGTTAATGAGGGGAACCGGAATCGACTCATCGAAGTAAGAGGGCGCGACCTGGTAAGTGGTTTGCCCAAAACAATACAATTCAGCTCTGAAGATTGCTGGTTGGCTTTACAAGAGCCTATAGCTACCGTTATTGAAGGGGTTAAGAAAGTACTGGAGGTTACCCCACCGGAACTGGCTGCCGACATAGTCAATAATGGTATTGTAATGACTGGCGGGGGTTCATTGCTGGATGGTCTGGATGCTTTATTGTCCAAGGAAACAAAACTGCCGGTACATATAGCTGAGGATGCTATTTCTTGCGTAGCTATGGGAACGGGACGAGTTTTAAATGAAATATCCGTGCTGGCTCAATCCAAAGGAAGAGGAAGCAAAAGAGTGTTATAGATTAAAGCCCTTGCCCCCAATTCCCGATAATCTTTTTAAGGAGAATTTTAAGCATCGCAAGAAACTGCGGAGCAGTTTCAACACACCGCTGCAACGAGGCGGGGGATTAGAACCCGTCACCTTTTTGTTAATAGGAAACCGATCGTTTAGCGGGGGACATATTTCACCTTATTATAAATGGGGGATGCATATTGATCAGGGGTCTTTATACAGCCGGGGCGGGAATGATGTTGCAAATGGCCCGGCAGGATGTAGTAGCCAATAACCTGGCCAATGTAAATACCAGTGGCTTTAAGAAAAATACCGCAGTGGCCAAGGCTTTTCCCGACATGCTAATAAGCCGGCTGGGAGAGTGCAAGGAAGACCTGCAGGGACAGCTTAAAGTACAAGCACCGGTAGTAATTGGCCGTTTGGGAACCGGGGCCTCCATCAGCGGCATATATACCGATTTTGATAATAATAACCTTGAAAAAACCGGTAGCCCATGTGACCTGGCTATCACCGGAGCGGGTTATTTTGCAATTCAAACTCCGGAAGGCCAGCGCTTTACCCGCTGTGGAGAGTTTAAAATAAATTCTGAAGGAATACTTACCACCAATAGTGGATACGCGGTGCTCGACAGTAATGATTCTCCTATTACTATCGAAGGGGAATTCCTGATTGACGAACAGGGTAATATTAATATAAACGGAGAAAATATAGCCCGCTTGAAAATAGTAAACTTTAACGATTTACAGGTAATGGAGCGCCTGGGCGACAACCTTTTAAATTCTCCGGAAGAGCCGTATGTTATGGAAAGGCCGGAAATACTACAAGGATATATAGAGCAGTCCAATGTAAATGCGGTAAAGGAAATGGTCACCTTGATAAGTGTGGTTAGAGCCTATGAATCCCTGCAAAAAATGGTGCAGGCAGAAGATGAGATTATGGGACAGGCTATTGAGAAGGTGGGTAGTATTAATTAAGAATATAGCAACCGCCCTTGGGCGGTTTTTTTATTTTAAGGTAAAAAAAGAGGAAAATCCCGATTTTTCTTTAAATAAAAAATAAGTATCGGAATTATGGAGAAAAAATGAAAGATAAAACACCGAGTAGAATAAATATTCTGGGATGCCAGATAGATAAGGTAAATATGGACCAAGCCCTGGCTTTTATGGAAAAGAGGATCAAGGGGAATATTCCCTCCCATATCATTACGGTCAATGCAGAAATCGTTTACCAGGCCTATAAGGACCAGCAGTTGCAGGAAATTATTAACTCGGCCAGCCTGAATACCCCGGATGGTATTGGTATAGTTTGGGCGGCACGGCAATTGGGCGTAACATTAAAAGAAAGAGTAACGGGAATTGACCTGCTGGATCGTATTTGTTCAATAGCACCCGCCCGAGGCTGGAAGGTCTTTTTCCTGGGAGCAGCCCCGGGAGTAGCTGAACAAGCCGCCAGCAAGCTGTTAGATAAGTACCCAGGCCTGGACATTGTCGGGATGGAGAATGGATATTTTAAAGAGGAAGAGGAAAAAGCCGTTATTGCTAAAATCAAGGCCCTTTCTCCTCATATCCTTTTTATTGGCCTGGGAGCTCCTAAACAAGAATACTTTATCAGGCGCAATTTAAAGCTTTTAGGTGTTCCAGTTTGTATAGGTGTCGGAGGCAGCTTCGATGTAGTGGCGGGAATAAAAAAAAGGGCCCCAAAATTTTTCATAAAGCTAAACCTGGAGTGGCTGTACCGCTTATTGGCAGAGCCGAGCCGGTTCAAGCGCCAATTAGCCTTACCTCGTTTTGCCTGGCTGGTCTTAAGACAAAAATGGTGGGGAAAAACGTGACAAGGGGACGGTTCTCTTGTCACAAAGGTCTAAACCTCTAAACCCTACTTTCAAACAACCCCCCATGACCGGGGCCATAACCACCGATGAAAAGTAAGTTAGTGGGCACTTGAACAGTAAGATGATGTATATCAGAAGAAAGGTTCCCTTGATTAGCCTGGCTGGTCTTAAGACAAAAATGGTGGGGAAAAATGATATATCGATAGTGACCGCAGGTCAGTGCCCCTCTGCGTCAAAAAGTCTATTTTCTAAATTAAGGAGGCTTATTATTGCCGTGGATGGTAAAAAAATATTTGCTCTGGATATAGGCACCAGGAAGATAATGGGATTGGTTATGCAGGATAAGTCGGGATCTTATGAGGTGCTAAGCAGTGCCATTATGGAACATAAGACTCGGGCTATGATGGATGGGCAGATCCATGATGTGGAAGAGGTTGCTTGGGGCATACAGTCCATAAAAGAGCAAATTGAAGCGGAATTGCAGATTAAACTAGAATCTGCAGCGGTGGCAGCGGCTGGTCGTGCTTTAAAAACTTCCCTGGGGCAGGTAGTCAAGCGGCGCCCGGTAATGAGCGAAATTAGCCCGGAAGAAGTGCGGGCCCTGGAAATCGAAGCGGTTCACCGCGCCCAGTACTTGTTGGGACAGGAAGAAGGCAGGCAAAACATTCAGGGAGACTATTTTTGTGTAGGTTATAGTATAATTTCCTACTGCTTGGAGGAGCAAGAGATAGGGAACCTGGTAGGTCAGGTGGGCTCGGAGTATGGGGTTCATGTAATTGCCACCTTTCTGCCCCGGGTAGTAGTGGATAGTCTCTTTTCCGCTCTTAAGAAAGCTGGACTGGAAGTCTACAGTTTAACCCTGGAGCCTATTGCGGCGCTTTCTTTGGCCATACCCCCCAGTATGCGGCTTTTAAATCTGGCTTTAGTAGATATTGGAGCCGGAACCTCCGACATTGCCATAGTAAAAAATGGCAGTATTTATGCCTATGCCATGGTTCCCCAGGGGGGGGATAAGCTAACTGAAAGCCTGGCTGCTACCTATCTTCTTGATTTTAACCACGCGGAAAAGATTAAACGGCTCCTATCCCAGCAATCAGATATTGAAATAACGGATGTTTTGGGTAATTGCAGCAAATTACAAAGCAGCGAAGTTCTTCAGGAACTGCAGCCGGTATTGAACCAATTACTGGAGAACATCAGCCATAATATATTGGAATTGAATCAAAAGCCTCCAGATGCGGTAATTTGCATTGGAGGAGGAAGCCTCACCCCTTCCCTGGCATCTAGCCTGGCTGAACATTTGAACCTGCCCCATAACCGGGTGGGCATTAAGAGCAGTGATAACTTGGAGGGAATTATGCTGGAAAAGGATTACTTAAAAGGACCGCAGGGGGTAACTCCACTAGGGATAGCCTATTATTCCTTTTCCCGGGTCCCGGTTCCTTTTATAAAAGTTTCGGTAAATGGAAGAGAAGTTCCGGTTTGGAACCTGGGGAAACTGGATGTATCTGCAGCCCTCTTAAGCTCTGGTATTAACCTGGGTAGTATTTATGGTAAACCCGGTTTAGGTAAAACCATTGAAGTAAACGGAGAGGTAAAAGTATTCAAAGGTGAAATGGGAACCCCTCCCTTGATTAAACTCAATGACAGCCCGGCTTTTCTGGAAAGCACAATAGAAGAGGGTGCCCGGATTGAATTTGTTCCGGGAAAGGACGGTAAAGAAGCCCAGGTTATGCTTCAAGATCTGCTTTCTCTAAGTGAGGGAGAAGTTTTTGTCAACGGGGAACCGCTTCATCTCAAGCCCCTGGTTTTTATTAATGGTCAAGAAGTTAAAGCAGATGAAGAAATACCTGATCGAGCCCGGGTGCTATTTAAACCGCTTAACCGTCTGGCCAATATATTAACCCTGGCTGGAGTGGGTGAACACTGGTTGCAGGAAAAGACCTACCATTATTACCTTAATGATGAGGAAAGATCACTACAATGGGTTCCAGTAAAAGTGCTGGTTAACGGGGAACCCGGGCAACTAAATCAGGAAGTTCCCTTTGGCTCCCAGCTAAGCTTCTCGCTTAATCAGTTAAGACCACAGATTAAAGATGCCTGCTCGGGTTTGGAGGACTTGCGCCTGCAGGTTAAAGTAAACGGGCAGATGCTGAGACTGGAGGGCAAGGGGGCCTTGATCAAGCTGCAGGATAGAGTGGTGAATCTGGAAGAAGAATTGGAAGATGGAGTCCATTTAATAATAGATAAAGAGAAAAGTTCTGCCATATTGAGCGATGTTTTTCGCTTTTTTGAAATTGAAACCAGCATGACTGGAGCCCTAAAAATGAAAGTTGATGAAAAAGAGGCCGGATTCACTACCCCCATCTTCAATGGCAGTGTAGTAGAAATAGTTTGGGAAGAATAAGAATGAATTTTAATATGTAAATACAGGAGGCTGAAAAAGCCTCTTTTTGTATTTTAGGGCCGGAATTGAAGGATAATAATAAGGTAAACAATAGTCAAAAAAACCTTTACCTTCTGCAGCAAAGCGATTAGAATAGTATTAAGGTCAAAAAAAGTCAAAGAGGTAATAGCTATGAAAAAAAGTTTGGCAGATAGAATCGAAGAATATATCAAAGTATTGATAGCCAGGAGTGAGGCCCAGCAGATTGAAATCCAAAGAGCAGAATTGGCTGAGACCTTCGCCTGTGTTCCTTCCCAGGTTACTTATGTGGTAGCTACTCGTTTTACCGAAGAATCAGGCTATCTAACCGAGAGCAGGCGGGGAGGTAAAGGCTTTATTCGTATTAGCTGCTGCGAATTGGATAAGGAGGCAGCCCGGGAGAGCAAGCAGGAGTTGTTCGTATTTATTGACCGGCTTCTGGAAGTTGAAATCATAAGCCAGAAGGAAGGGGAAATGTTAAAGCATATAGTTAGCAAAAGTTCGAAAGAAGTGGCTCCAGAGCAAAAAAGCCAGTTTTTTGATGCTTTTAAATTTGCCCTGGCTGATTTCCTTAAGTAGTAAATAGGAGGTTTTTGCTATGTACTGTGAAGAATGCAAGCTCCGGCCAGCAACAGTTCATTTGGCCCAGATGTTCAATGGGCAAAAAATAGAGACCCATCTCTGTGAGCAATGTGCCAGCCAAAAGGGTGCCATTATTTTTGGTGCTGATCACCAGCTTTCCATATCTAATTTGTTGGGCAGCTTTTTGGGAGGCAATTATAGTATTCAAGAGGCCAGGTCCCCGGCTCAGAATAACAGTTGTCCGAACTGTGGGATAAAGTTCTTTGATATAAGACAAACGGGAAAGCTTGGTTGTGCCCAGTGCTATATGGCTTTTGAGCAGGAATTGGAGCCCAGCCTGCGTAGAATTCATGGCAATCGCCAGCATATAGGTAAAATTCCGCTCCGGGGCGGAGAAAAGGTTTTGTGGAGAAGACAGATAGAGGGCCTGAAACAGCGTTTACAAGAAGCAGTGGCCCGGGAAGAATATGAGGAAGCCGCGGAAATCCGTGATCAGATTAAAAATCTGGAAAAGAGGACGGGATAAGGAAGTGGGCGGAATGAGTATAAAGAAACTATTTGCCGAGACTTTTCTGGCCTGGATGAATGGGGAAACAGCAAGCCACTCAGATATTGTAATAAGCAGCCGGGTGCGCCTGGCCAGAAATTTAAGCGAAATAGCTTTTCCCCATTTATTGAATCAGGAATCAGGTCAGAAATTTATGCAGCTTATTTATGAGGCCTGGCAGAAGAGTGAGTTTAAAGAATTAAAGCAGATGGAGCTCGTGACCTTCGAAAATCTCAGTGCTTTGGATCGTAAGATACTGGTGGAAAAGCACCTTATCAGTCCCAACCATGCCCAGTCAACGGCCTTTTACCAGGGCTTGCTGGTCAAGCCTGATGGCTCACTGGCGGTAATGATAAATGAGGAGGATCACCTGCGGATACAATGTTTTTTGCCGGGCCTGCAGTTGGAAGAGGCTTATCGCCGGGCCCAGGAAATTGATGATGCCCTGGAGAAAGAGCTGGATTTTGCTTTTGATGATCGCCGGGGCTATCTGACTTCCTGTCCTACCAATATTGGAACAGGAATGAGGGCTTCACTGATGCTGCACCTTCCCGCTATTACTATTAGCGGGCAAAGTGGGCATATCTTTCAAAACCTGAACCAGTTGGGGCTGACCGTACGAGGAATATACGGAGAAGGAACCGAAGCAATCGGCAACTTCTTTCAATTATCTAACCAGATTACCCTGGGGCAGAGTGAAGAAGACATTAATGCCAGCCTCACTACCATTTCCCAACAGGTAATAGAACAAGAGCATATGCTTCGGGAAAGCTTACGGGAGCAGATGAAGTATCAGCTGGAGGATAGGATTGGAAGAGCTTATGGGATTCTTACCCATGCCCGGCTTATTAGTTCAAATGAGGCCTTAACCTTACTTTCAGATGTAAGGCTGGGTGTAGATATGGGAATGATACCCCGGATTAGTCCTAATGCCTTAAATGAGCTGGTAGTGGATATAAGGCCGGCTCATTTGCAAAAAAAGGCCGGCAGCGACATGGACGCGGTCAGTCGGGATGCCAAAAGAGCTGAGGTAATTCGAGAGAAACTGCAAACCGGGGAAGAAGGAAGCTAAGGAGGAGATAATTATGTTTAGAAGATTTACCCAGAGAGCCAGAAATGCGGTTATTCACGCTCAGGAAGAAGCCCGCCAGTTGAATCACCCGGCTATTGGTACCGAGCATATTCTTTTAGGCTTATTACGGGAAGGCGAGGGTGTTGGTGCCCGGGCTTTGCTTAACAGCGGTATTGACCTGGAAAAAGTGCGGGAAGAAATCAACCGGGTAATAGGTGCCAATGGCGAAGCTGTGGAAAAACCGGCTGGAGACTTGCCGGTTACTCCTCGGGCTAAAAAGGTTTTTAACCTGGCTTTTGATGAAGCGCGTTTACAGGGAGTCAATTATGTAGGCACCGAACATCTTTTACTGGCAGTATTAAGAGAAGAAGAAGGGGTGGCTGGCCAAGTTTTACACTCTATGGGTGTTAAGCTGGACCAGATCCGGGAGCAGGTTATGTTGCTTCTGGGGGGAGATGTATCCTCAACTTACCATAACCCAAATGCCTATCAGGATACAGCAAGTCAGCCCAATCAACAGGCTAGGAAGAGAGCCCGGAGCAAAACGCCTACCCTGGATAGCTTTAGCCGTGATTTAACTCAGGATGCCAGCGAAGGAAGGCTGGATCCGGTTATTGGCCGGAATAATGAAATCGAGAGAGTTATACAGATTCTATCCCGCCGCACCAAAAATAACCCGGTATTGATTGGTGATCCGGGGGTGGGGAAAACCGCTATAGTTGAGGGATTGGCCCAGCGAATTATGGACAACCAGATCCCGGAGATATTAAGCAACAAAAGGGTGGTGGCTCTCGATCTGTCCGCTATGGTAGCCGGGACCAAATACCGGGGTGAGTTTGAGGAGCGTCTGACCAGGATAGTAAATGAAATAAAATCATCCGGTGATGTAATTGTATTTATTGATGAGCTTCATACCATAGTGGGAGCGGGAGCAGCCGAAGGAGCCATCGATGCGGCCAATATACTCAAACCTTCCCTGGCCCGGGGAGAGTTTCAGTGTGTAGGAGCTACTACCCTGAATGAGTACCGTAAACATGTGGAAAAGGATGCTGCCCTGGAAAGGAGATTTCAACCCATTCTGGTGGAGGAGCCCAGTATCGAGGAAAGTATTGAAATTCTAAAGGGATTAAGGGATCGTTATGAAGCTCACCATGGGGTCAAGATAGGAGATGAAGCCATTGAGGCGGCGGCCAAGCTTTCCGCCCGCTATATCAGCGACCGGTTCTTACCCGACAAGGCTATCGACCTGATTGATGAGGCTTCATCCCGGGTCAGGCTGGCCAATTATATTATCCCCGAGGATTTGAAGAAGAAGGAAAGCCAACTGGAAGACCTGATCAAGGAAAAAGAAGAGGCTATCAATGGCCAGGAATACGAAAAAGCCGCCCGCCTGAGAGATGAAGAACAGAAGCTTAGAGATGAGATAGAGAATGAAAGAAAAGAATGGTCAAGCCAGCGCAGTTTGAATGCAGGAAGTGTAGGCGAAGATGAAATTGCGGCAGTGGTTTCAAGTTGGAGCGGTATACCGGTAAACAAACTGGCAGAAGAAGAGAGTGAACGTTTGGTGCAAATGGAAGATGTACTGCATCAGAGAGTAATAGGCCAGGAAGAGGCAGTAAAAGCCGTTTCTCGTGCGGTAAGACGGGCCCGGGCCGGTTTGAAGAATCCCAAACGTCCTATCGGCTCCTTCGTTTTTTTGGGTCCCACGGGGGTGGGAAAAACAGAACTGGCGCGCAGCTTGGCAGAAGCCATGTTCGGCAGTGAGGATGCCATAATCAGGCTGGATATGTCCGAATATATGGAAAAGCATGCCGTATCCAGGATGATTGGCTCGCCTCCCGGATATGTGGGTTATGATGAAGGAGGACAATTAACCGAAAAAGTCAGGAGAAAGCCTTATTCTGTTATTCTTCTGGATGAAATTGAGAAGGCCCATCCTGATGTATTTAATATACTCCTGCAGGTTATGGAAGATGGCCGCTTAACGGATGGACAGGGACGAACAGTGGACTTTAGAAATACCGTGGTTATCATGACCTCCAATGTCGGGGCTGATTCTATTAAGAATAGCAAAAAAGTAGGTTTTACCAGGGCTATTGATGAGGCTCATGATTATAGCCAGATGAAAGAAAGGGTTATGGAGCAATTAAAACATACCTTTAAGCCGGAGTTTATGAATCGGATTGATGAAATAATTGTCTTCCAGAACCTCAATGAGCAGGAATTAAAGGAAATAGTTGATTTATTATTGTTAGACCTGAAAGAAAGAGTTAAAGAGAATGGCTATGGAATGGAGATAAGCCCCGCAGCTCGAGAATTAATATTAAAAGAAGGATATGATCCGGCTTTTGGAGCCCGACCCCTGAAAAGGGCTATACAGAAATTAGTCGAAGATAGCATCTCCGAAGAAATATTGAAGAAGAACTTGCTGCCCGGGGATAAGATACTGGTAGATGCTGTGGAAGGGCAAATCATAGCTCGGAAAGCGAGTGAAAAGTAGGAAGACGGAGGACGGAAAGCGGAAGGCGGAGGGCGGAAAACGGAGGGCGGAGCAAAAAAGGGGAGCTGGATTATTTCCAATTCCCCATATCTTTTTTACCAAACTTTTATGGTAAAGCTATAAAATATAATATAATTGTTCTAAGGAGAAAGTTATGGGGAAGATCATCAGTAAGTTTGTATGCCATGAATGTGGTTATGAGACTCCCAAGTGGTTGGGGAAATGTCCGGGCTGTTCCGCCTGGAACAGCTTGTTGGAGGAAAGTATAAGTAATAAGCCGCTGCGAAGAACGGCAGAGCGAGTTGCCGCCATCCCGTTAAACCAGCTTTCTGCTGAAGATAGTCCGAGGTTCAGCAGTGGCTTATCTGAATTTGACCGGGTTTTGGGGGGCGGCATTGTCCCCGGGTCCTTGATTTTGTTAGGAGGAGACCCCGGTATAGGCAAGTCAACATTATTATTGCAGGTGGCGGGACTAATAGCCGCCGCTGGGAAAAGGATACTTTATTTATCCGGGGAAGAATCCTTGCAGCAAATACGCTTAAGAGCCAGCCGGCTAGGCATTAATAATGATACGATTTTCCTCCTGAATGAGCAGGATATCGATCTTCTTCATGAATACATAAATGACTTGGACCCGGATTTAATTATTATTGATTCCATACAGACGGTCTATTCCTCCAAGCTATCTTCCATTCCCGGGAGTGTATCCCAATTAAGAGAGAGTACTGCTGCGGTAATGCAAATTGCCAAAAAGATGGACAAGGCAGTTTTTTTAGTGGGGCATGTAACCAAAGATGGTTCTCTGGCTGGACCCAAAGTTCTGGAACATATAGTAGATGTGGTAGTCTATTTCGAAGGGGAAAAGAATTTTTCCTTCCGCCTCTTACGGGCAGCCAAAAACCGCTTTGGAGCTACCGATGAAATTGCTTTGCTGGAAATGAGCGGGCAGGGATTGGTGGAAGTACCGGATCCATCCTATGTATTTTTAAGCCCGGGCCGGGATATCTCCAGTGGCACTGCCATAGTAGCCAGTATGGAAGGAAGCAGACCATTGCTGATCGAGATTCAGGCTTTGGTTTCTTCACTGGGTGCCGGGTACCCTCGTCGGATGGTATCAGGTATAGATCAGAACCGCCTGTCATTGATTATCGCGGTTTTAGAGAAGAGGCGAGGATATACACTATCTGCCTGCGATGTCTACCTCAAGGTTTCCGGTGGAGTTTTTCTAAAAGATCCTTCCGTTGATCTGGGAATTGCAGCTGCGGTCTTGTCTAGTTACCTGGAAAAGCCTCTGGCAATGGATACAGTGTTTATTGGCGAGATAAGCCTTAGCGGGCAAATAAGGCCGGTATCTTTCCTTGATTTACGTTTAAGAGAAATAGACAGAATGGGCTATAAAAGGGTGATTGTTCCAACTTCCCCGGGCAGATTGGCAAAATCTTCCCATAATATGGAGATCTTGGAGGTCAAGAGCCTTGATCATTTTATAGATATAGTGTTGGAGGGATAAACCAGGTGGAAGAGATTTATGCAGGAACTTTCAAAAAATATCTACAGATGCTGGCACCCGGTACTGTATTCCGCCTGGGGGTGGAAAATGTGCTGCAAGCTGATACTGGAGGGCTTATCGTAGTTGGGGATTCACCCGAATTAATGAAACTTGTCAGTGGTGGGTTTCACATAGACTGCGAGTTTACACCTTCCCGGCTGTACGAGCTGGCTAAAATGGACGGAGCCATAATAACCAACAGTGATGCCTCCAGGATTGTAATAGCCAATGCCCAGCTAGCCCCTGATCCGGAGATTCATTCCGATGAAACCGGGATTAGACACCGCACGGCCGAGCGGGTGGCTCGACAAACCGGACAACTGGTGGTAGCCATATCCCAACGACGCAAAGTAGTAACTTTATACCAGAGTAATATCGTATTTCGTCTGCGGGATCTGCCCTCCATACTGGTCAAGGCTAACCAGGCTTTACAAACCCTGGAAAAATACCGGAATGTTTATGCCCGCGAGCTACAGCGTCTGGGCGGGCTTGAATTCGAGGATATGGTTACTGTTTCCGAAGTTTGCAAGGTTATCCGGCGCAGCCTCAAGGTACTGGACATAGCCGGAGAAATTGAAAACCATATAGTTGAATTAGGAACCGAAGGCCGGCTGGTAAGAATGCAATTGGATGAAATGATAGCCTCGGTTGAGGAAGAGGCTCTTTTTATCATCCAGGATTATTCCAACAGCAGCGATAAGAGCTCCCAGGAATTATTAAACAATATGCGGCGGGCCTTTGAGGAAGATATTTCGGACGCGGTATTTATTGCCCGGATATTATCCCTTGGTACCAGCAGCAGTCACCTGGAACAGCAGGTTTCTTCCCGGGGCTATAGAATGTTACATAAGCTGCCTAGGATACCTTTATCTATAATTGATAACCTGGTTGAGCGCTTTGGATTATTGAGCAATGTTTTGCGGGCCAGTATTGAGGAATTGGATGATGTTGAAGGAATCGGGGAAGTTAGAGCCCGTTCCATCAAAAACGGCTTAAAACGTATGCAGGAACAATTACTCTTGGAATACATGCTATAGCTGGAAGACGGAAGGTGGAAATCGGAGGACGGAATGGTCGTCAGACACTGGTGATGTTCCATCCTGCGGGTGTCGCTATTAAGGACTTATTAAAAGCAGGCGGAAGTAAAGGCGGGAGCAGGGCCCCCGCCTTTGGTATTGCTTTTTACGATTATGTCATATTGAATATTCCCAGGGTAGAAGCCTTTTTATATTCCTTGATGAAGACATCATAAAGGCTAATGTCCAGTGTGTTGCAAAGAGCTGCAGTATAGAAAAGCATTTTGCCCATTTCATTGAGGACAATCTCTTCACAATTACTGCAAAGCTGTCCGTGTAAATGATTATCCAGATAATTCCGTAGTTCTTCGAAGGTATTGATGTGATCCGGGATCTGAAGCTTCTCAGCTTGGATGGAAAGGCATCCGCAATCAGTAACAGATTTGGTGACCGCACGGTTAACCCGGCAGGTTGATTCTGAAAGCTTGGAGAGGATATCTAAAATGCTGCGATGCCTAATCAAGAGGTCAGCTACAACATTTTGAAATTCATCACAAATCAAGTCCTTCATAAAGAGACTTGCCCCCCTTTATTCTGTGATTTGATAAAATTATAGCCCCTAAATTGCTGACTTGTCAACAAAGCCCAGCACGACGGGGATATCGAAATTTGCTGTATTATGAGTATTTTAATAATTACGGGGAAAGTAAAGGGGAAAATAAAAGGATACCAAAAAGTGACAGCTTGTATATTATCCAGGCTTCACTTATTATAAAATGGAGATTTCGGCAAGGAGGGGAATGAGATGCAGAGCGTGAAAATCAAAGAAAATATTTACTGGGTAGGAGTTCAGGATCCGGACTTAAGGGTATTTGATATAATAATGCGTACAGAAAAAGGAAGCAGTTATAATGCCTATCTAATAAAGGGAAGTGAAAAGACCGCACTGGTAGAAACCGTTAAGGATGAGTTTTTTGAAGAATATATAGAAAAATTGCAAGAGATTATAAAACTGGAAGACATCGATTATTTAATCATGAATCATACTGAACCCGATCATTCCGGTTCCATAGCCAGACTTCTAGAAAAAGTACCTGGCATAACTGTTGTTGGTAGTTCCAACACTATTGAATTCCTGCGTGAAATAATTAATAAAGATTTTGATGCTCGGATTGTGGGACAGGGCAGCAAGCTAAACCTGGGTGATAAAAGCTTGCATTTTATTGGTGCCACTTTACTACACTGGCCGGACAGCATTTATTCCTACCTTCCTGAAGAGCGTATCTTATTTACTTGTGATTCTTTTGGCAGTCATTACTCCAGTGACAAGATTTTTGATGATTTAATTGAGGAAGACTTCAGTCAGGAGTACAAGTATTATTTTGATGTTATTATGGGACCGTTCAAGCCCTATGTATTAAGAGCACTAGAGCGGATTAAGGGACTGGATATCGATATTATCTGTCCCGGGCATGGGCCTATTTTGCGCAGTAATATCACCCATTATATAGATTTATACAGGCAGTGGGCTACAGTGCAAGCCGAGTCCGATCCACGACCCAAGATTGTAATGGCCTACGCAAGTGCTTATGGCTACACCCGAATGCTAGCTGAGAGCATAATAGAAGGCCTAAACAAAAGTGGATTTTTTAATCTTAAAGAATTTGACCTGGTTGAAGCCTCAACGGAAGAGGTTTTGCTGGAACTGGAAAACGCCAGAGGCTTTCTGATTGGTTCTCCAACTATTAACAAGGACTGCGTACCGCCGGTATGGAACCTGTTGAGCTCAATGTCCCCCATTATCCACGAAGCGATGGTGGCGGCGGCTTTTGGTGCTTATGGTTGGAGTGGGGAAGCGGTTCCCAATATGCAAAAACGCTTGCGGATGCTGCGCATGAATGTTCTGCCGGGGCTGCGCATCAGATTCCAACCATCCCGAGAGGAACTGGAGCAAGCCGTAGTCTTCGGGAGCAATTTTGGACGGGCGGTTCTGGCCGGCAACCAGGATTTGCTGGAGTTCCAATTTATCAACGATAGCGAAAAAAGAGAAGAAGTAGTGGGGAATTATATCAAGGAATATGCTAATGAGGATATTATTGTGTATTGGGATCCTGCCCTTTGCCAGCATGATACCCACTGTTTTACCCGGCTTCCCCAGGTATTCAATCCTGAAGCCAGGCCCTGGGTGAAAATAGACGGGGCACCGGCGGAAGCCATAATTAGATCCATAAACCGCTGTCCCTCCGGGGCTTTAAGGTATTCCCTTCCTGCGGGATCAGCTGTTAATCCTGAACTGGCAAAGGGAGCCGGGCTTCTGCCAGGACGTAAATAATTCTCCAGGCGGGATTTTATGGCTGATTATCCTGCCGCTATGGAGTTATTATGCACTTGGTATTGAGCATTAGGCGAAAAGGATATAAATAAATCTCACAATTATGGTATAATTAGGCATCTCCGATAGAAGAATAATTATATCGGAGGTGGATTATTGTGCTTAATAAACTACGTATCTCTAAATCCTTGTTAATTCTGGGCCTCTTCTTTGGAATTGGCTGTGTTAATTTTGCCGGGAGGTTCTTTCAACCCGGAAGAAGCTGGCAGATTTGCCTGGGGATAGGGGCCTTTCTCTTGTTTTATCTCCTGTCCAGCAAGATGCTTGGCTACTTTTCCAGGCTATATTCCCGAGTAGAGGATCTAATGGATGTTACTTCAATCGATATACTCCTGGGAGGGACCGGGGGCTTACTTTTGGGAATAACGATTGGAGTACTTTGCAGTTATCCACTATCCAGGATAGGTGGAGTGGGTGATTTTTTGTCCCTGCTTGTCTTTATTCTGAGTAGTTTTTTGGGCCTTAAGATGGGGATTCGCCGGGGAAAAGAGCTTTTGGTTTTTCTACCCCAGTCGAGTAAAGAAGGAGATGAATCTTTATCTGCTTTTAATCCCAAAGTATTAGATACCAGTGCGATTATAGATGGTCGTATTTATGATGTATGTCTGAGTAATTTCCTGGATGGTTCCTTGTTGGTACCAAACTTTGTTATTGAAGAATTGCAGCATATCGCTGATTCCTCGGATAATATAAGACGCAATAAAGGTAGAAGGGGATTGGAGCTCCTAGGAAAAATGCAGAAGCATCCTCGTATAAGCATTAATATAATAGAAGACGACATAATGGAAGAAAAAGAAGTAGATGCCAAGCTGTTACGCTTGTGCAAACAGCTTGGTGCCAGCATCATTACCAATGATTATAATCTAAATAAGGTGGCTGAATTGCAGGGCATTAAAGTATTGAACATAAATGAATTGACCAATGCCGTAAAGATAATGGTTTATCCAGGTGAAACCATGCATACCTGTATTGTCAGGGAAGGAAAAGAAGTGGGACAGGGAATTGGCTATCTGGAGGATGGTACTATGGTAGTGGTAGAACAGGCCCATGATGAAATTGGGAATGATATAGAGGTAGTTGTGACCAGCGTATTTCAGACAGCCGCCGGAAGAATGATTTTTACTCGTAAAGTGAAGGAAGAAAAGGAATTTATCGTAGATAATTTCAAAGAGGTTCAAGGGGTGAATTTGTATGGTTAACAACCTCCGGGTTGTTATTGCTGCTGCGGGGAGTGGCAGTAGAATGGGGGGCAATATCAACAAGCAGTATATCTTGTTGAAGTCACGTCCCCTGTTGGCTTACTCACTGGATGTTTTTGAAAAAATGGAACTGGTAGATGAAATCGTAATTGTAGCTCAGGCACGCGAGATTGAATATTGTGAGCGTGAGGTAGTAAAGAGATTTAGCTATCAAAAGGTTAGCCGGGTAGTAGCAGGAGGCTTGGAGAGACAGGACTCAATCTGGGCAGGACTGGAAGAGTTGAATAGTAATACAGATTTTGTGGCCGTTCACGATGGTGCTCGGCCTTTTGTCACTTCCGAGCTGATAGAAGAGATCTTGAAAGAGGCTGTGCGTTGGGGAGCTGCCATTCCCGGCGTTGCGGTCCGGGATACTTTGAAGCAGGTGGATCGGGATAATTTTGTCCGGCAAACCCTGGATAGATCTAGTGTCCTGGCTATACAGACCCCGCAAATATTCCGGTACTGCGAACTACATAAAGCCTATGAATATGCCCGGGAGCAAGGAGTGAGGGCAACCGATGATGCCTCTCTTTTTGAAAAATATATCGGCCGGGTTAAAGTGGTGCCTGGAGACAATCGTAACCTGAAGATAACTACACCCGAGGATTTGGCCATAGCCCGGACTATTTTGGAAGCCTAAGGGAAGGAGTAAGATATTGAGGGTAGGATATGGTTATGATGTACACCGTCTGCAAGAAGGCAGGAGGCTGGTTCTGGGGGGGGTAGAGATACCACATATGCAGGGGTTGCTGGGGCATTCGGATGCCGATGTTCTCCTTCATGCCATTTGTGACGCCCTTCTGGGAGCAGCTGCTCTGGGGGATATAGGCCAGCATTTTCCCGATAGCGATAGTCAATATAAAGACATAAACAGCCTGCTGTTGCTGAAAGAGGTGGCAGGGATTTTACAGCGTGCTGGTTGGAGGGTGATAAATGTTGATAGTACGGTAGTGGCTCAGGAGCCTCGCCTGGCACCGCACATTAAGCAGATGCGACAAAATATCGCCCGCGTCCTGGCCATAGAGTCGGAACAGGTGAGTGTCAAGGCCACCACTACCGAAGGGCTGGGTTTTGCAGGCCGCCAGCAAGGAATATCTGCCCATGCCGTAGTTTTAATAGAGCAAGCCTGATTTCAAGAATGCAAAAAGCAATAAATATGCTCTACCGCAAAATCCTTTTGTTGAATAAGGATTGCATAAATATACAAGCGAGCGTTGGCGAAGCATGGATGCAGCACCCTGCGAAGGCGAGCAGGTAAAAGGGGGCGAGCGACAGGATGTCGCGAGAGCGCTATCACCCTACGGGTACTCCTGGTGTTCCACCCTTCGGGTGTCACTATTAAGGTTGTAACCAGGATGGGAGATTAGCGCGGTACCCCTTGAGCCGCGAGACAAGCCGCAGGTGTTACCCATGCGTAGACTGCGAGCGTTATATTTATACAAGCATAATAATAGCCTCCAAATAAATCTCTTCCACATGGTTCCATAATATAGTTTTTAGCGAGCATTTACAGCGAATATTTACCTCCTGAAGGAGCAAGAATAGTAAAAAATAGCAGGAGGTAATAATATGCGTAGCAAAGGTATTATTATGCTGGTGTGTTTTGTTCTAGTCGTTGCTAGTGGGGTTTTTTTACTTCGCCATGATAGCAGCAGTACGGTACTGAGAGCGGAAAGAGCAAAAATAGTGATAAGCTTCGGTGAGGATTTGACTGACCAGCAAAAACGCGAGCTTATGGATTATTTCTATAACTGGCAAAAGGGTAGAGACAGGGACACTCAATATATAACTGTCAGCAATAAGGAAGAAAGAGACTACTTGCAAGGATTGATAGATGAAGAGCTTATCGGCAGCCGGGCTATTTCTTCGGTATATTGCGAGACCCTGGACAGAAGCAGAGGAATAGAGGTGGAAACTCGTAACATTACCGCTATTACTCCTTTCATGTATGCTAATGCTCTGTCTACGGCCGGTATAGAAAATGCCCGGGTAATTGTATCAGCTCCTTTTGCGGTTTCAGGAACAGCAGCTCTGACTGGAATAATAAAAGCCTTTGAAACAGCCCAAGGGGAAAAGTTGGATGAAGAGGCCAAGGAGACCGCTCATGAGGAGATAGCCGAGACTACCAAATTAGCCAGAAAGATAGGCAGTAACAAGGCCGAAAAGGTAGTCTATGAGGTTAAAAGACAGGTGGTGGAAAGAAATATTTCCGACCCGGAGGAAATAAAGAAAATAATCCTGGAAGTAAGTGCTGATCTTAATATAAATCTATCTGCCGCTGATATCGAGCGTATGGTAGGACTAATGCAAAGATTGAATTCCCTGAACATGAATATAACCAGATTAAATGAGCAGTTGAGTGGCCTGGAGAGAAGTTGGAACGAAGTTAAAAGCACTAGCCGTGAGAGCAATGGACTATTAAATCAGCTACTGAATGTTTTGCGAGATTTAATTAGCAGCTTAAAAAACGCTTTGGCTTAGAAAACGTCTGCTGGTTGGTTTCGCCTGAAGGTGCTATAATTACCGGTGTGCAAAGGAGGCAATAAAGTGAATAAAATAAAAGTCAGATTCGCCCCCAGTCCTACGGGGCCCTTGCATATCGGCGGTGCACGTTCAGCCTTATTCAATTACCTTTTCGCTTCCCGCTATAATGGGGAAATGGTTTTGCGTATTGAGGATACTGATTTGGAACGCTCGCGCCGGGAATATGAGAGTGAAATCATCGATTCTTTAAAGTGGTTGGGACTAGGCTGGTCGGAGGGAATTGACACCGGGGGACCCAATGAACCTTACCGGCAGACCGGGCGCCTAGCAATATACCAGGAATATACCAAGAAGCTCCTGGAAGCGGGACAGGCATATTATTGTTTTTGCAGTGAAAAAGAACTGGAAGCCGAAAGGCAGGATTTACTGGATAGTGGTCAGATGCAAAAATACTCGGGAAAATGCCGCCAATTGAGTATGGCGGAAAGGGAAGAAAAACTAAAACAGGGAATCAAGCCAGCTATCCGTTTTAAAGTACCGGCACATCAGCTTCATATTGTTGATGATCTGGTCAGAGGACGGGTAAGTTTTGATAGCGATGATATAGGGGATTTCATAATAGTAAAGTCTGATGGGATACCAACCTATAATTTTGCAGTGGTTATAGATGATGTACTAATGGGCATCAGTCATGTAATCCGAGCCGAGGAGCACTTGTCAAACACCCCTCGCCAATTGATGATTTACGATGCCCTGAACTTCCGGCGTCCTGAATTTGCCCATATATCTCTTATCCTCGGTAGTGACCGCCAGAAGATGAGCAAGCGCCATGGAGCCACATCGCTGGTGCAGTACCGGGAAATGGGCTATCTGCCGGAGGCCCTATTCAATTTCCTGGCTTTAATGGGCTGGTCCCCGGAAGGTGAAGAGGAAATTCTGAGCCCAGCGGAAATTACCGCCGCCTTTTCCCTGGAACGGGTAGCCAAAAGTCCGGCGGTTTTCGATATTAATAAGCTGAATTTTATCAACCAGCAGTATCTTAAAAAAATCGGGGATGAAGAACTGAAGGAAATGCTTAAGCCTTACCTGGCAGATAGCAAATACCTGAAGAAGATAGAGCAAATGGGTGAGGAAAGGTATGAGCTTTTGGTTAGTACTATAAGAGACTACCTGGTTTGCCTGGCCGATGTGAAAGAGCAGCTGGAAGTTTTTTTCGGCGATATTGACTATGCTGGTGATGCCCGGGAAGTACTGGCAGGAGAAGGGGTTATTCCGTTACTGCAGGCATTTAAGGAGGGAATCCATAAGGTAAATAAAGTAGAGGAGATCAAGCAGCTAATCAAAGGCATTACTAAAACACTCAAACTCAAGCCCCGGGATGTATTTATGCCCCTGCGCTGTGCCTTGAGCGGCCAGGCCCATGGCCCGGACCTATCCTCGTATATAGCCGTTATTGGCGGAGAGGAAGCCATAAGAAGAATAGATCGAGCTATAGACTTTATTAAAAGCCAATAGCTATGGAAACTGCTTGGGTTTGGTGCTTGTTGAGTTGACATAATTGCTGCTGCTACATATAATTTAGAACAAGTAAATACTTAATTGCGGGGAACGGGATAAGTAAGCATAGTATCGCTGCCAGAGAGAAAAGGTCAGCGGCTGAGAGCCTTTTCACAGTATGAGCTCTGCTGAATTGCACCCGGGAGCAGGTAGGCCGAATCTTAAAGTAGGCCTATCCGGTTATAAGCCGTTATAGGATTAAGGGGAGTGCTTTTAGGAAAACAGCGCTCAATTAGAGTGGAACCGCGGAAGAATGCCTTTCGTCTCTTTAGGGACGAAGGGCTTTTTTTATTATAACGAGGCGAAATATGTCCCCCGCTTTTTAAGCGGTCGGTTCCTATTGGCAAAACAGGCGATGGCTTTTAATCCCCCCGCCTCGTTGCAGCGCTGTGTTAAAACTGCCCGGTAGTTACTAGTTTCTTTCGAAACAAAAAAATTTTGGGAGGGGTAAAAATGCTTTCAACCCTAAAGAGAGAGATTCAGGTAGTTTTTGAGAGGGACCCGGCAGCGCGAAGCGTACTCGAAGTTATTTTTTGTTACCCGGGCTTTCATGCCATTATTCATCATCGTATAGCCCATTTTCTTTATTGCCGCAAACTTTATTTTCTAGCCCGTATGGTATCTCATATCAACCGCTTTTTGACGGGAATTGAAATCCATCCCGGAGCCAGGATAGGTCAAGGTTTATTTATTGACCACGGCAGTGGTATAGTAATTGGAGAGACGGCTGAAATAGGAGACAATGTTACCCTCTACCAGGGGGTAACCCTGGGCGGAACAGGTAAAGAGAAAGGTAAAAGGCATCCCACTATTGGCAATAATGTTACCATCAGTGCCGGCGCCAAGGTGTTAGGGGCCATAAGCGTGGGGGATAATGTAAAAATAGGTGGCGGCTCTGTAGTCCTGAAGGCTGTTCCCAGCGGCTGCACCGTAGTTGGTGTTCCGGGGCGAATAGTAGTGCGTGACGGCGCCCGGGTGGAAAACGGTAAAATAGAAGTGGACTTGGAACACCATCTTCTGCCTGACCCCATTGCAGATACTTTAGCGGCTATGCAGGCCAAAATCGATGAACTGGAGCAAAAATTGGCCCGGTTGGAAAGGGAGGAAAAGGATGATGCGGGTGTACAATACCCTAAACAAAAGAAAAGAAGAAATATTGCCATTGGCTCCGCCTGAGATAAAAATATATGTATGTGGTCCTACCACTTATAACTATATTCACCTGGGCAATGCCCGTCCTCTGGTGGTTTTTGATACCATACGCCGTTATATGATCTACCGGGGATTAGGAGTTAAATATGTACAGAACTTTACCGATGTTGATGATAAAATAATTAAACGAGCCCAGGAGGAAGGACAGGATGCCCTGCAGTTGGCGGAGCACTATATTGAGGAGTATTTTAAGGATGCGGATGCCCTGGGCATCAAGCGCGCCGATATTCACCCTCGGGTCAGCCAGCATATAACGGATATAATTGCGGCTATTGCTGGCTTAATAGATAAGGGCTATGCTTATGAGGTTAATGGAGATGTTTTCTATAGGGTACGGGCTTTTAAGGATTACGGCAAGCTTTCGGGTCGCTCCCTGGAAGAGATGCTGGCCGGAGCTCGGGTGGAAGTTAATGAGCGTAAAGAAGAGCCCATGGATTTTGCCCTGTGGAAGGCATCCAAACCTGGAGAACCGTACTGGGACAGCCCCTGGGGACCGGGCCGGCCCGGTTGGCATATAGAGTGTTCGGTAATGTCCATGAAATACCTGGGCGAGACCCTGGATATTCATGGAGGGGGAAATGATTTGATATTTCCCCACCATGAGAACGAAATAGCTCAAGCTGAAGCCTTGACCGGAAAACCTTTTAGCCGATACTGGGTTCATAACGGTTTTATTACGGTAAACCATGAGAAAATGTCCAAGTCTTTGGGCAACTTTTTTATACTTCGTGATATTTTAAAAAACTATCCGGCTGATGTTGTGCGCTTTTATCTGCTATCCACCCATTATCGCAGCCCACTGGATTTCGATGATGGCAAGCTGGAAGAGGCACGCCGTGCACTGGGCCGCTTAAAAACCACGGAAAACCTAGCCCGGGAGTTTATAGGAAATGGCGAGCTTGGGGGCGAGCAGACCTTGGAGGGTCCAGCCTTAAGTTTCGTACAGTCGGTGGAGGAACTGCAGAAGCGTTATATAGAGGCCATGGATGATGATTTTAATACTGCTCGGGCCCTGGGGCATCTATTTGAATTTTCCCACCAGATAAACAGCTACCTGGCAGCAGCCGCTAATGATACTACAAGCCGCTCCGCGGTGCAACAGGCCTTGAAGATATTCCGGGAACTGGCGGATGTATTGGGTATCTTTATGGATAAAGAGCAGGATCAGAACCAGATGGTGGAAAAGCTTCTGGAAATAATGGGGGACTTGCGGCAGCTGGCTCGCCAGGAAAAAGATTTTGCCCTGGCAGATCAGATACGAGACTTTATGAGTGATAACGGAATAAGAGTGGAGGATACGGCACAGGGTTCACGCTTTCTTTGGGAACAGCTGCCGGCTGCGGAAAATCTGGTGAACAAGCTGCTGGAATTCAGGACAGAGTTCAAAAAGGCCCGGCAGTTTGATAGAGCTGATAAAGTAAGGGACGAGCTGCAGGAAGCAGGCATAGCAGTTGAGGATACCCGGGAAGGAGTCCGTTGGAGAATTGTTGATGCATGAGGAAATAAAAGAGAAAGCACTGCGCGAATACTCACCGGTGCTACTGGCTTATGTAGGTGATGCTGTTTTCGAGCTGGCGGTAAGGACCCGCCTGGCGATACAGGGGAAGCGCCGGCTCAAGGATCTGCATCTGGATGCGGTGGCTACGGTACGGGCAGAAAGCCAGGCCCAAGTGCTCAGGCAGATACTAGATCAGTTAAGCGAGGAGGAGCAAGACATTGTCCGCCGCGGCCGCAACAGCAGGTCAACGCCTCCCCGGCATGCCGGAGTACACGACTATCGCATGAGTACGGGCTTTGAGGCCCTGCTGGGCTATACTTATTTGAAGGGTGATGAACCAAGGTTGCAGGAACTTTTGCAACTGGCCCTGGGGGATATGTAAAAAATACCCATGATTGGTTTAGCGGTATTAATTAAACTTGTGAGAATTTGTAAGAAAAGTGAGGAGTGAGGGGTTTAATTTATTTCCTACTACATTTTACTATTTCAGCACCTACTAACTCACTTTTCATTGGTGGTTGTGGCCCCTGGGCCATGGGGGGTTAATATGAAACCCGATTAAATTGATGGGATGGGAGAATAATGATCATTATACAACCACAGGTTTTAGTTCCCGAGGCGGAACTAGATCCCAGTAAAATGGAGAAATTGGAGAGGTATGCCCGGGTTTGCTATAAATCCGAGGATAAGATGGATACAACAACGAGCCAGGCTGGTTCTTTTCTCAAGGGACTTATGAAACGAGGTCATGAATCCATCATTGAACACGAAAAAATTACGGTTCTCTTTATTATTGACCGGGGCATATCCCATGAAATAGTAAGACACCGGATTGCCGCTTATAGCCAGGAGTCTACTCGCTATTGCAATTACAGCCGAGATCGTTTTGGCCAGGAGATTACACTTATCGAGCCCTTCTTTTTCCTGGATGACCATAAGGCTTATGAGTTATGGTACCATTCCTGCATGCTGGCGGAAAAAAATTATATGGCTCTGTTAGCAGCTGGTCGTACCGCCCAGGAAGCCCGCTCCATATTACCCAATTCATTAAAAACGGAAATAGTGGTAAGCTACAATATGAGAGAATGGCGTCATTTTTTCCGCCTACGCTGTGATATGGCCGCCCATCCCCAGATGAGGCAGGTGGCCATCCCCCTTTTATTATTGTTCAGAGATAGAATCCCCTTTTTATTTGAAGATATCGCGTATGACCGGGCCTTTCCTTCGAAATACTATGGCCAGATTGTGTTGACGGATGAGCTTTTTAGGACCCGGCAAAGTTAGTAGGGAAAGTCGTCGGACGTCAGGCGTCAGGCGTCGGGAGACGGAAGACCACTTTTCATTGGTGGTTGTGGCCCCTGGGCCATGGGTGGTTAGTAAGAAAATGAGGAGTAAGGGGTTATTGCTTGTTGGTTATCAGATAATATGTAAACAATTTTTTTTACAGGGTGGGAAACGATGAGAGAACTGGTTTTTGGGATAAACGCGGTAAGTGAAGCCCTGAAGGGACAACGCCGGGTTTATAAGATTTATGCAGAGCGACAGCGGCAGGATAAACGACTGGGAGAAATCCTGACCCTGGCTCGTGAAAAACAACTTAAGCTGCAATATTTGGAAAAGAAGAAAATGGATGAGCTTTGTGAGGGCAAGCACCAGGGGATTATTGCCGAAGTGGAAACATACCCTTATGCCGACCTGGGCCAGATTTTAAAAAAGCTCCAAGCCCAGAAAGAAAAGCCCCCTTTTTTATTGCTGCTTGACGGTATCGAAGACCCACAAAACCTGGGAGCCATAATCCGGACGGCAGAATGTGCCGGTGTAGATGGAATCATTATTCCAAGCCATAAATCAGCTGAGGTCAATCCTACGGTTAGCCGGGTTTCAGCCGGAGCTGTAGAACATATGGCAATTATTAGGGAAAACAACCTGGTTAACACCATCAAGTACTTGAAACAAGAGGGATTCTGGGTACTTGGTGCTGATGCTAAGGCCCAGCAGAATTATTTTAATACCAGCATCCCCAGCCCCACGGCCCTGGTAATTGGGGGCGAAGGACGGGGAATAAGACGGCTGGTTAGAGAAAATTGTGATATTTTAGTAAAGATACCTATGTTTGGCCAGCTTAATTCCTTAAATGCCTCGGTTGCAGCAGCCTTGCTTATTTATGAAGTTCTACGCCAACGATTAAACTTGCTTCCCGGATAGCTTGACGAGTCGATAAAACAGTGACTATAATATTTATGTGTGTGTCAATACCAGGGTTTTAACATCATAATTAATATTATTTTATATATGGAGGCGGTCAAATGCCCGGTTCTGTCGCTGAGAAAACCATTTGTATTACATATCTGGAGATGTGTGATGAAGAAATAGTAGATTTAGCGCAGCTAGGTGACCAATATGCGATAGAGTTTTTGATGGACAAGTATAAAAATTTTGTTCGTGCCAAAGCCAGATCTTATTTTTTGATTGGAGCAGACAAAGAGGATATCATTCAAGAGGGTATGATTGGCTTGTTTAAGGCTATTCGAGACTATAAAATGGACAAGCTTACTTCCTTCAGGGCTTTTGCAGAATTATGTATCACCCGACAGATTATTACTGCTATCAAGACTGCCACCCGGCAGAAACATATTCCTCTTAACTCCTATGTATCTTTAAATAAGCCTATCTATGATGAAGAGTCAGAGCGTACCCTTATGGATATTCTTTCTACTACCAGAATTTCCAATCCTGAGGAAATCGTTATTAGCCGTGAAGAATTCATATTTATTGAGAAAAAAATTGGGGAAATTTTAAGTTCGCTGGAATGGAAAGTGTTGATGGCATATCTAGAAGGCAAGTCATATCATGAAATAGCTATAGACTTAAAAAGACATGTAAAATCAATTGATAATGCCTTGCAGAGGGTAAAAAGAAAATTGGAAAAGTATCTCGAGGACAGGAACGCCATGTAAGCCAAGATTTTACCTTGCAATTTATGTTGACTTTGCCCGGTTCAGAGTATACAATATTACTTGCTGAGCCGAGCTAGCTCAACCGGTAGAGCAGCTGATTTGTAATCAGCAGGTTGCGGGTTCAAGTCCTGTGCTCGGCTCCATAATGAAAACCTGGAGGGATACCCAAGTGGCCAAAGGGGGCAGACTGTAAATCTGTTGGCACCGCCTTCGAAGGTTCAAATCCTTCTCCCTCCACCATAAATGACGCGGGATGGAGCAGTTGGTAGCTCGTCGGGCTCATAACCCGAAGGTTGCCGGTTCAAGTCCGGCTCCCGCAACCATGATTGTTATTCCCGAAGGGAATTGAAATAAGTGGTCCCCGATAGGGGGCAACCTGAGCAGAGTAGAACTCAGAGAATAATTGTACTCAAAAAGGAAATAGGGATTCTTCAAAGAGGGCAACCTTAAAAGAATGTCCGAAAGACTGTTATTGTAGTCCCCGATAGGGGGCAACCATATAAAAAACGTTCCCGAAGGGAACCTGAAATAAGTAGTCCCCGGAGGGGGCAACCTGAGCAGAGCAGAAGTACATCAAAAAAATATCAGTCCCGAAAGGGTGCACTGGCCCTTATAGCTCAGTCGGCAGAGCGCATCCTTGGTAAGGATGAGGTCACCGGTTCAAGTCCGGTTAAGGGCTCCAT
>ENA-UOUL01000395-UOUL01000395.1-bioreactor-metagenome-genome-assembly--contig:-NODE-395-length-75432-cov-14.946745_pt1 | contig 75432 bp, 66 predicted proteins | sample MGYA00249838_ERZ747220 | MGnify/ENA primary metagenome ERZ747220 (study PRJEB28778, sample SAMN05720191) | bioreactor metagenome | isolation source: Anaerobic biogas reactor | place: USA:Washington... | reverse complement strand
TCGGTTAGGGATTATCACAAAGTGAAATCACTATACCATATGGGAACCTGCTCAGCCCCTGCTTCTGGCACGTGACCGGGGTGCATGCTGGGGCGGACCGTCCGCCACAGGATGGGCCCTGGCTACATCAGAACGACCGGCTTGACCGTCTCGCCCTTGTGAGACGAGGCAAAGGCCTCGTTTATCTCAGAGAACGGGAACGTCCCCACGATCCGGTCCACGGGCAGCCGACCCTGCTTGTACCATTCGATCAGCTTGGGAATGAAGACCCGGGGCACTGCGTTGCCACCCATGATGAATTGGATGCGGTTGCCCTTCGACAGCATGATGTGCGGACTGCCGCCGAGCGTCTCCTTGTTCGCAGCCGCGCAGACTCCAAATACGCCACCCGGGAGGAGGGCCGGAGCAGCCACTTCCCACATGGCGCTTGCACCCGAGCTATCGAACGCGTAGCGCACTCCACCGCCGCTGATCTCCAAGACACGAGCCACGGCGTCCTCAGTCTCGGCGTTAACCGTGTGGGAGGCGCCGAGCTCCAGAGCCAGTTCCAGACGCTCGGGATTCCGCTCGACCGCGATGATCGGGTGAGCCCCGGTCATCTTCGCCGCCATCACCGCAGCTTGGCCGACTCCGCCTGCACCGAGGATGAGCACACCGTCGGCCGGGCCGACCTGCAGCGCACTGATGATACCGCCGGCACCCGTCATGACCCCGCAAGGGAGTGCGGCGAGTATCTCCGGCGGGAGATCGTTGTCGACCTTGACCAGGCAATTCTGCGGAACAAGAGAGTTAGTGGCGAAAGAGGACTGCTGGAACCAGGCGCCCGAAATCCATTTGCCGTTCAGCTTGATGGTCGGTGAACCGTCGAGCCGCTTGCCGCCAAAGAGAAGTTGGAACGCGTTATCGCAGATGTAGCGGTGGCCCAACAAACAGGTGGGACATACTCCGCAGGCCGGCCACGACAGGATGACCCTATCGCCGGGCTTCACGTAATCGACGGCCGGGCCGACTTCTTCCACGACACCAACACCTTCATGGCCCACCACAGCCGGCATCGGGACCATCACCTGCATGTTGGCGTCGGTGTGGCACACACCGGTCGCCTCCAGACGTACGTACACCTCATCGGGGCGGAGATCGTCGAGTTCGATCTCCTCGAGGGTGTACGGGCCGCCTACCTCGTGCACTACGGCGGCAGTCGCCTTCTTACTCATTCCAGCTCCTTTCCTTGGATCATCCTCCGGCCATTAGAAGGAAGACCAGTACCTCATCGCCATCAGCGAGGCACGTGGTCTCATCACGTAGGTCGGTCTCGAGATTGCGGGAGACTGTGACCCGGCGCGAAAACGAACGTCTGGTGGCATCCCACGCCCAGTCGGGCAGCTTCTCTTCCATGCGAGGGCCGACCGCGTTGAGAAGTTCCCTGTACGTGGCTCCGTCGGGCAGCTCCACAACCAGGGACCGTTCCCCGATACGCTCGCGGAGCAGACCTACAAAGCTCATGGTCACACGCATGTCACTTGCGTCTCCCACTCTATGAAAACTTGCCGCTCCGCCCGCTGAGTCCTGCGCCGGCATACGGACAGAGCCCTTGCATCCAACGGGAGATGCCTCAACGGCATGGTTCAAGCGTCGGACGCGGTCCCCCTCATGTTGTATCAGATAGGGGCGGCTGCGTCCATGAGACGCCTCTCCGCGGTTTCAGTGGCCGACGACAGAATCATGCGGCAAGATGTCACTGCGCAAGGCCTTCCGGCCTTCATACTGTCCCGGACCACAGACGATACGAGAGGAACGGCTCATGGAATGTAAGAAGGAGACCAACCTGGCAAACTGCAACTGCACCTACGAGCCTTGCTCCCGCAAGGGCACCTGCTGCGACTGCATCGCGTACCATCTGAAATTCAGGGAGCTCCCAGCCTGCGTGTTTCCGCCGGATGTCGAGCGCACCTACGACCGCACCTTCGCCCACTTCGCGCGTCTGGTCCAGCAAGGCAAGGTCTAAACGGCGAGCAGTCCGCCTGCATCGGGTCTGCCCGGCGCTCGCTCTAACCGTCTCGCTTCTGCTACCTGGTCGGCCCGTCAGTGGACAGATCCGGCCCTCGCCGGTAGCCACGGCGTGTGAGCCCCGGCACGGCCAAGATGAGCAAGGCGGCGAGAATAGCGGTCATACCGACCGCCTCCAGAGGAGAGACCCTCTCTCCCAGTTGTATAGCCGAAGAAGCGATCCCGATGACCGGAGTAGCCAGCGTACTGATACCCGCGATGCCCGCGGGCAGCACCCGGAGGATGTACAACCACAAAACCCAGGAGATAGCGGTGGCCGGGATCACGTTATAGGCCAAGGCCGCGATGAACTCGGTCGACCACTCGATGGGCCGGGAAGGCACTAGGATCGCGATGACGATGAGGGGCACACTCCCATAGAGCATCTGCCAGGCGGTCAGGTTGATCACATCCACTGGGTCCTCTCTGTTGATCCACCTGGCTACGATGGCGCTACCCGCCCAAGAAACGCCCGAAGCTATCGCCAAGCCTTTGCTGAACAGACTACCTCCCAAGTGAAGCGGGTCGAGAACCAGGATCAAGCCCACCAGAGAGAAGGCTGCGGCCCACCAGTGGAGACCCACCATGCGCTCTCCCAAGAAGATCCAGGCGCATATGAGTGTCCAGAAAGGCATGGTGTAGACCAGGGCGGATACCCTGCCGGCTGCACCCGTCTCCAGCGCCCACATGAGAAGCCCGATCATGCCCGTAGTCTGCAGGAGCCCCAGAAGCATGGTGGGCACCGGCCGGCAGGGACGGAGCGGTCGGCGCAGAACGATCAGGACCAGGAAGAGGGCCAACGCCCCAAGGGTGGTCCGGAGAGCCGTGAAGGGCCAAGGGGCCGAGTACTGAAGCCCTACCTTCATGACCACCCAGTTATACCCGAGGAAGATGGTCTGGATCGCGAGGGCGGCGACAGCCAGCTTTCCGCCCCTGCCGCTAAGGATGCGGTCATCGATGGTCACCGTACAGCCTCCTCACTTCCGGCGCTGCCGGGAGGGGTCCGGCCACGCTCAGCATTCATCGAGGAGCCCGTCCAAGCGGCGCCCCCGGCCGCTACCACCACAGCCAATATGGCCCCGATGTCCCGATAAGCCAATCGCTGTGACAGAATGAGGAACCCCATCAAGGCCGCGATGGCCGGTTCAATACTCAACAGCACGCCGTACGTGGAAGCACGCACTCTCTTGATGGCAGCCAACTCCAGGAAGTACGGCAGCGCGGACGATAACACCGCCACTGCAAGACCAAGAAGCAGCGCATGTCCGTATCCGACGATCTTGACCCCGGTCCCCATCCAGATGGGCGTGAGAATGATAGATGCGCCTGCGAGCATCAATGTGGTCACGCGGAGGGGTTCCATCCGGCTGACTAACCTCTTGGCAGTCAGTATGAACGCGGCCCAACACGCGGCGGCCGTCAACGCGAAAAGGAGTCCGCTGACACCGATCGAGCCACCGGGCCGGGCCAGTAATACAACCCCTAACGCTGCCAGCACAACCCAGACCACATCCAGCAAGCGCCGGGAACCCGCCACCGCCACGCCGAGCGGACCCAAGAACTCCAACGCGACCACAATCCCCACGGGCGCCCGACTGATGGCCTCATAGAAGCTGAAGTTCATCGCAACCAGAACAACTGTCAGCACCAACAGCGGGAGTCGGTCATCCGGCGCGGGCAGACGGAGCCAACGAGGCCGTACGACGGCCAGTATTACCGCCGCAAGCGCAGTGCGGAGCCAGAGAGCCTCTATCACCCCTACCGAATCGATCACCAAGACGGCGACCGAGGAACCGGCCTGCATGAGAAAGCCGACCACCACCACGAGCAACACGGCTGTGGATGCACCTCGCCGGGTCACTTCGGGCGCTGCGCCGCGGCGCGGCGCAGCGCCGACCGGTCGTCCAGCCGACGATGTCGATCCAAGCGACGCCTGCGTCTTTCGCTTCCAACCCATCAGAACAAGTTACAGCCCAGCGGCTCTACTGACAAACCGGAGATGGCCAACGAGCCGGCGTGTAGTAAAATGCCTTGACCTTAGCCGGTCACCCCCCGGACCAGCACCTCCCCCGGTCGCCGACCCCCCGGGCCCCGCTACAGGAAGATGAAAGGACTACCCGTGCGCGAAATATGGAGAACCCCTGCCGGCCGAGGGTTCGTCCTGCTCGCAATCATGTCAGCAGCTTTCGGTTTCGCCTCAAACGCCCAGAGCAGTATCGTCACCAACTATCTGGATGAGGTCCTGCACCTGTCGGGTCCTCAGTTCGGCTATTGGACCGCTATCAGAGAGCTGGGGGGATTCATACTGATATTCCTCACAGCCATCTTCTACCGCGTATCTCTCCAGAAGCTCACCGCCGGTGCGTTGGTGGTGCTGGCCCTCAGCCAGGGGTTGTTTACGGTCGCCAACGGCTTCTGGACGGTTCTGCCCTGGACGCTCATGGGAAGCCTCGGGCTGCACATGGTCGTCCAGACTCAGATCTCCCTAGGCATGAGCCTGACCACCGAGAACAAGAGCGGCGCGGTCTTGGGCCGCGTTGCCGCGATGGGCCAGATCGGCACCTTCGTCGCTCTCTTGATCATCTTCCTGCTGTTCCAGTTCGAATTGGTCTCATACCGCACGACCTTCATGGTACTGGCCGCTGTGGCCTTACTGGGAGCTATCGCAATCCTCCCTTTCCCCCACCTGCAAGACGGACAACTTCGCAAGGTTGCACCCAAGCGCGAACCCTTGGTCTTCCGGCGAGACTACCGCCACTACTATTGGCTGGTCTTCCTGGATGGGGCTCGGCAACAGGTGTTCTTCTCCTTCGGACTGTGGGTGCTGGTCAACAACTTCGGGCTGGGAGTAGCTCATATCTCTCTCGTCATGATCGCCGTGACCTTCGGGTGCATGATCACCGTCTCGCGCTTGGGTCGCCTCATCGACCGATACGGGGAGAGACGGTTCCTCTCTGTGGTCAATCTGGCCTACATCGTCGCGTTGGCCGGATACGCGCTGGCTCCGAACGTCGTCTTGGCCTGTTTCTTCTACTTCCTGTACGCGATCATCGCGCCGCTCTCATATATAGGCGCGTCGACCTATCTGCGCAAGATCGCTGCGCCGGCCGATCTCGCCCCAAGTCTGTCGATGGGTCTCACCATGCAGCATGTGGCGGCGATCGTTGTGCCCGTCATGGCCGGATTCGTGCTGAACTTCGTTGGATACCAGGTGCCCTTCTTCGGCGCCTGTGGGGTGGCGATCATCACCTTCTTCGTTACCCTGCGGCTCGACCCCGACAAGCAACGGTGCGCGGCCCGCGTGGCGGCCGATGCCGGGATCCCGAAGGAAGCTGCGATCATCACGGATCAGGTGGCCGCGGTACGAGGTCTGGACTGACCCGAACCGACCGCTCGCTTGTTTGATCAAGATCTGCGTTCGTGGTCAGTTCGGGGTCGGAACTCAATCCTCTCCGTCCCCGTGCCGATACTACATCACGTCTGCAGGAACCAGTCGCCGAGGAGACAGAACCGTGTTTGAAGGTTGCGTTCCCACCACTCGTGAGGTTGACAAACTGTCCGCCGACGTGGAGACGGTCTGCTACGACTGGAGACGTATGCGTTGGGTACTCGAGCGCTTGGCCCGGACTCCCTGGTGGGACCTCCGTACCCTGGCCTGCATGTTCTGCCATGCCCCCTTTGAGATCTCTTCGGGACAGTGCAGACACGAACCCGACTGCATCTACGAACGTTCCTGCGAGATAGTCGGACTGAAGCCTCTCCCGCTACCTGAGCAGGTGATTCTGGACGAGTGGCGGGAGGAGTCCGAGACCTCAGCGTTTTCCGAGTAGCGACAGAAACGGGCCGCGCGCCCATGCGCCCGCCCCACGATGACTAGGCGGCGCTGCTCCTCCCAAAGCACTCCGTCGCCCCGGTTGCTCACATTCTTGTGATACTGGGTACCCACGCATTAGTGTGAGATCGTCCAGCACCCACTGGAGGGGAGGAGCCACGTGGCCAAGATCGAGATAGATATGGCAGCGCCGGATTTCGAGTTGGCCGAATTCGGTGGGGCTCCCTTTAGGCTGAGCGATCAGCGCGGCAAATCCAACGTGCTCTTGGTCTTCAACCGAGGGTTCACCTGACCATTCTGCCGCAAGCACATGGCGCAGTTGCGTCAAGACTACTCGAAGTTTGAAGAGGCGGGGACCATGGTAGTGGTGGTGGGGCCAGAGGGCGAGGATGCGTTCGCCTCGTATTGGAGCAAGAACGATTTACCCTTCGTGGGATTGCCGGACCCCGAACACAGCGTCCTCAAGCTCTATGGCCAGGAGATCAAGCTCTTCAAGCTGGGTAGGATGCCGGCCCAAGTGCTCGTCGATGAGTCAAGTGTAGCGCGATTCGTCCACTACGGACACAACATGTCGGACATCCCCGCCAACGAAGAAATACTGCAACTCATCGCCTCGCTACGAGATCGGGGGTAATGGATATGGGCAAGATCGCGTTGGTGACTGATTCTACCTGTGATCTGCGCGGTGCCGAACAAGCGAAGTACGTGGCTACCGTAGTGCCACTCCACGTCTGGTCGGGAGGGACCAGCTATCTGGACCGAGTCGACTTCGACTCCGCTGGATTCTTCAAGCTCTTCCGGGCGGCGGGCCAAGCGGCCCAGTCGAGCCAGCCCAGCGTGGGCGAATTCGTGGACGTTTATAGGACCCTACTTCAAGACTACGATTCGGTGATATCGGTACACATCTCGGCTCGCCTCTCTGGCACGGTGCAGACGGCCGCCATGGCCGCCGAAGCGGTGGACGCTGCCCGAGTGCGGGTGGTGGATTCACGAAAGGTATCAGTCGGTGTAGGCCTGGTGGTGCAGGCGGCCGGAGAAGCGATAGCCGCCGGGAAGACCTTGGAGGAGACGATGGCGGTCGCCGAGCTTGCCGCCGACCAAACCCGTGTGTACAGCGCTCTTCCCTCTCTCGACGTAGCGGTCAAGGGAGGCCGGACCAGCGCCAACACCGCCCGGTTCGCCGGCCTGATCAAACTGAAACCTCTGATCGTCTTCGACAACGAGGGCGCGGTCCAGACCGACGGCGCCCGCCTCGGGTACTCCCGGGCTCTGCGCGCCGTAGCCGAGAGAGTGGCCGACTACGCAGGTGGCGACCCCGCGCGCTTGGCCATCGCCCACGCCGACGGCCCCCGCGACGCACGATACGTGCAGGAGCGCCTGAAAATGCTCTTCGGCGACGTGGACATCCCTGTGGTGGAGGCTGGGGCCGTGATCACCACCCATGTGGGCCTGGGTACTGTTGCGGTAGCGGTGCAGCGTCTCCGAGGCCTGCCTGTCGCAAACCGACCTGAGGGGAGTACATCGTGAACAGCCGAGCCGCTGCAGACACCAGCGCTGGGATCCATCCCGATGATTGAATCCTTGCCCATCGAGGTCGTGGTCAATGACAAGATGCAGTGCGAGTACCGCTACTGCCTCACTGCGCCGATAGGGGTCGACTTCGCCGAGGAGTTCACACCGGGGCTCACTCCCCAGCAGATGCTGGAATTGGGCGTGTTCGGAGGCAAGTACATGACCGATTGCCGGGACGAGTTCCCGGCTTCCTGGTACACGCGGGCTAAGCTCTCGCCCGAGCGATCCGACCCAACGCTGAACTTCTTCGGAATAGACGCCTCGCTACCGCTCGCGGAGTGGCAGCGGCGCGGGTGGATTCATCCAGACGACCCCCGGGGATGGTTCCAGTGGTACTGCCGGTACTACATGGGGCGGAGAATGCCCGATGAAGACGCCCGGCAGATCGGCCGGTGGAAAGCCATGAAGAGACACGTGGCCCAGATACGTAAAAACTGTGACCCTGGGGACCTGGGTTGCCGCCAGAAGCAACGGCAGGCCTTGCTGCACTGGGCGTACGATTCCCGACACATTTAGCGGTGCGCTGCAGGCGGATACGACCTTAGAGTGCACCCTGGTTGCCCCTGCCATATCACTGTGGAAGCGCATGGGTAAGGCACCGGCGCGGGCACCGCATCACTCAGTCGCACTGGGTGTCGCCAGCGATGGTCCTGGTAGCACTAGATGGATGGCAGCTGCCCCACCTGGAAGTGGAGGGACTCTGGAGACATATGGCGGAGCGGCATGGGAATCGAACCCACCCTGGAGGGGCCTACCCCCCAACACCGGTTTTGAAGACCGGGCCGGCCACCAGACCGAACGCCGCTCCGCGCTACAAGTCCCAGGACGGCACCACGCGCGCCCGGTCCTTGCGTACATATCTTATACCCCACGCGGCGCCGTGACGACAGCGCGCTTCCAGGTCCACACGGCCCCGGAAGCCCCGTCCAGGAGCAATCCCTCAGCGACGGCGGCGCCGTAGGCGCCGCACCTCCCCCACTCTCAGTGTGACGCCCTCCGAGTCCATGTGCTCCAGCAGAGCTTGGGCGTACCGACGCGACGTGCCGAGCAAATCCCTGACTTCGGCCAGAGTGATCTGACCCGAAGCCTCCAGAACCCCGACGATCACGCTGATGATGGCCTCCAACCGGTCGGGGGGATAGTAGAGATCCTCGCCTACCTTGACAAGCCGGCCCTGGCGGACCAAAGCCTCCGCTACCCTCTGGGCCTCCCGGGGAACAAGCCCCGCCGCTTCCGCCGCGACCGCCACCGTAGGCGTCTCAGCCGCGGGCACGCCGTCTGCTGCGGCGCCTCCCTCTACCCCGGCGGTCACGGATTTGCCTGCAAACTGTGCATACAGTCGTTCGACCACCTCGCTCTGGGCACCCTCCGCCTCGATCACCGCCTCCGCCCAGCGATATCCGTGCTCGCTACGAGTCGCCTGACCGGCAGCCACCAGCCGTTCCAAAGCAGCGTCCAATCCCCGCGACTCCCTACCTCCGGTGAGGCTGCGTCGCAACTCGCCGAGAGTCACGTACGGATTCAAGACATCGTCCTCCGCCTTTGCCCGCAACGTGGTCAGCGCCGTATCCGCAAGCGCCAGTAGAGAGGGCCCGTGGAACACCCGCGCGTTGGGTCCGGCGGGGCCAAAGACCAGTGAGCGGCCCGAAGCCGCCAGACCCGCGACCGCCGCGCCGATATCGGCCTGAGTGAACCGCCAGAGATACGGGCTCATCTCAAGTCTGCCGCGGATCAAGCCCGCCGGAAAGGCTTCTTCCAACAGAAGAGCAGCAATTTCTTCCGGCGGTCCCTGCTCAAGAAGGGTCAGCCGGTCACGCCAATGCTGCCCCGTACTGTGCTTGCGCGGTGCCGGATCGACCACTTTCCCTCCACCTATGGTAGTCACTGGGGTCACCGAACGGAGAATGAACTGGTCCCCCGGATACACCAGGCTCCGCTCGTCGAAGCGCACCTGCGCATAGCAGGAGCCACCCGGCTCCAAGCTCTCCCGATCGGCCAACACCACTTTGGCCAGGATCTCGGCGGTCCCGTGATCGACCCGGACCCGTGAGACTCGGGGCAGAGGATCGGCAGCATCCGACAGCAGCGTCAGACGGACGTCGGCCAGATACGTGGGAGCGATGGCCGGATCCTTTACAATCCACTGCCCACGACCCACCTGGTCACGATCGACACCGGTAAGATTGAGCGCCACCCGCTGTCCGCCCAGAGCCGCCACCACTTCGCGGTCGTGCACCTGAACATTCCTCACCCGCACATCCCGGAGTCCATCGGCACCCCGAGCCGGCCCGGCCGGCAAGACTGCCACCGTATCTTCGGCACTGATGCTTCCCGACCACAGCGTTCCCGTGACCACGGTACCGATGCCTTTGAGCGAGAAGACCCGGTCTACCGGCATCCGGGTAGCCGGGTAGGCAGGACGGGGAGGCACCTGCGCTCCCAGACGATCGATGGTCTCCAACAGTTCGGGCAGCCCCTCCCCGGTCACCCCGCTCACCGGCACAACCGGCACCCCTGCAAACCTGGTGGTCGCCAGAAAATCTTCAAGGTCGGCGGCAACCAGTTCGGCCAGCTCATCGTCGACCATATCTATCTTGGTCAGAGCCACTAGGCCCGTCGGGATCCCCAGCAGTTCGATGATGCGGAGATGCTCCCGGGTCTGAGGCATCACCCCGTCGTCGGCGGCGACCACCAACATGAACAGGTCGATACCGGTCGCTCCCGCCACCATGGTCTTAACGAAGCGCTCGTGCCCGGGGACATCGACCACGCTCAGATGGCGTCCGCTGGGCAAAGCCAATTCAGCGAAGCCCAACTCGATGCTGATGCCCCGTTCCTTCTCTTCCTTCAGACGGTCGGTGTCCCGGCCGGTCAGAGTCTTGACAAGAGTGGTCTTGCCGTGGTCTATGTGGCCGGCCGTACCGAGAGTGAGGGGACGTTCCTTCATCGCAACCTCCGGCTACCTACCTGAATCCGACGCCGTCAGGCCCCTGCCGACCGCCCGAGCCATCGCCCAAGCGACACTCTCAGCGACGGCCTCCAGGTCTGTACCGTCTAAAGCGATGACATCCAGATGCAGGCTGTCCTGCGCTACCCTAGCCACCACCGGCAGAGGCGCCCGACGCAACTCAGTGTCGAGAGAAGGCACACTGGTTGTGGAGGACTCCGGAAGACGGATGCGCACGGCATGAGATGGCAATTCCAACAACGGCATGGAACCGCCACCCGCCCGAGCGCTCGACTCCTCAACCTCTAGGATGAAGCCGTCGCCGCAGCGTCTCTCGATCGCCGCCTGGAGGTCCATGGCCAACGTCGCCGTCTCTTCGGCGGTCCGGCTCAGGAAGAGGAGAGTCGGGACCTCGCGACCGACTCTCTCGGAATCCTGGTAAGCCTCCAAGGTCGCCTCCAACGCGGCCAGAGTCATCTTGTCAAGCCGCAAGGCCCGGGCGACCGGATGCTTCCGCAGGCGATCGATCACCTCCGCCCGGCCCACCAGGACACCGGCCTGCGGTCCTCCAAGCAGCTTGTCGCCACTAAAACACACCACATCCGCCCCCGCACTCAAAGAAGAGCCCACGGTGGGCTCTCCCCGAAATATGGCCGAGTCGGCCAGCGCACCGCTGCCCAGATCATCGGCCACCAGCAGATTCCGCCCTCGAGCCAACTCCACCAACGCGGCCAGATCCACCTCTTCGGTGAAGCCTAGGATCCGGTAGTTGGAGGTGTGCACTCGCAACACCAGCGCAGACTCGGCTCCGATGGCGGCCTCGTAATCACCGATGCGGGTGCGATTGGTGGTGCCGACCTCCACCAGCCGCGCGCCACTGGCCCGCATGATGTCGGGCAGCCGGAACGACCCTCCTATCTCGACCAGCTGGCCGCGCGAGACCAGCACTTCGCGCCCGGCGGCAAGGGCCATGAGGATCAACAACACCGCGCCCGCGTTGTTGTTGACTGCAAATGCGGCTTCGGCCCCGGTGACCCTGGTGAGCAGAGTCTCGACGTGAGTCTCCCTATGCCCCCTGGTGCCTGCCTCCAAGTCGTACTCCAGGTTGCTATACCCGCGGGCCACCTGCGCCACCCGGTCCAGCGCTCTTGCAGATAACGCCGACCGTCCCAGATTGGTATGGATGATCACTCCACTGAGGTTGGCGACACTGCGCAGACCGGGTCGAGACCACGCCTCGAGTACCAAGGCGGCCTGGCTAAGGAACCCCTCCGGGGCTAGATCGCCTACACCGGGAGCATCCGCGGACCGACCCGGCTCTGTCGCGGTCAGAAGGCTCTTTCGCACCATCTGCAGAGTCTCCCGAAGAGCCTGCACCACCAGCGCTCTGGGATACTCCTCTAGAAGCTTCTGGGCCCCCGGGTGGCTGACCAACTCCTCCACCGAAGGAAGCCCCCGCAACGCTTTGCGTGTCTGTTCGTCCATCTTCCCGGCCAACCGCGTATCCCCGCGACCTTACTCAGCCCTACTCAAGAAGTAACGAGCCATCGACGCCAGTACGTCACGAGCCGGAGATGCGCCCAGCGCATCCAGGTGCGAACTCCCCTCCACAATAAGATCGAGGGCGAGCTTCCGGGCATAGTCGATAGAACCGTAACGCTCCAGCATCTCCACGATCTCCAGCGCTTCGAGCTGGGTCTTCTCGTGGCCCATCCGAAGCAACTCCATGAGACGAGGACGATCGATCGGTGATGCCGCCGACAGGCAATGGATGACCATGAGCGTACGCTTGCTCTCCAGCACGTCGCTTAGGTAATCCTTGCCCATAGTGGCCTCGTCTCCCAGAATACTGAGGAGGTCGTCCTGTATCTGAAAGGCGATAGAGGCGCTCCTACCGAATTCTACAAGCGCCCGTATCTCCTGCTCGGTACCCCCACCCACGATCGCACCCGCCTTGAGAGGAGCAATCCCACTGTAGTAGCCGGTCTTGCCCAAGGCCATCTCCAGGTAGTCCTGCGGAGTGAGGTCGTAGACGTCGTCGCGCACCCACCCCACGTCCAGCGCTTGGCCCTCCACGGTGTGCTCGCTCATCTCGCCGATGACATCCACAACCGCCAGCTTGGTCGCATCATCCAGGAGCGGATCGCGCACCACCACCGTGCACACCAGCCCAAGCGCATAGTCGCCGGCGTTGATGGCCAGAGGCTCCCCGTACACTATGTGGGCGCATTTTTCACCACGGCGCAGGAGACTGGCATCCATGATGTCGTCGTGGATGAGAGCCGCCGCGTGGAAGAACTCGATGGCGCATCCGGTCGCCATGGCCTTGCGCGAGTCGCCCCCGACGGCCTCACACCCTAACAGGGTCATCGCCGGACGGGTCCGTTTGCCGCCGCGCGCGATGAACTCATGGAGGATGTCGTAGAGGTAACGGTCCAACATCGGACCATGTGGAGCCCTGGTCAGATAGCGATGGAGTTGCTCGTCGATCTCCGGACTGACCGAAGCGAGATAGTCGATGAAAAGATTGTCCCTCATGACTTGAACGATAGCATACCGCCCGTGGGGGACCCGGCCGGGAATGAGGACCGACACGCCCGCCCCGACATTGTCGGACTACGCCCGCTCCGTCGGCACTCGAACAAGTGTGCGGCGGATTGCGCTGCCGACTCCCTCGGCACGTCCGCATCCACTGGGGTCTTCCAGGTTCTCAAGGGCCGCTTCCTCTTGTCCTCTTGACGCGTGCGCTCACCGCTGTCGCCAGCAGCGCACCGACCACCATGATGATCACCGAGAACAGATAGGTGGTGCGCATAGCGTGCGCGAACTCCCCCATGATGAAGTCCATGCTGAACAAGTCTCTGAAGAAATCGGCCACCTGGCCCGCCACCGATGCCGGCATCTGCGAGAGCGATCTCGCGACTCCCTCGGGCAGTGACGCACCGATACCCCCGCCGGCCCGCATCTCACCCATGTTCACCGCCGAGGACGCCACGGCATCGAGGATCTCCTCTTTTGCGCCGGGTGGCAGGACGAACGGGGCCGCGTCGAGTTTGTCCCCGATACCCGTCCGCAGGTACGACACAGCTCGGTTCTGCAGCACGGCACCCATCACGGCGATACCCAGGAGCGAGCCGATCTGGCGGACGCTGGAGATGACCCCTGAGGCCTGTCCGGCTTTCTCCGGGACCACCGAGCCCATCACGGCCGACGTACTGGGCGGAGTCACCATCCCGATGCCGAATCCTGAAATGACGAAGGGGACCACCATGCTCTGCCAGGAACCGTCCATCACCATGACCCGCCGGGTCAGGTAGAAGCCCAGCGCGGCTATCAACATGCCGCCGAACATGAGCCAACGCTGGCCGATCCGGTCGGACAGGATCCCCGAAAGCGGCGAGGCCACAATCACGATCGCGGCAAGAGGCGTCATCACCAGACCCGCCTTGATGGCGCTGTAACCCAGGATGGCCTGCAAGAAGACCGGCAGCAAGAAGAACACGCCCATCATCCCGAACATCAGAAGCGCCGCGACAGCGTTGGTAACACTGAAGGTCCGGTTCCGGAACAGACTCAGGTCCATCAGCGGCTGGACCTGCCTCCGCTGAATTAGTATGAACAACACCAGTCCCACCACTGCAACTGTGAAGAGTCCCAAGATTAGACTCGAAGCCCATCCATACTTCTGACCCTCGATGAGTGCGAAACTGAGTGCGAACAGGGCGATCGTGAGCACGGCCACGCCCGGATAATCAATCTGCTTGACCGAGAGGGGATCGGTCGATTCAGGGACGAAATGGAAGGCCAGCACGATCAAGAGGATCCCTATGGGGACGTTGATGATGAAGATCCAGCGCCAGGAGGCGGTATCCACCAGCACGCCGCCGAGACTGGGGCCGAGAGCCAGCGAAACCCCGCTCACCGCTCCCCAGAAGCCCATGGCCTTGCCCCGCTCTTCGGGCATGAAGACGTTGGCGATGATGGATAGGGTGTTGGGCATCATCATGGCTCCACCAAGGCCCTGCAGGGCCCGAAACCCGATCAACCAGCCGATCGTGGGCGCCAGACCGCAGGCCAGTGAAGCCAGGGTGAAGAACAGGCCCCCGAGTATGAAGAACAGCTTTCGCCCGTAGAGATCGCCGAACCGCCCCGTGGTGATGAGCAGCACCGCAAAAGCGAGTAGGTAGGCGTTCATCACCCACTCCACTTGGGAGAAGCCGGTCTGGAACGAGGTGAGCACGTCGGGGATGGCTATGTTCACGATGGTGCCGTCAAGCAGGATCATGAATACACCCAGGCACAGGATGGCCAGCACTCCCCAGCGCCGCCCACTCCGACGGACGTCAAAGACGGTACTGGAGGCAGCGTCTGGCGTGGCTCCGGGAGCAACCCCGGATGCCGAGCGCCTCAAGTGCCGGCCTCGGTCAGTATGAAACTCGTCAGATCACCCTTGGCGACTATGCGCTGCTTGGCGCTGTAGATGGGGTGGCAGGCGGCCAACGAGATCTGTTCCATCCCGCGCTGGCCCACAGTCTCGACCTCATCCGGATAGACGACGAAGACCTCAGTAACTTGGTAACGAGCGATAACGTAGGGGAGAACGACGTCGATCTCCTCACCCACCTGCAGTTCATTCAGCTTGTAGAACGGGGCTCCGTAGGTGGTTCGGTGCCCGGAGACCACGAAGTTGCCTCCCTGGCCGGGGAAGGGTGTCTCCTCCCAGTGGCCGGGACCCTCTTTGAGATCACTGGTGCTGGTACCTTCGAGCAACACCACGTCCACTCCAATGCTGGGGATGACGATCCTTCCGATGGGCTCACCCGTCTTCCCTCCGACGTCCGCCTCGAACCTGTCGGCCGCCGCTCTGAACAACGCCAGATGCAGGTCGTGCTGAGCTTCGGCAGCTGCCAGAGCTGCCAACCGAGCTTCTTCTTCGTCCTGCGGCTCTACTGCTGAGGCCGAACCGTCCGTCGCTGGGCTTGATGCAGCCACGGCGTTCTCAGCCCTGATCTCGATGGGGATGAAGTCCTCCTCGGAGAGTGACGCAAGAGACACTGTGATCTGCGGGCTGACCTCCTCAAGGCTCTCAAGTAGTTCCCGCTGCTGGAGCCAGGTGTATCCGCAGGATCCAAGGAAATAGCCGGGGATGCAGAGGATCCCTCCGATGATCATGAGGTTGGCCAACCAGCGCAGCCAACGACGACGCTTTCGGGGTCCGGCACTTCGAGAGGTCTCAGGAGCTGCTTGCGAAGAGGTCCCATCCGGATCGGTGGATGGCTCTGGTACCGCCGGCGGCTTGCTGTCTGATTGCTCCTGCATATCGCGGGCAAGTATAACTGAGGCTACTTGGCCTGATGGGCAACAAGAACGGCCCGGTCTCGACGGCGATCCGAGAGGCCCCGGCGCCTCAATCCGCTGTGTCGATATCCTTAGCCCACTGCCTATTCTCCAGGTACCAGGCGGAGAGAAGGGCTACCCCCTCCTCAAGCGAGACCTCGGGCCGCCAGTCCAGTAGACGCCTGGCCTTGCTCACATCCGCCCAGGTAGCCATCACATCGGCGGAGTGCATGGGGTGCCGCTCAATCTTGCCCTTCTTGCCCGCCTCCCTCTCCACAAGGCCGATCAACTCCAGCAGGTCGTGAGGGCTATCGCCCCCTAGGTTGATGATCTCATAACCCACGGGCTTGAGTCCCAGAATGGTGCCCCGGGCGACATCATCCACATAGGTGAAATCACGGGACTGAGTCCCGTCCCCATACAGACGCAGCGGGCGCTCCTCGTGGATCCACTGCACAAAACGGAAAAGGCTCATGTCGGGCCGCCCGGCCGGACCATACACCGTGAAGTAGCGAAATACGGTCACATCGATGTCGTACAGGTGATGATAGGTGAAGCAGAGCGCCTCTGCCCCCTTCTTGGAGGCAGCGTAGGGAGAGAGCGGCCTGCTGGTTTCGGCGTCTTCCGAGAACGGGACCGGGTTGTCCCCGCCGTACAGACTGGAGGTGGAAGCCAGAACGAACTTCCTCACCCCGCTATGCCGGCAGAGCTCCAGAAGGTTGAGCGTGCCGGTCATATTCGCCTCGACGTAGACCCAGGGGTTCTCGACACTCTGTCGCACGCCGGCACGAGCAGCCAGGTTGATGACCGCATCGAAGGGACCGCTCTCCCGCCAGACAGCCGAAATGGCATCGCGATCGGCGATATCGGCCTGGTAGAAATCCAACCCCTCTCTACCTCGGAGCTTTGCCAGTCGATATTCCTTGAGACGGAGGTCGTAGGCGGCGCACATGTTGTCGACTCCGCAGACTTGGTAGCCCTGCTCGAGCAACATTTCGGTCACGCGGCTGCCTATGAAGCCTGCGATGCCGGTGGTCAGGATATGCACATGTGACTCCTCGTTAAGAATGCACTCCGATGCGGAGACCGCGGGCCATTGATACCACAAACTTCGGAGTCGCGCCGGTTTGTTAGAATGCGGCCACCGGCTGCGCGGGGGAAACGGAGTGATGCCGCGCAGTACACGACCATGCCGGAGAGGCTCGGCGGCTGCCGGCGTGATGGAAGCGCTGCAGGAGGGATGAGCATGGCCCCGACCATACGGTCCGTGATCCTTGCCGGAGGCTCCGGCACGAGGCTGTGGCCGGCCTCCCGTCAGAGCCATCCCAAGCAGTTGCTGGCTGTGACCGGCCCCTATTCGCTCCTTCAGGAGACCATCCGTCGCCTCCATGACTTCACAGCCGCCATTATCGACCCCCGACCGATAGTGGTGACCAACGAGGAGTACCGCTTCGTAGTAGCCGATCAACTCCGCCAGATCGGGATCGAAGAGCCGCTGATCGTCCTAGAGCCTGTAGGCCGCAACACCGCTCCGGCTCTGACCCTCGCGGCTATTCTGACGGCGGAGGAGAGAGAGCTAACAGATACAGGGGCTGCAGACGATACTCCGACCGGCACCAGGCCTGAGTGCGTCCCCAGTCCCCTCCGAGCGGCAGAGCCCGTGCTCCTCGTCATGGCTTCCGACCACTTGATAACCAACCTGTCCGCTTTCCACGCTGCAGTAGCCGAAGGCGCGCAACATGCCGAGGAGGACCGCTTGGTTACATTCGGGATCGTTCCGGACAGGCCCGACACCGGCTATGGCTATATCAGGGTCGGCGATCGAGTGCCTGGAGCGGCGACGGCCCGGTCTTTGGATGGCTTCACCGAAAAGCCGGACGGAGAGACGGCGCGCCGCTACCTTGATAGCGGGCAGTTCCTCTGGAACAGCGGGATGTTCATGACGAAGAGCTCCACCTGGTTCTCGGCGCTCAACCAGAGTCGGCCCGATATCACAGCGGCTTGCCACGCAGCCCTAGGTGGGGCCAGTCACGACGGCGTCTTCCTGCGCCTGGAGAAGAATGCGTTCGAAGCCTGCCCCTCGGACTCCATCGACTACGCGGTCATGGAGCGACTGGGTGCCCGTGCTATAGGCGGCACAGCCGTGGTTGTGCCGCTGGACGCCGGATGGTCAGACGTAGGGGAGTGGGGAACCCTCTGGTCTGTCTCCCCCAAAGACGAACATGAGAACGTGGCCTGGGGCCCCGTGATACTGGAAGAAACCCACCGGACGTTGGTCCATGCCGATTCTCGCCTGGTCACCGTGCTCGGCGCCGATGACCTAGTAGTGATCGAGACTGCTGATGCGGTACTCGTGGCCGGCAGGGAAAACACCCAGGACCTCAAGAACATGGTGGCCCGGGTCCGGGACCACGACGAAACACTCACTCTCGTCCATCGACGCGTGCACCGGCCGTGGGGCAGCTTCGACTGTATCGACCGAGGCGAACGCTTCCAAGTGAAACGCATAGTAGTCTCACCGGGTGCGGCTCTGAGCCTGCAGCTGCACCGGCACCGCGCCGAACACTGGGTGGTAGTCGAGGGGGTGGCCGAGGTCACACGCGGAGATGACGTGTTCCGGCTGAAGGAGGATGAGTCCATCTACGTGCCTGTCAACACCCCCCACCGCCTGGCCAACCCTGGTCCCGGACCCCTGGAGGTCATCGAGGTCCAGTCAGGCGACTACCTTGGGGAAGACGACATCGTGCGCCTGGAGGATAGCTACGGTCGGATGAACGACCATTGAGGGCTGCTCAGTACCAGCTCGGGCACCGGACCCGACACCGGAGGGCCCGGTTCTGAGTCTAGGATCGCATCCATCCGCACCGGTGAAGCCTGCCGTTCGCCGGCTTCACCGGGTGCGGCTTCTTCCCGTTCAGCAGCCTTCTGGGATTGTCGTCCGTTAGCGTGAGAAGATCAGATTCTCCCACTCGGGCCTTCAGAGCTGCCAGCATGGGGCCCATAGTCCATCCGTCGGCTTGGAATGAATGAGCATCCGAGGCCAGCAGGCTGATTAAACCCTTTGTGATCAGCCGAAAGAAGGTCTTCTCGGAGGTCCGGCCGAAGATGCCGCTCAAGCTCCCGGCGGTCCCCTGGGCCACGGCCCCCGCCCTCAAACACCTGACTAGGAGGTCGGACGACTTCTGAATTCTGTCATTGCGCTCGGGGTGGGCAAGAACGGGCACGAAGCCTTGGGTGGAGAGACGAAAGATCGTCTCCTCCACGAATGGGGGCCACCCGGAGTAGGGAGTCTCCAGAAGGATCGCCCCGCGCGAACCCTCGATGGTGAGAACGGAGAGTCTCGTAGTGTCTGCGGTCGCGGCCACATTCAGATCCACCTCGAAGCCCAACCGCAACTCCAGCTCGACACCGGCCGCTTCTAGTGCCGCCCTTGTCTCTCCCAAGACCATCCCCGCACGCCCTATAAGCGTCTCATCCCATTCGGGGAGATGTGGCGTGCAAACCACCACAGCCACGCCGGAATCCGCCGCTGCCCGGGCCATGAGCACACTGGTCGCAAGGTCAGGGCAACCGTGATCGACCCCGGCGAGTAGATGGGAATGAGTATCGATCATGACAGGCGCATCCCTCCACGGCTTGCCCGGCCGAATACTTTTCTCAAGTACTCGCCCAGCCAAGCCGACGAAAACACTATACCGTGACGGCGCGGACAGATAGTATGTAGCGGGAAGGGTTTGTACAAGAGGTGCGATCATGAACCGCGCCACCTCACAGTGATCTGAGTGAGCCGCGTGGAACTCCAGGAGGGCCGGACGGATGTTTGAACTACCTGAGCTTTTCGGCAGCCCCTATGTCCTGCCCGCGCTGATCGCCGTAGTCGTGCTCTTGCTCGTTCTCCTACTTCTTAGATTGAGAGCGGTGCGCAGGAGAGACAAGGGCACCTCCTCAGGAGCAACAAAGACCGTCGCGAACGAGGCGAGATCCGGACGGCCCGCCCGCGCGGCCTCAGCCACCACGGGACGCGCATCCGTTGGGGCCGCACTTCCTTTGTCGGGCGATCCGATCGTCGGGGCCATCGGCGGCATCTTGCAGGGTTGGGGAGATCTGACTCCGGAAGACACCAACCGCCTCAGGATCTACAAGCCCGAGAAGGTAGCCGCAGCGATCAAGGCGACAGAGTTGCCCAAAGACCTCAGAAACAGCGACCACGCGGTCGCCCGGCTCAACCAGCTTCGCCACTACGCTTCATCAATTCATTCCGGCCTCTCGGCAAACCATGAAGCCAAGGTCGATGCTGTCGGCGATACTCAAGTCACCCTGCCCCACACCCCGGCCGACATCGACGCCGAGACCGCGGACGCCCTCTCAACCGACGCAGGAGCTCCCGCAGAGTCTCCTGCGACTGCCGAGCAGCTGCTTTCGGACGCAGAGGAGTTTGGTGTCTCCAGCAGCCTTGCACACCTCGGCTCGGAGTCTGCTGTATTCGCGGAAGACGCCGCGCCGCATGAGTCGACCGCCGAGACGACACCGCCCACTCCGCACACGGTTGCGGACTCGGATCTGGACGATACGGCTGAGACCCCACAAACCCCAGAGAGCCTGTGGGGCTCGAGCAGCGTGACCGCCTCCGAGAGTGCAGCACTCGAAGTCGGCCTCTCGCCGGAAGACTCAGCCCTCGACCACGACCTCACGGGAGCTGAAACCCGCGTCGACGAGGGTTCCCTGGAGACCGTGGTGTCTTTCGATGACCAACTTGAGGTGGTGGAAGACACGGCTGCTGAGGAAGATGCCCTGATACTCGACGAGTTGGTTCTGACGGACAACGAGACGACCGAATCCGCAGACGCGTCTCACGAAGCCGTTGAGGCTGATGAGCCTGAGGAAGCAGCGGATGATGATTTCTTTGCAGGCTTGGGAGCGACAGTGACCACCGCCGAAGATCTCATGGCCTTGCCTATGGACGAGCAGGCCGGCATGCTCGCCTTCCTCCGGGCGGCAGAGTTGCGGAAGGTATTCGGACAGACGACCGATCGCGATCTGAAGCGTTCGATTATCGACACGCTTGGTGACATCGGCAACACAGACTCGCTCGAAGTCCTCAAGGAATGCCTTGACGACCCCGATCCGGAGATCCAGGTCCATGCGCTGAACGCGGCGGACCGCCTGCTAGGCGTCGAGTGATAGGGCTCTGGCCAGTTCGCCCGAGCGCGAGATGATCTCCCCGCCATCCAGACCCGCCCGCCAAGCCGCAAAGGCGCAGCGTTTGTTCAAGTCCAGCGGCTGAGACCAGAGGTCCTCGCCGCCAAGGGCGACGGCTCCTCCTCCGGCCTCAGCGAGAATGAGCAGTCCAGCCGCAATATCCACCGATCGAGAGCGTACCGCCGCCACCAGCATATCCGCTACACCCACGGCCACGTAGCAGAGAGACAGTGCCAGAGAACCTATCTGCCGGATACGCAGGTCCTGGCTCTCCTTGACCGCGCTCATCACGCTCAGATCACGGTAGCGGAAATGGTGCCGGTTCGGCCGGCCGGCCTCCAGGAGGACTACCTCAACTAGATCGTCTACGAATCTGTCCGGATCGAAGCAAGGAGCATCCTGAGCTCCAGCCTTCAGAAGGCCGGCCCCTCGGACTGCAGCGAAGCAACGATCCCGGGTGTAATCCTCAACATAACCGATGCATACGTCCTTGAGTTCTACGCCATCTGCTACAGCGATGGACGCGCAGAACGGATCCAGGCCGCGCTTGGCGTTGAGGCTCCCATCCAGCGGATCGACCACCACCCTCCACGGGGCGGAAGGTGCTCCGACGAAGCCCACTTCTTCCGAAACCAACAAATGTGGAGCTGGTGCTTCCCGCTCCAGCACCCGGCGCATCGCCGTCTCACAGGCTCTGTCTATCTCCAAAGTGCCATCGCCACCTGCCCCCTGACCATGGCGGACTCGGCCGGTGGCCGTACCGGACAGCGGTTGGACCGTCTGCTTTGCTGCTCCGGCCATATGCGCAGAGCATGCGAGCCACCGGCTTTCGTCGACAGTGAGCGGTCGGCGCGGACCGAGAGAGTTAGCGGGAAACGTGGACAAAGTGATCATGTTCGTGCTCAACATACCACCCGCGGCGGCACAGCAGGGTACCATAGGGACTCCAGGAGGCGGGCCGCAGAGTATGGCTAGAATGAAAGACAACCCACTTGCGGTGACGAACGAGGTTCGCGCGGGCTCGGCCGCTGGGCTGCGCGGTGGCTGTCTACTTGGGTACGCTTTGGCTGCAACCGCACTCTCTTTGGCATATATGGTATTCGAAGCGCAGTGGGTGCGGTGCCGACAGGCCGATCTGCCGGTCCCCGGTCTCCCCCATCCCTGGTCAGGCCTGACCATACTCCACCTCTCCGATATCCACGCCGGCGAGTTCCTGACCAACAGACGTAGCCTCGCCAAAGCCGTGCGGTGGGCAAAGAAGCTCACACCTGATTTGGTCTTACTTACCGGCGATATCCTAGGAGACACCGAGCGAAGCGAGCCCTACGTCAAGCTACTGGCCGAGCTCCGGCCCTCTCTGGGTGCGTTCGCGGTGACCGGCAATCACGAGTACGGACTCGGCAAGGCGCCACTCGCGGAACCTCGGGATGCAACCGATCTGTGGACCAAGGCGGGGATAACTCTGCTTACCGATCAGTGCGTGACGCTACCCACCCGCAACGGGCACCGAATCAACCTCTGCGGTGCCGACTACATCAGCGGCGGCTACGGACTCCTCGAGGACGGCGCCATTCCGCCGGGCTTCTCGATCCTGCTCATCCACGACCCACCCGGAGCCGGCTCACCCCTTGCTGCCAGATTCCCCCTCGGTTTCGCCGGTCACACTCACGGCGGCCAGTTGCGGGTGCCTAGTCCCTCGGGCCTGATACCACTCCACATGAAAGGTGATGAGTACCTGGGCGGGATCCACAGGTGGGGTTTGGGCCAGCTGGTGGTCTCCAACGGCATCGGTACGAGCTTCTTGCCCCTCCGTCTCCTTACCAGACCTGAGGCGACCTTGTGGAGATTGGTATACACTTCCTGTGAGCACCCCGCGCAAGCGGACGAAAGCAAGTGATCAGGGGGCGCCCATGGTTGCATCGCACGATGAAAGTTATTCCGGAGACCTTCCCGTGAGCCCCATTCAGTACGCTGAGGTGCAGTTCGCCGATCAAGAGGGACCATCAGTCTCGCACGAGGTCATAGCAAGTTACGTGGCCGACGCCGCCCGATCTGTCCGTGGGATCGTCGACCTCCATACTTCACCTTGGAAGGGCTTCTCCTCGCGAGTGCGCGAGACACATTCCGGTGGGGTGATAGTGAAGGACTCCGAACCTGGGGTTGTACACGTTGACATCCACGTTCAGGTCCTCTGGGGGACGGTGATACCAGAACTCGCCCGTCAGGTGGAGGCGGCGGTACGCGAGAGGGTGACCGCACTACTCAACATAGAGGTGGGCGTAGTAACTCTCTTTGTCGACGAAATCACCGGACCGATGGAGGTCGGTGCCACGCAAGAGAGCTAGGGTGATGGCGGACTACCTACCTCTGAGCTCTTTTCGACGGGATCTGATTCCTGCCCCCTGCCGGTGTTGTGCATGGTGGCAGACAGCGGGATTCGGCTCACATTCCCCGGAAACGGCGGCGGAGGAGCGTCGACGGTGGATGACCGAGGTCGAGAGTTTCTGGGGAGCCACCGGACTCATATTGGTCGATAACACTCCGCGAGCGGGCGCAACAGCGCCGGTTCTCATAGCTTCCATCGGCTTTGCTCCAGGCAATGCCCTACCCCGGTTGCGGACTCTCTCTTTTGGCCCGCTCTCCGAATCATCCGCGCTCCTCTTCTGCCTGACCGTAACCGGGGACCATGCTCGATTCCAGGACAAACGAATCCTGCACAAGGCGCTGGCCCAACTCAGGTTCCGGGGAGTCGAGGAGGTCTACGGCGTAGCGCGGCCGGGGCCGGTATCGGATGACCCTACTGCTTGTCGATTCTTCGAGGCCGGCTTTCTTGCCGCCAATGGATTCCAGCTGGTGGCTGAGAACGGCGAACTTATGCTGATGCGCCTTGATCTGCGAGGACTTCTCTCGTTGGTCGACAAGGTGGAGACCGCCGTGAAGCGTATCCTGCACAACGAGCCCGCACCAAGCCCTGCAGCCTGGTCCCAGCGAGGCACGTGATGGCAAGTATCCACCATCGAGCTTACACACGCCTAGCTCATCGGACGGTCTGCTTGCTGCGAGCCGGGTGGACGCACTCGGTCTCCATTCTCGCGCCGATGGTATTGCTCGCCGCTCTCACGGTCCTCCCCTTCCCGTCACCGGGCGGTGTAGCGGAGGCGCTCACGCCCGTAGCCGGCGCCTCAGTCGAAGGCCAGAGAACGGTCTGGACCACGGAGGCCAAGGGGATCATAGACCCCGCCTTGGCCGGGTATCTGGTCAAGACCATGGAGGAGGCGGCCCAAGCCGATGCGGCTGCCCTCGTGATCCAGCTCGATACTCCCGGTGGCCTCGACACCTCTATGCGCGACATCATCCAAGCGGAGATCGATTCTCCCATTCCTGTGGTCTTCTACGTCTCCCCGCAGGGGGCGCGAGCGGCTTCGGCAGGTGTTTATATCCTCATGGGCTCCGACGTAGCGGCAATGGCCCCCCAGACCAATCTGGGGGCGGCCACTCCCGTGTCGCTGTCGGGCGACATGGATGAGACCATGCAGGCGAAAGTGACTAATGACGCCGCGGCGTATATCGTGGGGTTGGCCTCCTCTCACGGGCGCAACGCAGAGTGGGCCGAAAAGGCAGTACGTGAGGCGGTCTCGCTCCCGGCTGAAGAGGCTCTGGAACAGAATGTGATCGATTTCGTGGCGCCCGATGTCCCTGCTCTTCTCGAAGCCATCGACGGCCATATCACCGCCCCGAAGAACCTCGTTCTTCAGACCGCTGGGGCGCCGGTCAAAGAGGTGAGCATGGGCTGGGTACAGCGCTTCCTTCACGCCATCGCCAATCCCGACATCGCCTATATCCTCATGACCATCGGGGTGCTGGGGATCATCATGGAACTCTCCACGCCGGGACTGGGGGTGTCCGGGATAGCCGGAGTCATCAGCCTCATCTTGGCTTTCTACTCATTCCAGATCCTGCCGGTCAACATCGCGGGCATCGCCCTGATCGTACTGGCCATGATCCTCTTCATAGCAGAGATCAAGGTGCAGAGCCAGGGTATCCTCGGTGTCGGAGGAGCGGCCGCGCTCGTGGCCGGGGGGTTGCTCCTCTTTGACACTTCCGCGGCGTTCTTGCGGGTCAGCTGGATCGTGCTCGCGGTGGCAGCGGTGGCAGTCTTTCTCTTCTTCACCCTGGTTGTCGGTAAGGTGGCTCAATCCATGCGCCGTCCTCACGCCACGGGAGTGGAAAGCATGGTGGGGGCCATCGGGGTCTCCATCTCTTCCCTATCCCCCACAGGACAGGTGCGCCTGAACGGCGAGACTTGGAGAGCTAGGGCGGAGGGGGGCGACCTGCTTAAAGACGAGCCGGTGGAGGTATTAAGAACAGAAGGGTTGACCCTGATCGTGAAGCGCAGCGACAAGCCGGTGACAGATTCCCGCGGAAGAAGGACCTAACACAAGGAGGAGCAATGGACCCAGGCACCATCGCGACGATCGTCATAATAGTGGTTCTGCTGGTCATAATCCTGTCGTCGGCCATCAAGGTGTTCCCCGAATACCAGAGAGGCGTCATCTTCCGACTGGGCCGGATCAATCCGCCGAAAGGGCCGGGGCTATTCGTCATCATCCCTATCGTCGACCGAGTGGTGAGGGTCGATCTGCGCACGATCACGATGGATGTCCCCGCTCAGGAGGTCATTACCAAGGACAACGTACCTGTCAAGGTCAACGCCGTTTCCTACTTCCGAGTGATCGACCCAACAAGAGCCGTCATCGAGGTGCAGAATTACGTCGTGGCCACCTCGCAGATCGCTCAGACCACGTTGCGGAGCGTCCTCGGCCAATCCGACCTCGACCATCTGTTGACTGAACGGGAGAAGCTGAATACACGGCTCCAAGAGATCATCGACGGACAGACCGATCCCTGGGGCATCAAGGTGAGCATCGTTGAGATCAAGGACGTCGAGATCCCGAGCAGTATGCAGCGGGCTATGGCCAGGCAGGCTGAGGCTGAACGCGAGCGCCGGGCGAAGGTCATCGCCGCTGAGGGTGAGTATCAGGCTTCCGAGAAGCTGGAGCAGGCTGCTGTGGTGCTCTCGAAGACCCCGGCCGCGATACAACTTCGCTACCTGCAGACACTTGTCGAGGTCGCCGCGGAGAAGAACTCGACCACCCTGTTCCCCATCCCGATCGACTTGATGGAACCATTCCTCAAGAGGCAGAAAGAGAGCACCTGAGAGCAGGAGAAGCGGTGGAGGTCCCGGGGATATCGGAAGTAGCGGCCGCAAGACCCGAGGGTACGACGGCGAAGCGTCCGTGTGTTATAAATACCCGGCCGCCAATCGGTCTGGGGGTATAGCTCAGTTGGGAGAGCGTCGCGTTCGCATCGCGAAGGCCAGGGGTTCGAATCCCCTTACCTCCACTTTCGGGCCGACGCTGTTCCCTGATCACTCCCGCGCGCCCACGCGTCCTCGACACGCATGAGAGCCGACCAGCAGTGCACATGATAGAGATCTCAATAGCCACGCCGGCCCGTGAGGTGTTGGTGGATATCACTCAGAAGGTCCAAAGCGCTGTGACCGCATCCGCGCCCGCATTGACCGGCATGATAAGCGTCTTCGTCCCCCATACAACTGCGGGAGTGACCATCAATGAGGGTGCCGATCCCTCTGTAGCTGAGGACATTGCCGAAACGCTCGCGCGTCTCGTTCCTGCCGATGCCGGCTATCGCCATGCCGAGGGTAACTCAGACGCGCACGTCAAAACCAGCTTGGTTGGCAATCAGGTGGCCGTCCCTGTCGAACAGGGCCGCCTGCGACTAGGTACCTGGCAGAGCATCTATCTGGCCGAGTTCGACGGCCCTCGCACGCGCAGAATCTGGCTGATCCCTATCCCCTCCATCGCGGGCACCTCAAACCAGGCCTAGACCCTAGGTGTCTCCTCACCCGGCTCCTCTGTCTCGTCCGCCGCAGCCTCTTCTTCGCCGAACTCAGTGCCGACCCGGGTGGCATAGTACTCGCGCACGCTGTAGCCCAGATCCTGATCCAGAGCCTCATCCCCACTCTCTACGCCGAGCGGCGGTACCGACTCTTCCACCGCTCCGGCCAGCCGCCTACGTCTACGCCACAAGACCACCCGCCAGACCGTGATCCCCAGTAGCAACAACCAGGCCAGAACCTCGAGTGTCTGACCCACTGTATTGACGACCGTCCGCCCGTAATACAGAGTCACATGCCCCTCCGTGGGGATGACCATCATCAGGGATGGAGAGAGCAGATACGGCCCCTCCGCACCTCGGACGTGCCAGTTGGGGAAGTATGAGATGTTGACGTAATGAGGCTTCCCGATGGCGGTGGTGTCGAAGGACAAGCCCTCGTTCTCCAAGAACTCGTTTGTGACCCCGCCCTCAGTCTCGATCGGCGTCACCGGCGGGTCGGCCACCTGGTCGGGGGTCACCCAGCCGTACTGTTGCAGCGCTTCTTCCCCATTGTCCCAGACGACGGGAGTGTCTAGGGCGAGATCGCTCCGGTACCACTCCACGGCCAGATCGCGCCACTCGCTTTGTTCCACCCGCAGTCGCACTGGTTCGTTCTGCATCACCTCCACGTAACCTGTGCACCCCGATATGCGAAAGACGTGGTAATCGCCAAAGGTAGCCAGCAGTTCGGCGCGAAAGTCGGCCATGACGTCGCCGGTCACTTCCTCCGAGAAGGTCAGGAGGTAGGGGATGTTCATGAGTTGCAGGTGCGTGATCCCCTTAGGTACATCGATACCGCTCGGGTAATCGACGCCGATGATGGCGTGGCTCGCTTCCTTGGACAGCTCGGCCTGGTTTATGAAGTGGAAGGGAGCAGTGAAAGAGGCCTCCATTAAAGTGCCTTCCATCGTGTCGAGATCCGTCCAATACGGGATGATCTCGAACGCCCGCGGAGTGCCGAACTCGTCAAGCTTGCTCCCATGTTCCACCATCACCCTGCCGGGAGTGAGAGTGTTGAGGAATTGGTTGATCTCGTTGTACTGGGCCCAGTTGGTCTTGCCTTCGTAACCGGAGTAGTTCCACTTGATCCATCCCGCCGCCGTAGTACTCGTGATGATGACAATAGCCCCTATCACAACCGCCACCACCGGCACATACACGCGCCGGGCGGTCGCTCCCCGCAGGCTGAACAGATCGTGCATCATCACCATGAAGGGCCGTACCAGCCAGGCGGCACCATACGCCGCCCACAGGTGGATAGATACGTAGAAGAAGGGCAGAACGCGCGCGTTCCACAGCCGGCCGTCGGGTAGCGCCCAGAAGAGAACCACCGTCGCGAGGGTGAACCAGGCCAGGGGTAGAAGCTTCCTCTCCCTACGCGCCACCGCGTAGGCCATCCCGATAAGACCCAGACCGGCAGCGGGCAGAAGAGCTGTCGGCAGAGGGTCCTTGATCGAGTCCAACTGGTTCCAGGCCATATGCGCGGTCCACTCCAAGTGCGAAGCGAACGGCAGCGACCAGAACGCGCTCAGACAGAATCCCACGGCCGCTACTGCCGCCAGATAACCCAGCGACCGCCACCGCCGGTTCACCAAGAGCAATCCGGGGGCCAGACATACTAGGACGATGGTGGTGACGATATGCGATAGCACCAGAGCCATCAGGATCAGGCAATTGAGGACGAATAACATGTTGAGGCCGGGCTTCTCCATGCCTCTATACACGGTGCCCAAGAACAAGAGCACCAGCGAGAAACTCAGCATGTACCCGAATTCTCCGGCCAGGGTGCTAAGGATGTTGGCCCCGTAGATCGAGTAAGTCTCCATGAGCAGGAAGGCCAGGGCGAAGACGGCAGCCAGTACGGGGAAGGGACGCCGCACCCTCCAGAGCCGGCCCAAAGCGTAAGCGGTCGCAGGTAGGGCGAAGACCCCGAGCACCGTCACGATCTTGAACGCAATCAGATACGGGATGAACCAATCCAGGATCGCAATCAACAGGAAGGGAAACGGGAAGTAGAAGGTGAGCATGGGCATGCCCGCATACCAGCCGGGCGCCCATCCTGTCAAACGGAAGTTGGGAAGGAGCTCCTGTATGAGGTACTGGGCGGGATAGTGATGAGCTCCCGTGTCACCTCCGGCTGTGGTGGTGAGACTGAAGAGAAGATTGGGCCGGAAGAAGACGAGAAGAACTGTGTAGATGGCTAAGAAAGCAAGCAAGGTGGGAATCCAGTCCCACACGCTTCCTTTCTCAACCAGATCCTCCCGTGTTACCAGCTCAGGCTCCAGCGCTTCCCTCCTTCCACAGCACTATCCGCAACTTCACGAGGCCTCTTATTGTACGTGGTATGCGACGCACTATGGAAGAACGCGGTTTCCTCTTCTCTTCCACGGTGACCGGTAGAGGTCTGACCACCACGCCCCCCCGGCGGGCCCGAATGATCAGCTCGGTGTCGAACAGATCACGCGTCATGACTGTGTGCGGCGCATACAGCCTGACAACTTCACGCCGCAGGACCTTCATACCGTGAGTGTCGTCCATACGCCGGTCGAACAGCAACCGGAGAATCGTCGTGAATCCCAGAGACACCAGGTGGCGAGCCCCCGACCGCCGATCTTCGGCGCCCTCCATCAGCTTGCTGCCCACCACGATTCCCGGAACAACGGTCCCAGTCTTGCCTGTGACGCCGCTCGATGCAACCGAGGCCGCCTCGGAGACGGGGCTCGTCCCTCCACCCCTCAAGACCTTACCCGCCTCTAGCATGAATCCCATATCGTGGAAATCGATGTCGAAGTTGACAACCAACTCACCCTGGGCAGCCAGCATGCCCGCCTTCATGGCCGCCCCGTAGTCTGGCGTCGGGATCCTCATGACACGTATTTTCAGATTGCAGGCGGCCAGCTTCTCGGCGATCACCGGCGTGTCATCGTAACTACCGTTCTCGGCCAATAGCAGCTCGTAATCGACCGCCCGATCCTCCAACTCGCCGACGAGCTCGGCCACTTCTTCCTCGAGGCACTCGGCCTCGTTGTGGATAGGGATGACGATTGAGTACAAAGGAACACCGATCTGACCTCGCGCCGGGCTGCGATCGTCGCCTCCACACGTCTCAGGCATCGCGGGGCCCCTTCAGGGCGGTGTGGCGGAAGGCCAAGTAGCGGCTGCCCAGGAAGTTCCATGTGACGGAGACCACGGCTGCTGCAAATGCTTTGCCCATCCGTATCCACCAAGTCCCTGAGTCGATCCACAGTCCCAGCACCGTGAAGACCACTACGTTGACTATCAAGGGAGGCATATTCACGGCGAAGAAAACGGCGAACTCACGCTTCCCCCTGTCTGACCCTCGGGCGCTGAAAGTCCAATACTTGTTCCAGAAGAAGCTGTTACAGATTCCGAGCACATACGATATGCCCTTGGCCACCACGAGCGGCATCCCAGGGATGAGTCCCAGTAGATAGAACGCGCCCAGATCGACCAGCGTATTGAGGACGCCCACAACAATGAAGCGAACCGCTTGACCGGTCATCCGATCGCGGTGCAGCAGCCTAAGAATCAAGTCCACGAATCCCCACAATCCCCGCAATCCAGACAACCGGAGGCGAGCGGGGTATATGCTAACATCCTCCGGTCTCTGATGGCTCCCAGAAGCTTGGACATAGAAGCAGACTCCAACCGGATATGCCCGGATATGCCACCCCTCGACATCCAGGTGCAGGCACAGAACCGTGTTGCCTTCCGGACGATCGGCTGTCGGTTGAACCAATGCGAGACCGCCCAGATGCAGCAAGCATTGGTGGCGGGGGGATACCGCCTGGTCGAGTGGGACGAACCTGCCGACATCCGAGTGGTCAACACCTGCACGGTGACGGCCAAGAGTGACAGCACCTGCCGCCATGAGATCAGAGTGGCGAGGCGGCTCGACCCTAAGTGCATAGTCGCCGTGACCGGCTGCTATGCCCAGATAGACCCCGAGGCTATAGCGGCCATCCCGGGAGTAGACCTTGTACTGGGCAACAGAGAGAAGCTGAATCTTACCGACTGGATCGCCGAGAGACGAGGGAGGGACTTGGAGGCGCCTGCCTCTTCCCCCAGAGTCTCTTCCCCCGGAGTCTCTTCACCCGGAGTCTCTTCACCCGGAGTTTCCCGTCGCCCGATCATCGCTGTAACACCTCACCCTAAGCATCCTGCCTTTGAGGGCGAGTTCTTCTCACATTTCTACGGCTATACCCGGGCTTTCCTGAAGGTCCAGACCGGCTGCGACTCTCACTGCGCCTACTGCATCATCCCGCTGGCCCGGGGCCCGGCCCGCAGCATGCCCGCCGCTGAAGTCTTGAAGCAAGTGCGGCTACTGGTGTCGCACAACTACCGCGAGGTGGTCCTCACAGGTATCGACCTTGGGAGTTGGGGTCGAGATACGGGAGAGGGGCCGCTGACGAACCTCCTTGCCCTGCTCATCGAGGAGGGGGGTGCCGACCGTTACCGTCTCAGTTCCATCGAGCCGCCGGAAATGGATGAGGCTCTCCAGGAGCGCATAGAACAGGCGGGTGACAGGGTTGCACATCATTTTCACCTTCCCCTCCAGAGTGGGGCGGATTCCGTTCTGCAGAGGATGGGGAGGCCATACACCTGTTCCGAATACCACGCCGTCGCAACCCGCCTCGCCCAACGATTCCCCGATGCGGCCCTGGGAGCGGACGTAATAGTCGGTTTTCCGGGTGAGACCGACCAAGAGTTCGAGGAGACATTGTCCTTCGTTGCACGCACCCCGATCACCTACCTTCACGTGTTTGCCTACAGCGATCGTCCGGGGACCAGAGCTTCAGCGATGAGCCCCAAGATCCATCCCGAGACTATCCACGAAAGAAGCGCCCGCCTTCGGGAGTTGGGAGCACGGAAGAAGGCGGCCTTTCAAGCCCGGCTCGTGGGGACCGAACAGCGCGCTCTGGTCCTTGCGGAGCTGTCGTGCGATAACCGGCCGGTCGCGCTCACAGGGAACTACCAAGAGGTCCTCATCACTACGTCGGAGACTCTTGTGAATAGGTTCGCCCGGGTGCGACTCCATCGCGTGGAGACGAGCGGACGCTGGGTCGCCGAACTGACCAGTCTGGAGGATCGAGCCCTGTGAGAGTTGTGATCCAACGAGTGACGGAGGCCTCGGTCGCGATCGAGGGATCTTTAATGGGGAAGATCGGCAAGGGGGTTCTGCTGTTTGTCGGGGCCGGGCGTGAGGATATGGCGGAGGCAGACCGCCCCGGCAGTGCCCCCCGGTCTGGAGCAACCGGCGCGTCGATGCTGGCGGAGAAGATAGCCAATCTGAGGATCTTCCCCGATACAGAGGGTAGATCGAACCTGTCGCTCCTCGATACCGGCGGAGCAGCTTTGATCATCAGCCAATTCACCCTCTACGCCGATTGCCGACGGGGCCGTCGTCCGTCGTTCACGGATGCAGCAGACCCGTTACCCGCCGAAGCGCTGGTCGACGAGTTCCGCGCTGCCCTGCAGCGGCTGGGCGTGCCTACGGCCACCGGCACGTTCGGTGCGCACATGACCGTTTCCCTCGTCAACGATGGTCCGTATACCATCTTGCTTGACACCGAAGTGCTTGCGGCGCCTCGGGACCGGAATCGGTCCCGAGGCGCCGCCTCACATGCCACAGCAGCATCTGAAACAGAAGCCGGTCCCTCGACAGGAGGCTGACATGCCCCTCCCCGACTATCACACACACACCTCGCGTTGTGGCCACGCCGTCGGTGCCCCCGCCGACTATGTAGCGGTGGCGCAGGCTCGGGGTCTAACCGGCATCGGCATCGCCGACCACCTGCCGCTGTTACCGATACCCGATCCTGAGCTGTCCATGAGCGTCTCCGAACTGGGCGACTACGTGGCTGAGATTCGGGAGTTGAAGGCCGTCTATCCCGGATACGTCTTTCTAGGGGTTGAAGCCGACTACCGGCCGCAGACCATCTCCGAGGTGCGGTCGCTCATCGACGATCATCCCTTCGACTACGTCATCGGCTCTGTGCACCACCTGGGAACCTGGGGATTCGATGATCCCCGCCAGATACACGGGTACGAAGACCGCGACATCGACGAAGTATGGATCGACTATCTCGAACTGGTGGGAGATGCCGCCGAGTCCGGCCTCTTCACCATATTGGGCCATCTTGACCTGGTCAAGAAGTTCGGGTACCGGCCGACGCGCACGCTGGCCGTCGAGTTCGACCGCTTGGTCGATCGCATCTCGCGCACGGGCGTCTTGGTCGAGATAAACACCGCCGGGCTGCGCCGACCGGTCCGGGAAGCATACCCCACGCTCGATATCCTCCAGCTGCTCTACGAGGCAGGCGTGCAGATCACGTTCGGCTCCGATGCTCATGATCCAGAAGAGGTGGGCCGCGACTTCGAGCATGCAGCCGCACTGGCCTCAGCGGCGGGGTACGAAGAGTTCGCGCGCCTTGAGACCGTCTCCGATGGAGGGCGGGCCCGCGTGCGTATGGAGTCTCTGCCGACCCCAGCCGCAGTTGGAGACGAACGTTCTAAGGATCGACTCCGGCCGCCTTCCCCGTGAAGACAGCCGTAGTCTACAACCCCCTCGCGGGACGAGGGCGGGGGAGTTTCGTCGCCTCGGCGGTGCAACGAGGCCTACAGAACCAAGGAGTTGAGGTCCAAGGACTTCATGCAACCAGAAGACCGCAGGAAGCCATGGAGATCGCCCGCCGTCTCGCGCCGACGGTGGACGTCGTCATCGCCGTGGGTGGGGACGGCACCGTCAACGAGGTGACCAACGGCCTGGCCGATGTGTCCGCGCCCAAAGCCCGGTTGGCCGTGGTGCCCGCGGGTACGGTCAACGTTCTGGCACGAGAGTTGGGCCTACCCTTTCAGGTGAAACAAGCCTGTGATGTCATCGCCGGCGGCAAGACCGTGTCCTTGGACCTAGGAAGAGCGAACGGGCGCAGTTTTGTGCTCATGGTCGGCGCCGGCGTCGATGCCCTTACGGTGCGTAACGTCGACCCTCAGGCCAAGAGGTGGTTCAGAGAACTGGCGTTTGTGGGCACCGGGCTTCGATGTGGATTCGCAGCCGCGCCGTCTCCTTTCCTTGTACGGGCCAATGGCCGTGAATACCAGGCCACCTTTTTCGTCGCCGGCAACAGTCGCTACTATGCCGGGCGTCTTGAGATCACTCCATCGGCTGATCCCACGGACGGCCTGCTCGATCTGATGATATTCACCGGATCCACCCGTCCCAGCCTCGCCGTCTTCTGGCTGGAGGTCCCCAGCGGGCTCCATCTGCACAACCCCAACGTGACCTGTATTCAAGCCGCGCGGGCTGAGCTGATCCCACTGAATGAGAGAGACACAATCTGGTACCAAACCGATGGCGAACCCGCCGGTCAACTGCCGGCCACGGTTGAGATCGACCCCCATGCCCTTGAGGTGCTCGTCCCGTGACCATGAAGAAGCCCTGCGATCCTTGAAGACGAAGGGAGAGTGTTATGACTGATAGATTCAGAAGAATGAACCTATTGGTTCTGGCCCTGATACTCGCTATCTCTCTTGTCGCACTCACAGCCGGCTGTGAAGGCTCGGCCGCCGAGGAACAAGACACGGCAGTGACCGCTGACACCGGCACGGCCGCCTCCGATGCCTCGGATGCCACTGGAGGCATCAGCCCGACAACAATCGTATCCACCGAGACTCTGGTGGTCAACGGACGTCCCGTCGAAGAATATGAGGCTGCGCTACCAGAGCTTGAGGAGACCGTCGCAGCCGACCACGAGAATCTCGAGGCGCTACAGAAGTTGGCTATAGCCCAGCTCCAAACAGGCAGGTACCAGGAAGCGGCCGCCACTTACGAGAGGATGCTGGCTATCGAAAACGACGCCTTCACTCGCAACAACTACGGTAACGTGCTCCGCAAATGGGGCAAGACCGACGAAGCCAAGGCTGAATACGAGCGGGCCATCGCAGCCGACCCCACACTCGCCATTGCCTACGTGAACCTGGCTACCATTCTAAGCCAGGCAGGTGACGAATCGGGTGCCTTGGAGATTCTTGAGTCCGGCGTGCAGAAGGTGGCTGACGAGGACAAGACGTCTCTCCGGGACCTCATGGGGCCATTGGAGAAAACGAAAGATGATTGATCCAATAGGGCTGGCGCAAGCCCAGCCTAAGCCTTCGCTACCTCTACCAGTACCGGCAAACCGTTGACCTTCAGCTCCTCTCGGTGGATACCGTCATCCAGCGTACCGTCGCCGCCCCGATGTCCATCGGTCTCGTCTACCGTGGTCTCTCGCTCTGCGACTGAAAGAGTCTCGGGAGCCAGACTGACCGCCAGTGTCTCCTTCTCCACCCATTCGCCGTGGACCTCCAGCATCTCCGTGATCTCGGCCGGGCCGGCCACCCGCAGATGGATCCGGTCGTCGATCTGGAAACCCGCGATCTTCCGTGTGTTCTGGATGTGATGCACGAGTTCCCGAGCAAGCCCTTCCTGCAGTAGCTCCGGACTCAGCCGCGTAGATATCGCAACGGCTATCCCACCGTCCCGTTCCACCCGGAATCCCTCACGTTCTTGAGACTCCACCACGAAGTCCTCGGGAGCGAACTCGTATACATAGCCTTCGACCGTCACTGATACCGAGCGGCCGCTGCTGATCCGGTCGCCGGTCTCGTCCGCAGGCAGCGTAGCCACAGCCGCCGCTACCGCCGGCATGTTCTTGCCAAATTTCGGTCCCAAGGTCCGATAGTTGGGCTTGATCACATAGCTGACCAGCTCGCTCGCCGAGGACACGTGCTCGATCTCCTTGACGTTTAGTTCCTCGGCAACCACTGCCGCCAGGCTCTCCACAGCGGTACGCTCGCGCTCCTTGCAGGCCACCACGACCTTTGCCACCGGCTGGCGGGTCTTGATCTGAGCTGAGTTTCGAGCCGCACGGCCTAGGTTCACCACCTGCCGGGCCACGCCCATGCGGAAGGAAAGATCCTCATCGATCAGAGTCCCGTCAGCAACAGGCCAACTTGTGAGGTGAACCGATTCCGGAGCCTCGGGTACACGCTCGGCCACCAGGTTCTGATAGAGCTCTTCTGCGAGAAATGGCGTGAAGGGCGCAAGGAGCTTGCTGAGGGTCACCAAGCATTCGTTCAAGGTCAGGTAGGCAACGATCTTGTCCGCATCGGCTTCACTCTTCCAGAAGCGGCGGCGGCTGCGCCGCACGTACCAATTGGACAGTTCGTCGACGAAGTCCGAGATGGCCCGACCGGCGGCGAAGGCATCGTATTGGTCAAGTTCCGACGTCACTCTCCGCACGAGGATGTGGAGATCACCAAGGATCCAGCGGTCCATCAGACTGCGCTCGCTCACGGGAACATCGTGTCCCGCCGGGTCAAAACCATCGATGTTGGCATAGAGCGTATAGAACGAGTATGTGTTCCACAGCGTCAGGATGAACTTGCGGATCACCTCGTCCACGTTCTCGGGCCCGAAGCGACGGGCGAACCAGGGTGAACTGACGGTGAAGAGATACCAGCGCAGCGCGTCGGCACCCTGCTTGTCGAGGATAGTCCAGGGGTCGACTACATTACCCAGGCGCTTGGACATCTTGCGGCCCTCATTGTCTAGGATATGACCCAGGCAGAGGACATTCCGATAGCATGTATGCCCTGTTAGTAGAGCACTGATAGCCAGCAGACTGTAGAACCAGCCTCTGGTCTGGTCGATGGCTTCGCAGATGAAATCGGCCGGGAAGCGCTTCTCCCATACGCTCTGGTTCTCAAAGGGATAATGCCACTGCGCCACCGGCATGGAGCCGGAATCGAACCAGGCGTCGATGACCGCGCTGACCCGCCGTGCCTCGGCGCCGCACTCGGGACAGGGAAAGATCACCTCGTCCACGTAGGGGCGATGAAGCTCTAGATCGGCCAGGTCCAGACCGGCGAGTTCACCGAGTTCCTTCTTTGAGCCCACAATAGTGTCGTGGCCATTCGGGCAGCGCCAGGCCGGTAGGGGTGTGCCCCAATAGCGGTCACGCGACAGCGACCAGTCGATGTTGTTCTCCAGCCACTTGCCGAAACGGCCGTGTTTGAGATGGTCCGGATACCAGGTGACTTCCTCGTTGGCTGCCAACACATCCGCCTTGCGTGCGGTGGTGCGCACATACCACGATGACTTGGCGTAGTAGATCAGTGGCGTGTCGCATCGCCAGCAGAACGGGTAGTTGTGCTCGTAGGGCTGACGTGCGTAGAGCAGTCCGCGCGCTTCCAGTTCGTCCATGATCCCGGCATCCGCGTCTTTGACGAACTTCCCTGCCCATGGAGCTATCTCAGCCGTGAAGCGGGCCTCCGCATCCACCGGCATGATCACCGGCAGGTCGTTTGCCTGGCCTACTGCCATGTCGTCGGCACCGAAGGCGGGAGCGATGTGCACAATACCGGTGCCCTCATCGGTCGCCACGAAGCCACCGGCGATGACTCGCCAGGCCGGTTTGTCAGGTTTTACGAAGTCATAGGGGGCGCGATAATGACGCCCCACTAGAACCGATCCGGGGAAGGTCTCCTCGATCACGGCCTCGGGTCCAAGGACGGCGCTCACCAGATCGGCGGCGAGGATCAGATGTTCCTCTGCCAACCGAGCGCGGGCATACTCGATATCGGACCCTACCGCCGCGGCCACGTTGGAGATGAGAGTCCAAGGGGTCGTCGTCCACACCAGAAGGCTGACCGGCAGGCCGTCCTTGGCCGTTTCCTGCGCAGGCTCCTCCCCTGCCACCTTGGGAGCGCACAGCGGAAACCTCACGAAGATGGAAGGGTCGGTCACCATCTGGTAGCCGGAAGCCACCTCATGCGACGACAGAGCCGTCCCGCACCGGGGACAGTAGGGCACGACCTTGTAGCCCTCATATAGAAGGCTCTGCTTGGCGAACTCCGAGAGTATCCACCACACTGACTCGATGTAATCATCGGTCATCGTCATGTACGGATCGTCCAGGTCAAGCCACATACCGATCCGCTCGGTCATGCGGTTCCAGTCGTCCACGTAAGTGGTAACCGATTCACGACACAGCTGATTGAACTCGGCTACCCCGTATGCCTCGATCTGCTCCTTATGGTCGAAGCCGAGACGCTTCTCGATCTCCAGTTCCACCGGAAGACCGTGGCAATCCCAGCCTGCCTTTCGCCCTACGAAGTAGCCGCACATCGTCTTGTAGCGAGGGTAGAGGTCTTTGAAGACCCGGGCCAGGACGTGGTGGATGCCGGGCTTGCCGTTGGCCGTGGGAGGACCCTCATAGAATATCCATTCCGGGCTGCCGGCACGCAGGTCGAGGCTCTTCTCGAAGATGGAGTTCTTCTTCCACCATCCCAGGATCCGTTCTTCCATAGCCGGAAGGCTCTGCCCTGTGTCCACTGACCGATATCGACCCGCCATCAACCCTCCTCTTCGTTCTCAGCCCTGCCCGGCCTTGGGACAGAAACGTGCTCCCTGCGACCAAACAAACACGCCCCGCCCTGCGCTCCGCCTGCCGGCAGTACTTGCCGGAGCGTTTTTGCATCCCGCGGTCTCGTCGCGGGATCGGAGCGCGTAGGGACGGGGCGTCACCCGCGGTACCACCCTACTTGGCCGCGCGCCGGCGCGTCTCAGACGCCGCCTGCGCTGCTCTCACCCGACCCCACCTCGCAGTGGCGCCGCATGGCGCGGCCCTCTCAGCAAGCGCTTTTGCCTACCGGTGCCGTCCCGATCCAGAAACGCCTGGTAGCTCCACGCCCCCCTCCTATAACGGGAAGGACCCGACCAGATCTACTGGGAAGAGCCTGAGCCCGATTGAATGGAAGCATATCGCCCAACTCGGCGTGGAAGCCTGGTAGCACCCACCGGGCTTCATCCAATCGTGCCGGCTCGACCGTTCGGCTGGCGGCTCGGGGATGATATTCGTGTGCTGGTTCCTGCCGGGCTTCCACCACCCCCGACTCGCTCCGAGCGAAGCACAGCACCTACTCGTTCCCGTCATCGCCTTTATCGTCGCGTAGTCTAGTCGTATGCAGGATCAACTTCAAGCACACAAGCGTCTTGCGATAGAGTGGACGTCGATGATCACTTCGATAAACCGAGGGACAGAGTGCTGATGACGCAGAGGCAACGAAGCAAACGGGGCGCAGTAGTGGCGATAGCTCTTCTCCTCATCATTGTGGTGCTCGTGATGGTGGTTCTTCTGGATCGTGACTCCGCCAAGCAGGATCGCGCCGCTGCCTATGCGGCCAGCTCGACCACAGGCTTCACCTCTCCTTATGACCTCACCGAATTGCCCACCGACATCGATCTCGACACCATTAGAGAGGCGGCCTTCCTCAGTATTTCCCTTCCAAGTGAGACCGGTGAACTCACCAGCTACGGGGTCAGTGCGGATGTGCCCGCCGCCCAGGATCTCATCGACGCTCTCATGTCCGCCCAAGAACTTGACGCCGATAACGTTCACTCCCTGGGTGCAAGCTCCGGTTCGTCGCCGGAGTCGTCCAACAACGGAGCAGTTGCGCCCAGCCTCGTGTTCGTCCTGCCCACACGGGAGACGGTGACCTTCGCCGTCGACCTGCAACAGGGACTGGCGACCCGCGGCTCAAAAGCTTGGCGCCCTGACCGCGACCTCAAGACCCTCGTCGACGCAGCTACCGTCCGGCCCAGGTAGATGAGAGGACGCCGGCGATAGTCCGCCCGCTCGGTTACAGGTCCACATCGGGGTACAATTCGGGACAACGACGCTACATCGATTAGGGGAAGCGCCGTCTTGAGGGACCCATGCTCCCTCCATACGGAACGCAGCATCGCCCCGGGTCGTCGGAACCAAAATGGGAGGGATCATGCCCGATAAGACCTTCGGCCCCGTGGACCCAGGCCCGGCTGCCGAGGCCGTCACGCTGGAACGTGCCGGAAGAGGACCCAGCGTCGGGTCCTCGGAGAGCGTCGCACCTGGCATACGGAGCGCCGGCACCCCGGGCATACCCACGCGAGCCGTCCTCCAAGACGAGGAGATGCAGGTGGTCGCCGATCGCGCTGCCGATATTGCGGCCGGCATCAGTTCAGTCATTCTGGGTAAGGAAGAGGTGATCCGCGCCTGCGTAGTCGCTCTCCTGGCCGGAGGCCACGTGATCGTTGAAGACTTCCCCGGCGTGGGCAAGACTCTTCTCGCCAAATCCTTGGCCCGTTCTATCGATTGCCGCTTCGCCCGCATCCAGTTCACTCCCGACTTACTCCCCAGCGATGTCACCGGCGTCAGCGTCTTCGACCAGAAGCGGGGGGAGTTTGAGTTCCGGCCCGGGCCCATCTTCGCCAATGTCGTGCTGGCCGATGAGATAAACCGCGCCTCTCCGAAGACTCAGTCCAGCCTGCTTGAATGCATGGAAGAGAGACAGGCGACCGTGGATAACGTCACCCACCATATCGACCCGCCGTTCATGGTGATCGCCACCCAGAACCCCATCGAGTATGAAGGCACCTATCCACTCCCCGAGGCCCAACTCGACCGCTTTATGATGCGCCTGAGCCTGGGGTATCCATCGCCTGAGGCTGAAGAGTCGATTATTTTCGAGCAGACCTCGCATGATCCTCTGTCCGAGCTCCGTCCGGTGCTAACCGGCGACGACGTACTTGCCATGACCCAGGCGGTAATACGGGTCCGAGTGGCTCCGGCGTTACGTCGCTATGTAGTCGACATCCTAGCGGCCACCCGGGATCAGCGAGACGTATATCTCGGAGCAAGCCCACGAGCCGGGATCGCCCTCACGCGGGCGGCAAAGGCCCTGGCACTGCTTAGAGGTCGAGACTTCGTCGTACCTAAGGACGTCAAGGATCTGGCAGTCCGCTGTCTCGCCCACCGCATCATGCTCTCGCCCGATGCCAAGGTCCACGGAGTAAGCGCTGAATCGGTGGTGGCCAAGCTCCTCGATACGGTGCCGGTGCCTCAAAGCGGAGGGTAGGCTGTGCCCCGTCCGACAGGCCGAGGCTACGCGCTCCTGGCTCTTGCTGTCGGGACCTACTTGGCGGCACGCGTGGTTGGAACTTGGGAGCTGTATTTCGTAGCCTTCGCGTTCTTCGCTGCGGTCTTGATCTCCTGGCTTCTTGTAGCCCTGACCGGAAGAAGGATCCGGGTGATCCGAAGACTGACTCCCGATCGGCCCGTAGATGGAGACGAACCCGAATTCACACACCAGGTCGAGAACACAGCCGTCTTACCCGGGCCTCAGATCACGCTGCGCAGTCCCCTCGCCGGCCTTAGCTCCGAGGGCCCCGTACTGCTGCAGATCGCCGGTTTGCCACCTCGTGGAAAGACCGAACTGAAGACGCACGTAGGCCGCGTGAACCGGGGAGTTCACTCTCTACCCGCGGTGCTGGCAACAGCCGAAGACCCCTTGGGGATCGTTAGTTTCGCTCACAAGGCGAGTACCTCCCTCGTCGTGACGGTGCTGCCCAGGATCGTGTCACTGGACTCCTGCGCACTCTATCCGGACTTAGGGCTCAAGCACGACTGGAGTGGCCGACAAGGCCTTCGGTCCATCGGAGCCTCAGAATTCAGAGGGATACGACCTCATCAACCCGGTGAACCGCTCAGCCATATAGACTGGAAGAGCACGGCAAAGACCGGCGTCCTGATGCTGAGAGAGATGGAGGAGCCCGCCGGAGCCGACGTGACGATCTTGTTGGACGGAACCGCCGGACAACTCGTCGGGAATGCGCCCAACAGCAACTTTGAATTTGCCGTACGGGCTGCGGGCAGCATAGGCGACTTCGTTCTGCGAGCAGGGCACGGAGTGACCCTCGTATCCCATGGAAGAAGCCGTCGTGAATCGCGGTTCACCGCAGATGGTGGTGGGCGCCGTGCCCTTCTGCAGGCATTGGCTGAGGTACAGCCCAACGCTTCCGCGCCTTTGACCAACGCATTACGCCACCTTCGCGCCGATGGTGCCCATCTCCTGCGAGCCCAGAGTGTCACTGTGGTGAGTCTCTCACTTGACCAACAGTTGGTGCGGGCGCTCACCAAACTCAAGGATGATGGAGCCCGCATTGGGTTCGTGTACGTAGCGGGTCCTTCGTTCGCGCATGCCGGCGGCGCCTCATCGTTGCTCCCGTTCTTGCCCCCCAAAGAGAAGGACCTTCGCGACAAGCGGCGCTCGCCGCATCAGCGACCTGAGGTCGAGCCACCCGAGCCGGCGGACAACATCACTCTTTCCGCGGATGCCCGCGCGCTCCTCCTGTCCCTTTCATCGGCGGGCATTCCTTGCCTAACGGTAGCCCGCGGCGACGACCTGCGAGGACGCCTGTCGCTGTGGAGTGCGAGCCGTGCTGCGAAACAGGCCGCCCGGTGAGGCCCGCATGAAAGCCATACCTAGATTCGCATACCTTGTCTGCTTCATCGGGCTGGGGATCGTGACTGTGCTGGCACTGAACCGAGTGGTTCAACCCTCCATGGCCACCATATTGGTTCGTTCCGTCTTCATGGCGGCCGTCTGCGCAGCGCCAGGCCTGGTTTGGCGAAAGATCTGGCCATTGGCGCTAGTGCTACTGCCCCTGGGATGTTACCTGCTCATCCGCACCATCGTGCCCATCCCCGGTTCAGTCGAGGGAGCCGCCGAACACTACAATTTCTACACCGAACAGTTGACCCTCGGACTGTCTGCCTACAAGACCGCGATCTTCCCGCTTGATCTACTGGGTTCTCCAGAGCTACTACTGCTGTTAGCTTTCGTGGCGTACTGGCTGACAGGAGCCGCCGCATTCCTCGCGCTGAGTCTGAGGCGACCGACCGCAGCGATCGTGCTTCTGTTGATACTCCTGGGTTACAGTCTGACGGTGGACGCTTCCGCAAGAGCACTCTGGCCCGCCATCCTTTTCATCGTACTTGCGACCTCCCTGTTCACCCTGTCGCGAGGAATCATCCGTCAGGGGTGGCGGTTCCGCGAAGTCATTGCCGGAGGCCTCGCCGGGCTGGCCGGCGCGGGTTTGGCGGCCGCGTTGCTGCTGACCGCCCCCTCGGTAGCGGCCAACCCATGGCAGGACTGGCGCACCTGGGACCCGTTCAACTCAGGCGGTTCCATCTACAGTTTCAACTGGCTGCAGAACTATCCCCGACTGCTTGATCCAGGTAACGACGTGACTATCATGAGCGTTGACTCTCCCCTGCCCTCGTACTGGCGAGCCAGCGCGCTTGATTCGTTCACAGGCACAGCCTGGGTGGCATCACAGGCTTTCCTACAACAGATAGACGCAACCCTGGAGGGAACAAGCAGCGAGACCGATGAGCCTACTTCTGAGGCCACCGGCCGCCAGACCTTCTATGTATACGAGATCCCCGTGTCGGAGCCCACCCCTGATGGGACTTCAGCTACCCAGACCTTTCAGATACAGGCCGTGTATACCAATTACTTCTTCACTGGAGGCGAGCCGCGCTCGCTCATGATCGACCGAGAGATTCCACTGCGCATGAACGATTCGGGAGCCCTGCGGGTGAGTTCGGCGCTGGGGCCGACACTCCGCTACAGTCTGTCCGTCGTTGTCCCCGACGTGACCCCCGCCGACCTGGTGGCGTTGGGCGCCGACTATTCGGGAGAAATCGACACATACCTGACTCTGCCCTTCAAGCGACGCGCCGATATCGATGGCCCAGACGAGCAGGCCTCATGGCAGAGCATGATGAACGATATGAAGCCGGACGGATGGGAATGGGCGGATCTCTACGCGTTGAACGAGCGCATTCTCCGGGGTGCCACCGATCCATACCAGATCACCCTGCGAATAGAGCGGTATTTGAGACAGTTCTACACCTACTCGCTCACCCCACCGGCAACCGAGTACTCCTCACCCTACGCGGCCTTCCTCTTTGACGGGCGGTCAGGATACTGCCAGCACTTCGCCGGTGCCATGGCCTTACTACTTCGCTATAACGGGATCCCTTCTCGGGTCGCGGTAGGCTTCATCTCGGGCGAACCCCAGAGCGACGGGACCTATCTGGTGAGCACCAACGACGCGCACGCGTGGGTGGAGGTCTACTTCCCGACAGTGGGCTGGGTGGCTTTCGATCCGACCCCGGGAAGGAGCCTTCCCCATGCGGGTCCGTCTTCCACCAGCCCTGGCTTTGTGAATCCGTTTGTGGACTCTAATCTGCCTGCCACAGAGGGAGCGCCGACCCTGCCGCCACAGGATAATCCGCCCGGAAGCCCGCCGGAAACGGCTGCGCCGGCGGACGGCCAGGGTGCGGGGTGGCTCAGCAGAGCCTCCTGGCTTCCCTGGGCAGGACTGATCGTTGTCGCCCTCGGGGTCTGGCCGCTGGTCCGCGGTTTGTGGCGGCGCAGACGACTTCAGCGTGGGACCACCGAACAACGGCTTGAGGCGTCACTGCAGCTCTTGTGGTCCGACTTATCCGATCACGGCCTGGCACTTCCACGATCGCACACGTTGGACGAGATGCTCTGCGTCCTGCGCGCCCATCTGGGCGTCAAGGTCGAGCCGACCTTTGCCGACCGCATGGAGGCCGTGCTGTTCGGAGGACGGAGCGCCCAAGGTGTTGAGCTTGATCAGTCGGAAGCCTTGCGCCGCCAAGTGAAGACTCATCTGCGCAGGCGCCACGGATTGTTAAGGAGCGTCATCGCGTGGTACGGCGTATCCCGCGTTTTTCGTAGGTCTGAGCTACAATACCGCGGTGACAAAAGTACACCAAAAACTGAAGAAGCTACCTGTATTCACTCTCGCGCGCTGTAAACAATGCGGTATTTGCGGCCATTTTTGCCCAAAGGAAGCCATAAGATTCGACGAACACGGCACGCCCTTCCTCGCCGACCCGGAGGCCTGTACCTCTTGCGGATTGTGTGTGGACATGTGCCCAGATTGGGCGGTGTTCTTGAGCCTGCCTGAGGAAGAGGAATCCGGCACCGAGACCGTGTGATTCACTGGAACGCTCCGAGAGCGAGAACAAACCGTCCTAAGAGGGCCTGATGGGAAGAGTGATCTACCTTGATCATGCCTCCACCACCCCGGTCGACCCGGAGGTGCTGGAGATTATGCGTCCCTGGTTCACGGAGGAGTTCGGCAACCCCTCCACCGTTTACAGTCTGGGTTTGGCCTCCGCGCAGGCAGTCCAGCAAGCCAGGGAATCAATAGCAGAGACTATTGGAGCAGAGCCTGAAGAGATCTGCTTCACGAGTGGCGGCACGGAGGCCGATAACTGGGCCCTCTTGGGCACAGCTGATGCCTGCCAGAAGAAGGGACGTCATCTCATAACTTCGGCTATCGAGCACCATGCGGTCCTGGAGACCGTGGAACATCTGGAGAAGCGAGGATACGAGGTCACTCGGCTACCGGTCGATGGTGGTGGTCTGGTCGACCCGGATGAGGTGCGTCGGGCCATCCGCCCCGACACCATCCTCGTGTCTATCATGCACGCCAACAACGAGATCGGAACGATCGAACCCATCGCCGAGATCGGAAAGGTCACGCGCGAGGCGGGCGTGCCTTTTCATACGGATGCCGTCCAATCCGCCGGGAAGCTCCCGCTCGACGTCAACGAATTGGGCGTGGATATGCTCTCCATGAGCGCCCACAAGTTCTACGGTCCCAAAGGGATCGGTCTAATGTACCTGCGCAAGCGGACGCGGATAACCCCGTTGCTCCACGGTGGAGGCCAGGAGAAGGGCTTCAGGGCCGGCACTCATAATGTGCCGGGCATTGTTGGGATGGCCAAGGCTCTAGAATTGGCTACCAATCGCATGGCCGATGACGCTGTCCGGGAGGCAGCACTTCGCGACCGTCTTTGGGATGGTCTCAGCGCGAACATCGACGCTATTCACCTCAACGGCGACATGGTCAGTCGATTGCCCGGTAATCTTAACCTACGGGTAGATGGGATCGAGGGCGAGTCCATGATCCTCATGCTGGACATGGACGGTATCTGCGTCTCTTCGGGCTCCGCCTGCACGACCGGCTCTCTGGAGCCGAGTCACGTACTGCTCGCCCTGGGCATACCCCAGGAGCACGCCCACGGATCGCTCCGGATCACACTGGGGCGTAGCACCACCGCTGAGGACATCGACTTGTTCATCAAGGTCTTCCCTCCCATCGTTACTAGACTGCGAGAGATGTCTCCCATCTGGTGCGCCAACTGCGTCTGCAAACAAAGGAACTGACATGTACTCAGAACTGGTCATGGAGCACTTCCGAAACCCCCGCAACATGGGCGTCATCGAGGACGCGGACGGCGTTGGTGAGGTGGGCAACCCTCAGTGCGGCGATATGATGCGCCTCACCATCAAGGTCAAAGACGACATCCTCGAAGACATCAAGTTCCAGACTCTGGGGTGCGGCGCTGCGGTGGCCACCTCGAGTATGGTGACCGAGATGGCCAAGGGCAAGAGGCTGGATGAGGCCCTGGAGATCAGTAACAGGGCCGTCGCGGAGGCGCTGGGCGGTCTGCCCCCCGCCAAGATGCACTGCTCCAACTTAGCCGCTGATGGTCTCCAAGCCGCCATCAAGGACTATCGGAGCAGACAAGCCGCCAAGTAAGGTCTCCGTGCACGGATGTTGCGGCAGGTGGCCACGTTCAACAGTTGTGACCGCGTCGCTCATGATCGTGATTGTCACTTCTCTGGTGGCGATGTTTCTTGGTGCCTGCTCGGATCCGGCAGTCGTCACGGCTACTCGAGGAGTCAGACTAGAACCAGGCGTTACCTACTCCGCCGATCTTGATGACGACGGCACCTCCGAGCACATCCTGGTAGACGAGCAGCATCGTTCGCTTCTCCTCACCGACGGTGACACCTGCTACCGCAGCCGCGACAAGTGGCAAGTAGTGGAGGCTCATCTAGGCGACACCGATCATGACGGACTGCTGGAGGTCGTCACTCTCCTGACGAGTGAAAGGGGTAACCATATCGGACTGTTCGCATACTTCGGCGGGGAATACCGAGAACGGCTGGTCACTAGCTCCCTTCATCCGCTGCCGGTATCGCTAGAAGTGCGCGTCGGAGAAGACGGCGGAGACGTCATCCTGGTCACTGAAGAATCTGCGGATGAGCAGACGAAGGGCACGGTCATCTACCGCTGGAACGGATTCGGGTTCAGGGTGCTGGACACCCCCATTGAGTGACCGCGCAAGCAGGTTATTCCGTCCTGTGACTGAATTGTTACACAGTCGTGGTCGGCGCGTGACAATACTCTCGGAGCATGAGAGGTAGGGGTCTAGATCCAATCGCCTCGCGCAGAGGCAGCCGGCGGAGGGTTGATTATGAAACGGGGCGTTACGGTCGCGATCATCGCAGTGGGGTTGGTGAGTCTGCTGGTCGGTGGCTGCGGTGACAGATCGGCCAGCACCACTACCGGGTCGCCTACCTCTAATGTCTCTACAACCTCCAGTTCGCCGCAGGGGGCTCCGGTCACCACCACGACCGGCGCGCCTCCGACCGGCGCGCCTGGACCTTACGTCGAGCCCGCCTACATCGACCCACAACCGGTCGACCTTACCGCCATCGACAACCTCACTCTGGCCCGTCTCTCCGACGCTCAGAAGAAAGCCCTTGCCCGGCAGAGCTTCGTGGCCGTGTCCCAAGACCCCTCAGAGGGACCCTGGAAGTTCTGGCACGTATACGAATCGGCCCGCTACCAAGGTCTTCCCGTCCTTGTTACTACCGATTCCATGCTTAATGCCTATCACTGCCTCTTCGACACTCTGCTGCAACGGATGGAGGAAACCGCACTCTTCACCCAAGCCCTGACTATGACCGAAGCTTTGTACGCCGCCGCGTCCGAGCAATGGAACACAGCCACCGATCCGGCGATCAAAGAAGAAGCCCGTCTTAACATGGCCTACTTCGCTGTAGCCGCTTCGTTACTGCAGGACGCGCTTGCCGCGCCTGATGTGGCCAGAGATGAGGTTGAAACAGAACTGTCGAGCATAGAGGCCGCGAGCGGCGCCGGCGGGTCCCCGATCCTGGGGTACACCGAAGACTACAGCCAGTACATCCCTCGGGGCCATTACACCCGCAGTCAGATTCTCGAGCGTTACTTCAAGACCCTGATGTGGTACGGCCATACGGCGTTCTTCGTCAATCCCCGCCTGCCCGACATCACCGAGGAGGAGGCCGTCAGCCTGACTCGCCGCGCCGTCCTGATCTCCTCGTCGCTGACCGGAGAAGCCAGGCAGGCCTGGATGGCCATCTACGAACCCACGAGCTTCCTGGTGGGCAGAGCAGACGACATCACCGTGGACGATATGGACTCCATCCTGACCGAGGTATTCGGCACCGCTCAACCCGAACCGGATGCCCTCTCCGATGAGGGCAAGATCGCCGCCGTCCGGGAGAAGATCAACGCGCTACCGGCTCCGAAGATCCTGTCCGGTGTCGTCCGAGATCAGGGAGACACCGAGGACCGAGAAGAGAACGAGCGCAGCTTCCGGGTGATGGGGCAGCGTTATATCCCCGACTCCTACGCGTTCCAGCAGTTGGTATGGACGTACGTGGGCGAGGAGACCAACAAACGTGGACTACCCATGGGTCTCGACATAATGACAGTCTTGGGCTCCGACCAGGCCTACCGGATCGAAAAGGAAGACTTCGGGCAGCACCATTACAAGGACTGGGAGGAGCAGATCAAGAAGTTGACCGACGAATTCGCCGATAGTGATCCTGATCTTTGGCCGGCGAATCTCTACACCGGTTGGCTCGAGTCGCTCCAGCAGGTGATGGCTTTCCCAGGGGAGGACGCTCCGGATTTTATGAAGTCCCGGGTGTGGGCGCGCAAGAGCCTCAATGCCGCCCTGGGTAGCTGGACCGAACTCCGCCATGACACCATCCTCTACGCAAAGCAATCGGTAGTGGCCGAGGGGGAAGGGGGCGAGGAACCCGCGTCACCTGGATACGTGGAACCCTATCCGGCCTTCTACGCCAAGATCGCCCAGTTGGCTACCACCTTGCGAGATGGCCTCCTCGACTACGAGCTGATCGATTCAGAAGCGGCGAACAAGTTGGAGATGATGATCTGGCTCGCCGAGACGTTGGCCTCAATCGCTGAGAAGGAATTGGTGGGCGAGGACCTGACGTACGAGGAGATCACCACTATTGTGGAGTATGGACACTACTTGGAGATGCTCGAGCAATTCGACGGTGCTGGGGAGGGTCATACATTGTCGCCGAACCCGGAGAAGAGCCCTCTGGTCGCCGACGTGCACAGCGACTACAACTCCATGACCGCCCTTGAGGAGGGGACGGGATATCCGCTCACCCTCTATGCGGCGTTCGAATGGCAGGGGACATTGCAGCTGTTCGTCGGAGCCTCATATGCCTACTACGAGTTCACCGTCCCCGTCGCAGAGCGCATGACCGACGAGCAGTGGGTTCAAGTGCTCGACTCCGGCCAAGCACCACCCCGCCCGGCTTGGACCGACGAGTGGATCGTGGAGGAGTAGCGACCGGACAGCGTTGCGTCCCAACCGCTCCTTCACTCCCCTGGGCCTAGGAGCACTTGGAGTACCCGCAGGCGCGGCACACCATACAGCCACCCTCGTGCTCGATGGCGCCGCCGCACTCAGGGCAGGCTCCCTGCGCCACTGCCAGAGGTATCTCCAGCTGTCCGACGGCCTTGCCGTTATTGCCGCTCCCAAGGTGATACTTGTCGGCCAGAGCTTTGCCGATGGCGTCAGGACAGGACAGGATCTGGTTCGGCCCGAACCCTAGCGGCACATGGCAGCGAATGCCCCGGAGCTGCTTGACGATCTTGTCCGGAGGCACTCCGTAGCGAAAAGCCAGAGAGATCAGGCGTCCAATAGCCTCTGTGGAGGCCGAGGCGCATCCGCCCGCTTTGCCCATGTTGGCGAAGACCTCCCTGGGACCGAAATCGTCCTCATTGACGGTCACGTAAAGGCTGCCGCAACCGGTCACCTTCTCCAGCGTTTCACCACGTAGCACGGGAGAGCGGCTGGGCCGCACCGGCATGATCGGAGTCCCCTGCGGGCCAAGCTCCATCTGGGCCGCTCGATCACCGTTGCTCCCCTTCCGCTTCACCTCACCGATGTTGAGGACCTGGTCCTGCCGGGAGCCATCACGATAGATGGTCACCCCTTTGACGCCCAGCTCGTAGGCGAGGAGGTAGACACGCTCCACATCTTCGGGCCGAGCTTGGTTGGGGAAGTTGACGGTTTTTGAAACGGCGTTGTCAACATGGTCTTGGAAGGCCGCCTGCATGCGGATGTGCCATTCGGGAGAGACGTCATGCGCAGTGACGAACACCCGCTTGAGATCGTCGGGAACATCCATGTCGTGAAGGCCACCCACGGAAGCGATCCCCTTCATCAGGCCCTCGGAGTAGAGACCTCGTTCTTTCAGGACCCGTTCCAGCACCGGGTGGGCCTCCGGGAGTTCGGTGTTATCCATCACGTTCCGAATGAAAGCCAGAGCGAAGATCGGCTCCACGCCGCTGGAACAACCGGCGATGATGGAGATGGTACCCGTCGGAGCGATGGTGGTGAGAGTGGCGTTGCGAACCCGCCTGCCCCTCTCTTTCCAAATGCTCTCTCCCCAGTTGGAGAACACGCCCCGATCGAGGGCCAATTCTTCAGAGGCCTTGATCGATTCCTCTTCGATGAAGCCCATGAGCTCATGCCCCAGACGTATGGCTTCATCCGAATCATAGGGGATGCCCAGTTCGACCAAGAGATCGGCCCAGCCCATCACACCCAGCCCGATCTTGCGATTACCCCTGGTCATCTCCTCGATGGCCGGCAGAGGGTAACGGTTCATGTCGATGACGTTGTCCAGGAAGTGGACCGCGGTTCGCGTCACCCGGCGCAGCCGGTCCCAATCTACGGCACCGTCCTTCAGCATGATGGCCAGGTTGATGGACCCGAGGTTGCAGCTTTCGTAGGGTAAGAGGGGCTGCTCCCCGCATGGGTTCGTCGACTCGATCTCACCCAGGGACGGTGTGGGATTGTCCCGGTTGAGCCGGTCCAAGAAGACGATCCCCGGTTCCCCGTTCTTCCAGGCCAAATCGACGATGAGATCGAAGATCTCGCGCGCGTTGAGTCGTCCGACTTCCGAATGATCCCGAGGATTGCGTAGCGCGTAGTCACCACCGGTGAGCACCGCTCCCATGAACTCTTCGGTTACGCCCACCGATATGTTGAAGTTGTTGAGGATGTGTTCATCCTCTTTGGCGCGGATGAACTCGACTATGTCGGGGTGGTCGACCCGAAGGATGCCCATATTGGCGCCCCTTCTGGTCCCCCCTTGCTTGATGGTCTCGGTAGCCATATCGAAAACGCGCATGAAGGAGACCGGTCCGCTGGCCACTCCCATGGTGGAGCGCACCAGATCGTTCTTGGGACGCAGGCGGCTGAAACTGAAGCCGGTGCCGCCACCCGACTGGTGCACCAAGGCTGCGTCCCTTATGGCCCCGAAGATGGACTCCATGCTGTCTTCCACCGGCAGCACGAAGCAGGCTGCCAGCTGCTGCAACTCTCGCCCCGCATTCATCAGCGTGGGGGTGTTGGGCAGGAATTCCAGTCCGGCCATGACTGAGAAGAATTCTGCGATGGTGGCATCGAGCGACTCGCCCGGCTGATACAGCAGGTCGGCCTGGGCAATGTTCTCTGCCACCCGCGCCAGCATATCGGCAGGCGCCTCCAGAGGTTCCCCATCAGCGGTCCGCTTGAGATACCTCTTCTGTAGGACCTTCAGGGCGCTGGGGGAGAGTCTTCCCTCCAATTCGGCCGACAGGGCCCGCAGTTCCGACACGGTCATCTGATCCCCTCTTTCGCCAGCTGCTCCAGTTCTTCCTTGAACTCCTCGACACTTTCAAACTGCCGGTAGACCGAGGCGAAGCGGATGTACGCCACCAAGTCGATCTGTTGCAGGCGCTCCAAAGCCATCTTACCGACTCTCTCGGACGACACTTGATAGGCGGTCTCTTCCCTCAACTCTCGTTCGATATCAGCGACGACCGTTTGCAGGCGCTCTACAGGAACCCCGCGCTTAGTACAGGCCCTGCCCAGACCTCGTAGCAGTTTCTCAGGATGGAAGAGTTCTACGCTGCCATCGCGTTTGGCTATCGTGATGGGAATCTCCTCGATCTTCTCGTACGTAGTGAACCGCTGCCCGCAGGCTGCGCATTCCCGCCGTCGGCGGATAGCCTCCTTGCTCTCGGTTTCCCGGGAATCAACCACTCGACTCTCTGGAAACGCGCAGTATGGGCAATTCATTGTGTGGATTCCTTCCAACGTTGCGCTCATCAGACCGGCGGACCATTACCACCAGCGTACAGGACTCCCGTCAACGAGATGGCCCCTGCTTACACAAGGGTCTCGATCGATACGAGCCCCTTGTCTGCAGGCACCACATATTGTGTATGTGGGATGCTAGCACCCTATATATCGCCTGTCAAAGCATGAAAGTGCGCTGTATGCGGACAATTCCTGCCCGGAAACATGGGGATGCTCGTACGCTCTCAGCGGTCCCGATGCCAGGCACTCTGCGGCGCTAGGTTCCGTGCCTTGGCTGGACTCTCATAGTCACACCGGGGATAATCCGCATGTGGACCAACTCTTGCTTGTTGTGGAGGACGATCCCTCTTTGCGCGAGGTCATCCGGCTTGGCCTTGAAGGGGAGGGGTTTCGCGTGAGCTCAGCCGATAACGGTCCCTCTGCCCTTCTCGCCTTCGCCGCTCAGAAGCCAGACCTCGTCCTTCTGGATGTGATGCTCCCCGAGTTGGACGGATTCGCAGTATGCCGCGAGATCCGGAAGGTCTCCCTGGTACCCATCATCATGCTGACGGCGCGGACCTCAACCGCCGATGTCGTTCAGGGCCTAGAGTCGGGTGCGGACGACTATGTGACCAAGCCCTTTGAGTTTCCAGAACTCATCGCACGAGTGCGATCCGTACTGCGTCGGGCCTCTACGGGCACTGCGACCGCTCAGACCGGTCCGACCACTGGAGCCGGCATACCCGTAGAGAACCCTGCCGGGAGTACTGGGCCCCGATCTGTGCCGCCACGCACTCTGACCATAGGCCCTCTCACCATCAATCCCGGCGCTTATACGGTCCACCGTGGCGCAGACGAGATCCCGCTGACCGTCACCGAGTTCCGGCTCCTTTACGAGCTGGCACGCCATGCCGGACAGGTTCTCACCCGGGATCAGCTGCTGGAACTGGTCTGGGGCTATACCTATCTGGGTGACAGCCGGCTTGTCGATGTGCACGTTCAAAGGCTCCGGGCCAAGATCGAGGATGACCCGGCTCACCCATCCCTCGTGCTCACCGTACGCGGCGTCGGCTACAAAGCCGATCGACAAGAGCCACGCTGATGGCCTCTCCGGGTCGGTATGTGCCCCGACCCCGGCGCTCGCTGCTGCGCCGGATCGCATTCATCTTCGTCGCGGCGGTGGTGATAACTGCCTTGGCACTGAGCCTGTCAGCTTACTTCATAACGAAGGCGGCCCAAGACAACGAAGCGTTAGACAAGGCACTCTCGCAGTCCCGCTTCAATCTCTTCTTGGCAGATTCCATGCTGCCTCCACAGCCCGAAGATGCCGACTACGACCGGTTGATCGATGCGTTCAAGATCAGAGGCGATTTTGGCACCCTTGTCGAGGCGGGTAACCAGACCTATGTGTCCGGGCCGAATGTCAACCTCACGCTCGTCACGCCGGAACTGGCGCAGAAGGTAGCCGCCGGACACATTGGATACCAGAACATCACGACCTCGGGAGAACCTCAGCTGGTCGTAGGGGGCCAGGTGCAGTCCAGGGAATTGACCATTTACTTCCTTTACCCTCAGGGACAGCGGCTGGCCGACCTGGCCAGACTCCGCAATATCCTGCTCATCACGGGGGCGATTCTCACAGTCTTGGGAGCCATCGTGGGATATCTGTTGGCGAGAGCCCTGGTAACCCCCATCCGCAGGGCCAGTAAGGCGGCCGCCCAGATGTCCCAGGGTGACCTGGGCATCCGGCTGCCGGTGCGTTCCGATGAATTCGGCGTGCTGGCTTCGTCCTTCAACACAATGGCCGGCAACCTCCAATCCAAAATGCTCGATCTGGAGGCCGGCCAGGCTCGAGAGCGCCGCTTCGTCGCCGATGTCGCACACGAACTCCGGACGCCGGTCGCAGCCCTGGTCGGTGAAGCTTCGCTCTTGAAGACGAAGCTGGCTTCTGATCCGGCCGCTGCCTCCTCTGAGGTCAATCACCTGGTCACAATGGTGACCTCCGACATCACGCGCCTCCGACAACTCGTGGACGACCTGCTCGAGATCAGCCGACTGGAGGCCCAATCTGTCGAGGCCGTCATGGAACCAGTGGACCTCAGTTCCTTCTTGAACCAGCTTGTCCAGGCTCGCGATTGGTCGGCCGGCGTACGCCTATCGATCCCAAACCGGATACCGGCGGTGCGTGCCGACCGGCGCAGGGTGGAGCGGATCATCGTCAACCTTGTCGAGAACGCCCTCCAACATGGGTCCGCACCGGTCACTATTGAGGCAGCGTTCGACTGGAACCGGAGCGGCGGAGAACCCTCTCAAGCGGCCCGGGTACAGGTCACGGTGACCGATACAGGGCCGGGTATCCCGGCCGAGCATCTACCTCATGTGTTCGATCGCTTCTATAAGGCCGATCCGAGTCGTGCATCCAGCCGCGGAAGTGGCCTGGGCCTCGCAATCGCCCGAGAGAACGCGAGACTTTTAGGCGGAGATATCAGTGCCGGCAATGCTCCGGGGGGAGGTGCCCGCTTCGTCTTCACCCTCCCCGTCCTTCAGTCGTAACACGATCGTTACACCACCGCAGCAGGCCTGTTAACTGAGAGGTCAAAGATGGAATCGTACAGGCATACTGGGTTCGAGACCTAGACTCAGACAGAACGTACGGGTCGTAGAGGAGGGGACAATGAACATATTTTTGAACAGGCTATCCAAACCGGCCCGCCTGATGGCTATGTCGGTTCTCATCGTGGCCGCCTTCGCTGTACTAGCCGCAGGCTGTGGTACAAACGGCGAGGTGGGAGACGGAGGGACCGTGAGCACGACTCAGCCCTCTGAGACGACAACGACAACCACAGCCTCGCCCTCGTCCACCACCACTACGGCCCCTCCGGACGACACAACAACCACCAGCACTACGTCCGCCGAAGAGACAACGACGGTCAAAGTGTACTTCTCCCGGGATGAGAAGATCTCCGCTGCTTCCAGGACGATCCCGAGGACCCAGGAGGTAGGCGCCGCCGCCATGAGAGCGCTGTTGGCAGGTCCCACCGACGCAGAGACAGAAGCGGGGATGTTCAGCAGTATCCCCGAAGGCACTACGTTCCTCGGGCTTGCCATCAATGACGGCGTGGCGACGGTTGACCTCTCCAAAGAGTACTCGTCAGGCGGAGGCAGCCTGTCGATGATGATGCGGCTTGCCGAGGTGGTGTTCACCCTCACTCAGTTCCCAACGGTCGACGGTGTGGAGTTCAAACTCGACGGTGAACCGATTGATGTTCTAGGCGGGGAAGGGATAATCATCGACCACCCGATGACTCGAGCGGACTACGAGGACATGTCGCCCGCCATCCTGGTGGAATCGCCCGCCCTCGGCGACACGGTGACCAGCCCTGTACGCGTGACCGGCACCGCCAACGTCTTCGAGGCAGTCTTCAGCATCAATATCGTGGACTGGGACGGTCTCATCATCGCTGACGAGGTGGTCACGGCGACATCCGGCACGGGTACGCGTGGCACGTTCGATGTCACCGTACCTTTCGAGTTGACCAAGGCCGGTCCCGGAGCCATCATAGTATTCGCCGAATCTCCCAAGGACGGCTCACAGATCAATGTTGTGGAGATACCCGTCGAGTTGGAGTAGCGTCGCAGTCCGCTAACGGCTGACAAGGCGGCTCTCCCCAAGGAGAACCCCCGCATGAAAGAGGCCGCTCCGATATCTCCCCCCCTCTTTCGGGGTCATCGGAGCGGCCTCTTTCACGTGCGCTAACTGCCCTCCGCGCTGGATGAACAACCCGGCCGGCGGACGCCTCCTCGCTGGAGAGTCTGGAAGGCCAACGTCGCTTGCAGACGATTTCCCACACCCAACTTCCGAAAGATGTGGTTGGTGTGAGTCTTCACAGTCTTCTCGGAGATGAAGAGTCTGGCCCCGATCACCTTGTTAGGCATACCCAGCCCAACCATCTCGAGCACCTCCCACTCGCGCTCCGTGAGAGACTCCATCCGCGCCACGATCGCCGGGGAAGCCTGCCCCCCGTTCCCAGAACCAAGAGGCCGAACCCCACCGGTTCGTCTTCCGGGCGAGCCAAGACTCATATCAGTGGGATAGGCCTTGCCTCCAGCTAGTTCCCGCAGGTAGTGCTGAAGGCGCCCGGGCAACCGAGGCGCAATCTGGTCGCGGACAAAGGTTCCGACTCCAAAGCGTTCGCAGAGGGCCAGGATGGGTGCAGCCACCTTGGCTTCCTGACTGAAGAAGTGAATGTGCCCATGCTCCTCGCCGAGCCGCATGGCCTCTGCGAGGGCCCGTCCGGCCTCGTGTTCACGCCCAGCGTGGGCATAGAGCCACCCCAGATAGAACAGCGCTGGAGCCAGTGCACTCTTCAGGCCCAGTCGGCGGGAGACCAGAGCCGTCTCTTCAAGAGAGGCCAGCCCTTCTGTCTCGCGCCCCAGGACCACCAGGTCCATGCCCACCGCCGCCTGTGCCTGCAGCTTCTCGGAGGCGGCCAACTGGTTCTTCTCCACAATCTCAAGCGCAGTCTGATGATGCTCGAGAGCCCGTCGGCCGTTTCCGGTACGGCGGCATAGATCCCCCAGCATACTCTCGGCCCAGTAACTCTCCTCGGCGTCACCGGAACTCAGCGCCAGAGCCTGGGCCCGCCTGATTCTCGCCACCGCGCTCCGATAATCCCATCTACCGAGGGCCGCCATCGCCTGGCTCAGCAAGCTGGATGCCTCGACCAGAGAGTACCCTCGAGTCCGTACAAGGCGCAGACACTCGCCGGCGTAGCGATCCGCCTTATCGTATTCACCAGTCAAACCTGCGAGCAGCGCCGCCCCGTTCAGCGCAACGGCGCGCACGAGCGTCACTGGACTGTCGTCGAGGCCCACGGCCTTATCTGCCCATTGCCTGGCAAGCCTGTAATGCCCAAGCGAGTAGAACAGCCGGGCACGGTGAAAGTGGATGCGCCGGGCAAATTCCTCCGCCGAATCCTTGGAATCCTTAGGGTACAGGACAAGAGCCTTCTCCCAGTTCTCAACCGCCTCGTCCCACCGGCACAGACCTACCAGGACGCCCCCCTCGACAACCAGCACCTCGGCCTTCTCTCTAGAAGAACCGGCCAATGACCGGCACCGTTTCATGACGGCTAGGCTCTCCTCCCAGCGGCCTTGGTTGAACAGACAGTATGCAGAGCCGAGAAGGACACAGAGCAGGCCTTCTTTGTCGCCGTCCTCTGCGAGCAGGCGGGCGGCTCGCTCATAGAGCGCACCGGCCCGTGCGTATTCCGCGTGCTCTTGCTGAATCCGGGCCTTAGCCACAATCAACCACGGATCGACTCCGTCCTCAGCGATCGACTCATCGGGGATCAGAGAGAGCCACTCCGGACGCGTCGAACCGGGTCCCATGCCAAAAGGTTGAGCAAGCAGTGAATGCAGGAGACGCCCCGCGTCGGAGAATCGGCCGACCCGCAGATAGACGGTGACGGCTTGGTGGTGCTCACCTATCCGTTCGAGGTGAGACGCAGTCTGGTCCATGAGTCCCGTCGACTCGTTGTCCCGCCAGGCCTTGCGCTGCGCAAACCCGCGCACCAATGGGTGGACGGTATAGCTTCGGCGTCCGACCCGGGCCACGAGATATCCTCGCAAGACAAGCTCCTCGAGCACAGCTTCGGCGCGCCCGTACGGACCCGGGAAGAAAGCCTCGTCCCTGGGAAAGACCACCCGGGTCAGGAGTCCCGCAGTCAGCATCGTCTCCGAGGCCGTTTCGTCAAGTCCGGAGAGGATGTCCTGTTCCAAATACTTTCGGAGATCATGACCCCGGGAGAGCACCTCAGTGATGTCCGAACGAGTGATACCCCGCCGGCCCGAGGGAAGCCTCTGGCCCAGTAGAACCAAGGCTGCCGGCCAGCCCTGGGTGAGGCGCCACAAAGCGCGCGCCTCAGAAGCCTGAAGCTCGATGCCCCAGTGCTGAGATGCCCATGTACCAACCTCTCGTGGGGTAAGACGGAGGTCACGCGCGCGCAGCTCCACGCATCTTCCCCCTAGACTCACCCTGTCGACTCGCAGGGGCACCGGGCGTCGAGAAGAGATAAGAATGGTCCAGCCGGGGGGTAGTCCACGCACAATCAGTTCGAGCACCGAAACGATCTGCGGAGAGGAGTCGATGAGGTGGAAGTCATCAATGGCGATCAAAGTGCTCTGGCCGGCTTTCTGCCGAATGTGATCGACAACCTGCGCCGTCAACTCGAGAACCTCTTGGTCGATCCCGCCCGGAGCAGGCCAATCCAGAGGTCTGGAGTCGGGGCGGTCGGCCACTTCCACATCCAGACCGGCCATGAAGTAGGTTAGGAAGCGCAGGGGATCATTATCAGCCTCATCGACAGAGAAGTAGACCGTGCGCCCGCCGGCCGATGACAGTTTCTCGACTATTAGAGCCGTCTTGCCGTACCCGGGTCCGGCCACCAGATACACGACGCCGCCGTTTGCGACAGGCTTCAGAAGTGAAACCAGCCGCTGCCGGCTCAGGACGAAGCCCATGTGCGGAAGACTTAGCTTCGCAGCGACAGTCCTGACGCGTTGCTCCGCAAGATCTGATGGTTCGACCATACGGACTTCCTGAAGATGTGAATCGTCACGCACGCCGGAAGACAGCCTATCTCCCGGGACAACAATCGTATCAACGACAACCGAGGTGTCAACGCAACTCATGATCTCTCGCATTCCTGAGCATGACCGAACGTGTATCGCGGCACCGGAGACATATGCGCTACAGCCGGCGGAGCACTGACCGGCCCCTGCGCCTTCGACGTAGCCTGGGACTAGAGATACTCCAGCCGCTTTGCAACGATTGACACGGCTCGGCGCTCCTCACCGTCCTTCTCGTAGACGTCCTGGCGAAGAGATCCCTCCACCGCTATCCGACGCCCCTTACCAAGATGCTCGCCGGCAGCCTCGGCCTGCGAGTTCCAAGCCTTGATGCGGAAGAAGTCCGCCTCTTCCGCGTTGCGATCGACGGCCAGGATGAAGCTCGAGACCTTGGAGCCGCCATTCACCTCCTTGACCTCCACGTCGGTGGCCAGGCGGCCGATTAGGTGCACGCTGTTCATTTCCTTCCTCCTCGCTGACGCAGTTTGCCGGTACTGGTCCCGTTCACGGGCTCGAAGCCCATCCACGGCCACGGGAGAGGAAGCGTAGCGTGAGGCTGGGGTTTGGAGAATACAACCAAAGGTGGAATCGATGGGGCCGGCGCGTAATCGGCTAGTATTGCCTTCCCATGCCGAACAAGGGGACGACAAGGAAATGTCGCTCACTCCGTCCGGCTGGGAAGTATTTCTCTGGGAACGGACACTACCTCTACGTGAGCACCTATTCAGACCGCAGACTATGGGAACGAGCCCTCGAGGGGCAGGCGGCCGCGTTCGGCGAACTCTTCGAACGGCACGCCACCTCGGTGTACAACTACCTCTTCCGACGCTGCGGCAACTGGGCGACCGCCCAGGATCTCACCTCCATCGTCTTCTTGGAGTTGTGGCGCAGGCGGAGCGACATCTCGCTGGAGCGCGAATCCGCCCTCCCGTTGCTGCTTGGCGTTGCCACCAACATACTGCGCAATCGCAAGCGCGCAGACCGCAGACACAGGGCGGCTCTCGAACGCATGTCCGTTCCCTCGGAGTCGTGGAGCCCGCATGAGGATGTGGTGGAGAGGTTGGCCGAGGAGGAGCGGATGCACGAATTGCTTGGGATCCTCGATCGTCTTCCCAAACGTGAGCAGGACCTCGTCGTCCTCTGCGTCTGGATGGAGCTCACCTATGAAGAAGCCGCTGACGCGCTGTGTCTACCGGTAGGCACGGTCGCGTCCCGTCTCTCGCGCGCAAAGAGGCGACTCCGCGGACTTCTCGACCCTTCCGGGCAGCCGGCGCCCGGTGTCCTGGAAACGTAGATGAGCAGGAGGTCATTCATGCACGACCATCAGCCTCCGGAGCAACGGGCTTTCCCAGCTGCCCTCCTGCACCAGCAGAAGGAGTATCTGATGAGCGAGATCACAAGAGACAGACAGACCAGGTCACGGCGATCGCGATCACTTGTGCTGCGCATCGGCACCGTAGGCGCACTGGCGGTGATCGCCTTGGCCATAGTGGGCCTGAGCGGGGTGTTCGGGGGCGACGGCCCCATGACCATCGGCCCCATGACCATCGACAAAGCGCTGGCGGCGGTCACACCGGCGCAGGGGGAGGTGCTGCATATCAGAATCACCGGTGTTGATTCCGATGCGAGCACCTTCGTGCAGGAAAACTGGTCCTACAGCGACGAGCCCTGGAAGTACCGGGGGATGACGGAGACCAGCAGTGGCGGGCTACAAGAAGTGGCCATCGAGGCTTCCGGCCTGCATCAGGTGTACGACGCTCGGACCAACAGCATCTTGGAGATGCAGGATAAGACCCTTGCCAACCTTACTGAGCCGAAGGTCCCAGGCGAGTCGTATGAGGAGATGATCCGTGAACTGCTCACCTCTGGTTTGGCGCAAGAGGACGGCCAAGAGCAGGTCAATGGCCGGGATGCAGTGCGAATCGTGGAGAAACGCCCTGCTGAAGACGGCGAGCGAAGCGAGAACGTCTATTTGGTGGATGCTGAGACCGGCCAACCGATCGAGTGGCGGATCATGAACGAGGGTGAGAACCGCACGCTCCGCTTCGACATCTACGAGAAGTTGCCCGGCACACCCGAGAACCTCGGATTTCTTGACTTAAGAGTGGCCTATCCAAGCGCGACCGTGTACACGGATCCGGCAGCGTTTGAGCAGGCCTTAGCCACTGCGCCGGCTGAGTGATGCGCTGGACCAAGCTGCCGCCCATCGTGCCGTAGATACCTGAAGCCCCCCGGCCGATCGCCGGGGGGCTTCTTCCTCGCCCGGTTGCCTGCGTAGGATTTGGGAATCGGCTCGCGCGAGGCGCAAGAGAAAGAGCGTCCCCTCACCGCAGTAGTGCCATTCTGGGAACCGACCTTCCGCTCAGAGTCCTTTGGCCAAACCCCTGATCGTCAATCCGTGAGCGCGATGCCGGCGAAGTAGAAGGGGCCCCAGTCTGCCTGCATATCCTCCGACCCGAACCACTCCTCCCAGGCCCCGCTGGTGAAGTCGTGGGAGAGCAGCACCGTTTCGTTATCAGCCGTACTCTGGTACACGACAGTCCAAGCCCTGCTGCCGTCGCCGCTGAGCAGACTCGGCGGCTGATGCATCCAGTCCACCTCGGCGACAGGACCGGCCGGCCGCCACTCGGAGCCCGTCTGGCGGAATACCTGCCAGCCGTACTCGGCCCACTCGGCGGACTTCGCCACCATAAGCACGAGCGCCGTGCCGTCAGCGTTGAGGCTCCCCTGCCCGGCATGCGGCCATTCGGAGTCGAGGATCACCGGCTCCAAGGATCCATCCCTGCCGTTCCAGACCACCGCCTCACCGGGTTCCGCCGCTCCCGCCCCGAGCACCAGACCACCGGGGGTGGAGCTCCAGATGTACTCAAGTTCCGGGACAAGCGCCAGGCGATCAGCTATCGGATCGTAGAGGTAGGTTTCATACGGGTCTCCGCTCACGCCGACCAGCAGCTTGTACTCCGGCAGCCAGCTCAAGCACACCAGTCCGCAGCTTTCGCCTCTCTCTATCCGCTCGCGTACGAGAACGGCCAGCGTGTCCTCGACCGTCGAGGTGCCAGAACTCAAGTCGACGACTGTCACCGTCCACGGCACCTTGTCCCCCAGGTTCTCAGCTTGAAGGTCGGGATCAACCGTCACCAGCGCGGCCAGAACCCCGTCAGGGGAGACAGATCTCAGCGTGGTGTGCCCCTCAGTCGGCACGGTCGCTCGTCGGATGATACTTCCGTCCGCGATGAAGCGAACGACAATCTCCTTGCCGTCCTCAACGTATGCGAGGAACTCCTTGTTGCTGCTCAGTGCCATTCCATCCAGCCCGGAGACGATCTGCGGGCCGCGGACGGTGACGGTGGTCGACGGCTGGTCTGCGGCTTTGTTCCGCTGCGCCCACCTGACGCCTTGCGCATCACCGACGTAGAGTCCCGTTTCTGCACTCAGCACCACAGTCTCGACGCCAGGAGGCCAGCGGGAGGTGATCGGCTGTGTGGGAGAGGTGGAAGGAAAGGTGCTCCCGACGGCCGTCGTCGATACGTTTGTTCCGGATGCCCCGCTAGGCGCAGAAGTCGTGGAGATGGGCGATGGGCCGCAGCCCCAAAGAGCGAGACTCATCCCGGCGACGAGCACCCACGCAAGGACCGTGGCCGGGGTTGGGACTCTGTATCTCATGAGGTCTCCTCAGCAGCCTGCCTCATCTCAACCGTCTGACGCATTGTCCGCTTGGTTGGTTCCAACTTGATTAACATGGTGACCGTTTTCAACAAAGCGCAGGTACTCGCCCTGGCGCCGGACATCGGATGCATGTGCTCGTTAGGCCGCAGAGCGCGATCTGAACATGTAGATCGCCCAACCAAGGGTGTCACGCCCCCAGCGCAGGTATGCCGTCCTCGCCTTGCTCACCCGCTCGACCAGCTCCACCAGGTCCGGATCATCCGGATGGGCACGAGCGTACTCGGCGGTCGCGAACCATTGGAGGCCCTCATATTTGTCCCAGTCGTCTCTGTTGCTCACGATGGTGTGAAGGAGATCCAATCCTTGCTGCTCTCCGGCTTCTGCATTCGAGAAGTGGCTTCCGAAGTCGTCTCGCGCGCACCCGGATGCCTCAAGGTACTCCCCTGACGGCCCCTGGAGCCAGAATGGCTCTCCCACGATCACCCAGCCGCCGGGCTTCACCATGCTGATCAACGTGTCGAGAGTATTGTCGTGCCCCCCGAAGATCCAACTGGCGCCGATACACGACGCCAGATCCAAGCTGTGCGGTTCATCTGGCTTGAAATCCGCACCGTCCATCTGGGTGAAAGTGATGCCGCCATTCGATACCCGTGCCTTGAGCCTCTTCTCTGCATCGGCAATGTAGAAACGAGAAAGGTCGATGCCCATGCCACGAGCGCCATAGGCTTCCGCCAAGCGAATCAGGAACTCGCCTTTGCCACACGCGATGTCGACCACCTGCGCGTTGGTCGGAAGGCGCAGAAGCTCCACGAGACGCGCCAGTTTCTCCTCGCTTGTGGGATTGCATACCACATGTTCGCGGTGCGTGATGTCGTAGAACCTCCATGTGTCCATGATTCACATTCCTTCGACGTTCTGATAACCGTTAGGCAGACTATACGCGCGAATGCAACCACAGGGACGGAGATACGCCCCAACTCGGTCCGATACGTGTGTGAGCTGAAGAGGCGCGTCCCGTCCTGTCCGGGGAAACGCCCTACGAAGACAGTCCGTCCAACGAATCGGCACCACGGAGGGCCGGAGAGCCGCGAAGGGGGAGCAGCGATGAGGCGCGTAGCGAATCCGCGGGCGAGGATCACGAGCGCACTGTCGCTGACCCTGCTCCTGGGCCTGGTCATGCTGGGGGCTACGGCGTGTGAGCCGAGCAATCCGGCACCTGTCACGCAGACTATCCCGATCGACCTCCTTGCCGCCGCGCAGAGCGCCCAAACGGCCACCGCCGAGAGGACCCTCAGTTTGGTGGACGAAGGCCTCCATCCGGTAGGGGTAGACGGTAAGACAGGCTACATCGACGTCAGAGGCACCATGGTCATCGAACCGCAGTTCCAGCATGCCTTGACCTTCTCCGAGGGGTTGGCTCGGGCGGCGACGGGCGACAGTCCCTTCTCGTGCAGTTGGGGCTATATCGACAAGACCGGCGCCTGGGTCATCGAGCCGCGGTTTGCCGAGGCGCCGGAGGCCTTCACCGAGGGTCTAGCCCTTGTCGACAAGCGTCAGCCGGACGGCACTTCTCTATACGGCTATATCGACAGGACCGGTGACTGGGAGATAGAGCCGCGGTTCACCGATGCGAGGCCGTTCTCCGAGGGTCTCGCCTGTGTCGCGACGGATGATGCCCAAGGCATGCGCCGCTACGGCTACATCGATGAGACCGGGGTCTTTGTCATCAAACCGCGGTTCGACTTGGCCTGCTCGTTCGCGGAGGAGCTTGCGGCCGTCCGGGTGCCCGACGAACACGACATTCTGCGCTGGGGCTACATCGACGAGACCGGGGCCTGGGTGATCGAGCCACGGTTTGATTTAGCGTGCACGTTCTCCGAGGAGTTGGCCTTCGTCAGTGCGGAGAACGGTCGGGACGGTTACGAGAGCGGGTGCATCGACAAGAACGGCACCTGGATGTTCAAACTGGACTCCCTCGAGGAACTCCATGGATTCGATCTGCAATTCTCCGAAGGCTTGGCGGCCCTCGGGGTCAATACCAAGGAGACCTACACGCTCCTGAAGTACGGCTATATCGACAAGACCGGCGCCTGGGTCATCGAGCCGCAGTTCGACTTCGCCCGGGCTTTCTCCGAAGGCATGGCCGTGGTGTCGATGGACATCGTCGATGACGTGGCCAATCCCGGCCGTGACGGCTATATCGACAAGACCGGCAAGATGGTGGTGCAGCCCCAGTACTACTGGGGTGATCCCTTCTCCGGAGGCCTGGCTCGGGTGGCACCCTGGTACGATGAGATCTCCGACTGGGGTATGTGGTATCCGCCGGATAAGTACCGCTACATCGACAACACCGGCCAAACAATCTGGCCGAGGGAGTAACCGTATGTCGTGTAGACCAAGCGCCAGGTCCCAGACGTCTAATGAATAGAAGAGGGGCGTGGAAAGAAGCGGGACAAGAGTGCGATGATTCTGCGAGGCGCATGGACAACTATGGGGATAAGCAGAGGGGCACGACCATGGCCACCGGCGGTCCCGGTGAAGACTTCGAGAGCTTCGTCCGCCGGCATTTCCACACGCTGGAAAAGAGCCTGGCCATGATCACGATGGACGCCGAGTCGGCGGCCGACGCGGCGCAGGATACCTTTCTACGACTCTACCTCCGGAGGGACGAGGTGGACAAGCTCAATGACCCCGTCGCCTGGCTTTATCGGGTCGGCATCAACCGGTGTTACGACTATAGGCGTCGACTCAAACGGGCTGCCCGACTATTCGACCGACTGACGGTGGCGGCAGAGGCGGATGAGTTGCACGAGCACTGGGCTCCAAACATCGATTTCATCTCGTTGGTCAAGCGCCTTCCCAAGCAGCAGCGCATCGCCGCGGTCCTCTTCTATCAGGCCGACCTCTCCACGAAAGAGATAGCCCGGGTCATGCACATATCGGAGAGCGCGGTGAAGAGCCACCTGCAAAGAGCCAGGGAGAGGCTCCGCCCATTGGTGGAGGAAGATTGATGGACATCCAGGTAACCGACGCCAAGCTACGCGAGGTTTTCAAGCAGAATGCGCCGCCTTCTAATGAGCGCCATCTGGCGGCCGCCCTCCGTCCGGACAGACCTGAAGAACCAGGCCGCGCCCCGCTACGCTCACCAAAGGCGACGCGACGCAGATGGACGCTGCGAACCGCCGCGATCATGGCGGCAGTCTTGGTGCTGGTAGCCGCCGCCGGGATCGGCGCTTGGAAAATCGTGAGCCACGTGGGACAGGACGACTGGATTATCGTTATCAACGATCCGGTGATATCGCCGACGACCGGCGGGACCTCCACGACAGCGGAGGCAGAAGGCCTGCTGGCGACGGTCACCGACGGGGTCTGGGAGCTGAGAGTGGACCGCTGGGGCCGCCTCGACAACGTGCGCCTGCCCAGCGACTGGCTCCCCGAGACGGCCTATGTGCAGATGGAGGACCCGACGACGTTCCAGGTAGTGATCTCCGAGGGCGGTACTAGGGTCTCGATCGAGGGAGATTGGGGCGTTCACCACCACACTGTCGAGGGCGAGCGCTCTTCTGCAGACAGCGACCGCATCTGGTACGACTTTGATATTTCTGCCGGAGGACGGTTCGTGATCTGGCAGACTGCCGACGGCCTGCAGGCGGAAGAAACTATATACGGATCGGGGAGACCTATGCTCCGAAGTCTTCGGGGCAGCCTGGTGAAGACCGGCGCGACAGAGATCAATACGGGTGAGAGTTCGCTCTTCCCCGTCCGGGTCGACGGCAAATGGGGATTCATCGACAGCGCCGGTACCATCCAGATCGAGCCGCAATTCGCCGGTGTCCGCCGTCTGGAGGGGGAGGGCGGTTTGGTCGGGTTCAACGAAGGACTCTGCGCCGTACAACTGGTGAAAGACGGGCCCTGGGGCTTCGTCGACACCTCCGGCCAAGTGATCATCGAGCCACAGTTCGACCTCGCCCAGTGGTTCTCTGAGGGCCTGGCGGTAGTCCGAAATGCCGGCCATTGGTATTTCATCGACGAGACCGGGGCTATGGTGTTGGGGCCTTTCAGTGGTGCTATCGGCTTCTCCGGCGGTCTCGCTCTGATCGTCGACGAGGAGGGTGGGCCAACGCTCATAGACAGGAAGGGCAGTAAGGTGCCCGAAGTGGAGGGCCCGGACGGCCTGCGTCTATCGATTGCAGGTGGTTACTCCGAGGGACTCGCTGTGGCGTACACGATCGAGGGTGCCGGAAGCGCACCAGCCGGCCTCGCGGGTTATGTTGATGAATCCAGCGCGCTGGTCATCGAACCCCGGTTCAGCGTGGCGGGCGACTTTTCTGAGGATCTGGCGCCTGTGGGGGTTGGCGAGAACGATGACGTCATGGAATACGGCTACATCGACAAGACAGGCGACTGGGCCATTCAGCCGCAGTTCTGGTTGGCCAACCCCTTGTCTGAAGGTCTGGCCGCTGTCGCAGTCAAGGCCAAAGACGGCGTGCGCTGGGGTTACATCGACAGGACAGGCGCTTGGAAGATACAACCGCGGTTCGACGAAGCCCACGATTTCTCGGAAGGTCTCGCCGTCGTGTGGCTGGACAATACGTGCCACTACATCGACACGACCGGCGCTGTGGTGATCACGGTCCAGGGGATGGGATTCGACTTCGCTGGAGGTGTGGCTCGCGTAGGCGGTGGATTCGACGGCTCCCCAAGCTACATCGATAGGACCGGCAGCGTGATCTGGCGGGGGGAGTAGTCGCGGGTTGCCTGGCGGCGCCCTTGGCTCTTTCAGACGAGAGGCACCCAGTCCCAACCGTCACCGCGAGGCACGAGGTGACCGAGTCCGGGGAAAGGGAAATGGAAGCCCATCACAAGGGCTTCTTCGGCCGCCGCCCTCTGCAAGAGAGACTCCCGGGTGGCGACCGTCTGAGTTGGGAGCATGTCGACGACAGCGACCCAGCGCGGTCTCCGCACGTGAAGCGGATGAAGCACGACGTCGGAGACACAATACAAGGTGTCACCCTGCGAAGAGACGCGTACGGCCGACTGGCCGGGGGTGTGACCCGGCGCGGGAATGACAGCAACGCCTGGCAGGATCTGTTCTTCACCCCTGACGAGGCGGACGTGTTCCTCCAGCACAGAAAGATTGCGACGAGCACAACCAATGATGACCTCTCTGCCGTGCTCGGGCAAGTCCCGCTCTGCTTGACCGCCAGTCCAGAAGTCCCACTCTCGCTCCGAGATGATCCACTCGGCCATCGGAAAACGGCAGCGGCCCTGGTCGTCGGCATTGCCACCCAGATGGTCGGGATGGGCGTGAGTGATCAGAACTGAGTCCACGTCTTCAGGACTCATCCCATCCAGAGCAAGGCTATCCAAGAGTCGTCCGGTGTGCGGTCCAAGATCACCGGCCCCCGTGTCGACTAGGACCACGTGCTCACCCGTCTTGATCAAGAGACAGGTGTAGCCGCTTCTGAATTCGGCCCACTCCTGCAGATCCAGTCCGTCCTCCCGTAGCATCTCATCTAGCCGGTCCTTGGGAGCGTTCAGAAACAGAAGATCGGCCGGCCGAGGGAACGTAGGAGGCGCGTAGACCAAGTACCCGTCGCTCAACGCAGTGCAGTCGATCTGACCGATTCTGAATCGATGAATCATTCCGTCCATGCTCTTCATCATCAAATGCCCTCGGGATGGTGTCGGATCGACGCTCCGCTACTCCCAGCCGGGTGGAGCATTCAGAAAGCACTTGACCAGGTCGCACTCGTCTTCGTCGCCTCGCGTGGAGTAGAAACCCGCCCAGTAGCAGTTCTTCGCGATGTCGGCCAGGGAGCCACAATAGGCTCTGGTCGGGAAGCGTTTCGCTCTTGCCTCTTCCCGGCTACACCTGGATAACGGAGCAAGACCGGTGGTCCAATCCCACGTGTAGACGTTGGCATCGGGAGCGAGTTTGAAGGATACGCCGTCAGCTGGAGCGGGCATGGCCCCACCGTACGAGCAGTGGGCAACGGCTGCGGCGGAGACGTACCGGTTGAAGTCCGTGAACGTGACCGTGTCTTCCTCGACCATGAGGATGGCACCGATCCGCGGAGTCTCCTCGGTGATCTTGACCTCGAACATCTTGTAGGTACCCAGCATAAGAGCCGTCCTGACGGGATTGCCCTCCGCCAGGAAGTCGTTGACATCGATGAGCTCCGTGACGATACGATCGTCATTCGTAACGGCGCGAAAGATCCGCTCGCCGATGGGAGGATACGGAAAGTAGTCATCGGAGAACTGGAGGTCGTAGGCGGCCCTCACCGCATCGAAGGTCTGCTCCGCACCTCGCACCAGCATGCTCACTTGCAGCCCGGTTCTCGAGGACGAGCTTGTCTGAAAGCCGGTGATCAGCCCAATGATCGAGGCACCGGCGGGATCTTGTTCTCTGGCCATTGCAACCCCTTGGTCCTTGCTCACCGCCCTGTCCCAAGACAGAAATCCCTGCATTCTCATTTTACAGGCAGGAGGCATTGAGCAGGTCATGCCTGTTGATTCGAGAGCCGATGGTGAGTGCTCGTCGCCCAGGGTCAGGGAACGGGGGCTCCTCTGCTATCATTCGGGGCTCCACGAGCGGTTTGTACGCAATTCGTCAGTCAGAAATCGGGACGGCAGATCGACCTGCGGGCCGATTCGACGGTTCTGGCGCTCGGTATGAATTCCCCGTCCGAAGAGGCAGCCTCCTTTCGAACATTGGCACCCAAGACGTACGGCACGATCCCGTGCTACGAGACCGGCAAGCCGTTGACAGAGATTGAAGCCTCGCGATGCTAGAAGACGTGTACGTCGACCGTCTTGAACGTGATGTGTACGCTCAATCCCACCTCGAGACCCATATCGTGGAAGGAACGCCGAGTGATCGCGGTGGCAAAAACGACACCGTCCACGTCAACATGGACATTGATCAAAGTTCCCGTGTTGGATACCTCGACGATGCTTCCTCGAAAGGCATTGCGGGCACTGGACTCAATGGGCTCCAGCGACAGCAAGATGTCCTCCGGCCTGATGCACGCGTGAACGTCACCGGGGACTTTCGACGTGGTCAAGATGTTCAGCCCGTTGATGGCGAAGCTGGAAAGGCCCTTTCCGGGTGTGAGAAAGCCACGAAAGACATTGTTCACCCCGAGGAAGTTGGCGACAAATCGGGAGTTCGGTCTTCGAAAGACCTCCTCCGGCTCCCCCGCCTGTACGATCCTTCCCTCGTTCATGATGGCCATCTTGTTGCCCAGCATGAAGGCTTCATCGAGATTGTGGGTTACGTGGACCATCGTGGTATGAGTGTGGCGGTGCAGTCTCCGCAACTCCTCGCGAAGCTTGCCCCTCGTTTCTGCGTCCAGGGCACTCAAGGGTTCGTCAAGGAGGAGGACCTCTGGTTCGGTGATTAGGGCCCGGGCGATGGCCACCCGCTGCTTCTCGCCACCGCTCAGTGTTCCCGGGTAACGGTGAAGCAGATGCTCGATACCGAGCAGACCGACAAGTTCGGTGATGCGAGCTTCGCACTTTGCCCTGGGAATCTGGCGATACGGAACCCCGAAGCGAATGTTCTTGGCTACGCTCAGGTGGGGGAACAGCGTGTAGTCCTGGTAGACCATTCCCACTCCTCGAGCCCGAGGGGGGAGCCTGGTGATATCCCGCCCGCCCAGAAGAACACTACCGCTGTCCGGACGATGAATCCCGGCTACGGTTTCGAGAAGAATGGTCTTGCCCGCACCGGTGGGCCCCAGAATGACCACATATTCACCCTCGTCGATCTCGAGAGATACGTCTTCCAGGCGGAACTCACCCAATTCCTTGCAGATGTTCTTGACCTGGAGCATGCGCACGCTTCCTAGAACACGCGACTGGTGCCGGCGGCCCGCTCAAATATGATCAGCGCGACGAACGCTATCCCGATGAGTATCGTAGCAGCCGCCACAGCCAAGGGCAGATTGCCGCTGGTCATGTTGAGATAGAGTGCCGTCGGCAGAGTCTCGGTGCGCATGCGGGTCGCCCCGGCCAGCATCAGCGCCGCGCCGAATTCACCTAGGGCACGACACCAAGCGATGATCGCGCCGGCAATGAGTCCGTTGCGAGCCATGGGCATGGTCACACGACGGAACACTTCGAAATCGGTGCATCCGAGTGTCTGAGCCACGTGCTCGTATCGGGGGTTGATCCCCTGGAAGGTCGTCTTCATGATGCGGTACATGAAAGGGACGATCACGAAGAACTGAGCCAAGATGATGCCTTGCGTGGTGAAGACGAAGCGTATGCCGAGGTCGGCCAAACCCCTGCCGAAGTCGGTGGCCCCGAAGAGGACGAGCAACGCCATCCCCGCGACCACAGGGGGAAGAGCCAGCGGCAGTTGCAGTATGACGTTGATGATACTCCGGCCCCAAAACCTCTTGTGAGTCAGCACGTAGGCTGTGGGCACGGCCACGACCACACAGAGGGCGGTCGATGACAGGCTCGTCAGCAGGCTTAACTTGATGGCAAACTGGATCTCCTCCGAGCGAAGACTCGCCCACAAGTCGTGCGGAGTGGTGCGAGTGACCAGACTCAGAAGCGCTCCCGCGAGAAGCAGAACGGTGAGACCGCAGAGCGTCAGGGCGATGGACCTGAAGCTCACGTCCATCGCCCGGCCCCTCAGGATCCTCACAATCGCGCCTGCACCGATCCTACGTTCGGGTGTCTGTTGTTCCACAGTTTCGCGCACCGCTCAGAGCTCAATACCCGTCAACACCCGGGGACAACGAATCCCGGTTCGTCATCAGTCCTCGTACTCGACGTTGGGATAAGTCACGAAACCGTGCTTCTCGAAGATCGCCTTGCCCTGTTCCGACACGCAGAAGTCGACGAACTGCCTGGCAGTTCCCGGGTACTCCGAGAAGGTAAGAGCGCCGACGGGAATCAGCTTGATGTCGTTCTGGGCTCTCGGTATCTGTATCACCTCGATGCTCTCGTCAGACTTCACCGTATCCCACCAGTTGATGGCGGCATCCGCCTGACGGAGAGATATCTGGGTCATGACTTCGCTCATGGTGGGGAATGTGGCAACAACGTTCTTCCACACCTCTTCGTAGAGACCGGTCTTTTGGAGGATCCCGATGCCGGTCTTCCCTATGGCAGCCACTTCGGGGTCGCCCCAGACCAGTGTGACGCCGTCTCTTGCCAGGTCTTGGAGACTCATGATGCCCGCCGGATTGCCCTTCGGTACGGTAATGACCGGTATATGATAGGCGACGTTCTGACGATAACTCACGAAACCCTTTTCCTCAGCCGTATCGAGGTACATAGCCGCACCGGGCATGAAGGCGTCGCCCTCTTCGGTCAACTCCATCTGGCTCAATTGCGCTCCCGACCCGGTGTAATTGTACTGGATCGCCACGCCGTGCTTCTCTTCGAAGGCCTGCCCGATCTCGTCCATGGGCATCCTCATTCCGGCGCCGCAGTAGACCATGAGCGACTCGGCATCTTCGGTAGCAGCCGGTTGGCTCGCGGTGGTCTCCGCCACTTGAGTGGTCTCCACCGCCTGAGTGGTCTCCGCCGCCACGGTGTTCTCGGTGACCGAGGTACTAGTCCCAGAGCCTTCGGCCTCCGTGCCACACCCTCCCATGATCAAAGAAAGCATTACCACAATCATCACCAGTGAACCTGCCGGACCGGCCAGCCTTCTCATCTCACACTCCTCTTACGGTTGGATCTAACACTCGGCCCAGCTCACGGACACTGGAGCGACCGGTCGAGTCTCAGTCGATCTGAGAGGTCTCAGGTCGTAATACTCGCGATAGTATATCGCCCACATACCTCGCACTGCAAGAGGCAGGAGGGCCGCAGCCGCGGATTCTTCCGCGTTGCGAGTCAGCGTGTGGTGATGTACCCCCTCCACTGTTGCAGATGATCGGACTCGGGGCGGTCCAAGATGAACACCCCCACGAAGTCCTTGAAAGGCTCAAAGAACGGCAGTCTCTCCCACGCCGCCCAGGCCGGCTTGGTGTACTGACCGGCCTTCTCAACGATGGCCCGGCGCCAACCCTCCGAATCGTCGAACCAGATCTCCGAGATGCGCTGGAAAGGGTTGATCCGGGGGTCGTCGAGTTGGCGGCTCGAGATGAAACGTGTCACCTCATTGTTTGCGCACACCTCTGGAGCGAAGACCTCCTTGAACCACACATCGCCCTCGTCGATGGAGATCTCGTCAGGGTACTTAAGCAAGAACAGCCAGCGAACGTTGGGGCCGGCGTCCGTGAGACGGCCGGCCCCCTTGAAGTCGTCCTCCCAGAAGACGGGCGCGAATGAGAAGACCACCGGGTGATACCCGTCCCGACTGCCCTGCCAACCGGATTGGCGCAGCACGTCGCTGGGGGGTTGGCAGGTCATCTCCATAAAGTCGTCCGGGTACTCCTCGCCGAATGCCAAACCGGTGGAGTGGGCGCTCCCCTTGTTCTGGAAGATATTGAACAGCCAGTAGTGCTCGGTCATCATCCCGTTGTAGGTGCCGAAATCGAGCGCCCCTTCCGGTAGCGGCAGAGCGTGATACGTGCAGTACTTGGTGCAGTAGGGCATGAATTGGGATATGCTCTCGGGCACGTGCTGTTTGTACAGCCAGCGCCAGATCTTGGGCCTGTCGTTGTCCGACCGGAAGTTCTGGAGGATGAAGCTCCGCATGGGTTGGAACGCGGGGAAGAAGGCCATGGCAAGACTCCTTTCAGTGACAGCGTGAGCCCGGCCTACTTCTCCGGCTTCGAGGGCTGGATGAAGGCCTTGTAAGCGTCGGCCCGCCGTCGATACTCCTCGGTCTGCTTGGCGGCGGCGAAGGCTCCCTCGTTTTTCCCGATGTCTTCGACGTGCTTGATCTTACCGGGGAGCGTGTTGTGCGCGTGCTCCAGCTGCTCCGGCGGATACGCGAACTTTATCTTGCCGTCTTCGATGACCAGTTCACCCTTGATCCCGCACACACTGCATTCCACCGTCTCGGCGTCGTCGGTCAGGTACATCAGACGCGAATGGCAGTTGGCGCATATGCCGGGGTCGCCTAGGTACTTGTAGTTCGAGGGATCCATCGCCGCCTTCGCTATATTTCGACCGGCTTCGCGGATGGTGGCTACCCGGTCGTCTTCCATGGTGAGCGACTTGGCCCAGGTGAAGACCAAGTCATCGACCACCTGCCACTGCTGGACCATAGCGAACAGGCCGAAATCCGCAGACATGCGACAGGCCCAATCACTGCCGCCAATGCCTATGAAGGTGGCGAAGCGCTTCTTGAAGGCCCGAGGATCGGGTCCCCCTTCGACCTTCCCCGATTTCTCATGGATATCCTTGGCAATTGTCAGCATGCCGACATCGTGGTTGGGGCCGGCGAACCGGTCCTGGAACGCTCGGAAGAAGCCGGGGACGCCTTTCTCGAAGATGGGCATCACGAAGATCACGCCATCGGAATCGTAGATCTTGTCTTCGAGCCAGTTCAGATCGTCCTTGCGGATGCATCTGCCCGAACCGCCGGCGAATATGCCGTCCTTGCCCGTTACACACGAGATGCAACCGTTGCAGGGCACGAGGTTCAGATCGAGCATATGGATGAACTCAATCTCAGCACCCGTCTCCTGGGCGCCCATAAGAGCCTCTTTGGCCATCTGATCGTTGGTGCCGTTCTTACTTCCTCCTGATATCGCCAGGATCTTGACGCTCATATCGTTCCTCCAGTTCTGATTGCCGGTCTCGCCGGTGGCAGGACGTCTGGCCGCAGGGCTATCTGTCATGTCGCACCCCTGATCTCGAGAAGCGGTCAGTTGCGCGCACTGCTTATCATGGCCGCTACGTTCTCCACCTTTGCCGTAGTGGGCACCTCACAGCCGGAGCCCAGGATGAAGCCGCCTTCGTGCCCCATCAACTCGATGAGCTCGCGGCAGTAGGTCTCGACTTCTTCCTCGGTTCCCAGTGAGAGCAGCGCGTGGTGGACATCTCCTTTGATACACAGGTGGTCGGCAAGTGTTTCCCGGGCTTTCCGGATGTCGGTGGCCCCGTCGAGCTCCACCACGCAGCTTGCCCGTGGCAGTTCCCTGAAGCGAGGGATCATCAAGTCCCAGTTGCCGTCGCAGTGAAGGACCGACACGATCCCCGCTGCGTGATAGGCCTCCACCATCCGCTTTATGGAGGGGAAGGAGATCTCGTCGAAAAGCTTTGGCGAAATAAAGCTCGCGCTGGAGCGCATAGCGAACAGGGCTACGCGGTTCCCTTTGGCTCTCTTGGCGTTGGCGATGCCCAGCTCGATCATCGCATCCGTGCCCACTTCCACCGCCTTCTTCACCTTCTCGGGCATGTCGAACAGGTCGCGATAGAAGGGACGCAGGGAGCGGCTCAACGAGAAGATGTCGAACGGCGGGGCCACGCCGGCATGGAACATCACCGGCATACCGGCCTTCCGCCAATGCTTGATGTTCTTTCCGGTGTTCATCCCAACCTTGATGAAGCCCCACAGGACCTTGAGATTCCCGACCTTGCCGTGCCAGGGCGGCGATTGAATGGCCTTCATGAACTCGGTGTTCCAGGCGCTCCAGCCTTTCTCGATGATCACGTCGTAGTCGGAGGCCTGCATCACCTCCTCTTCCACGAACTGGAAGGGCTCGTCGGGACCCAGATCACGGCCCGGGATCTTCACCTTCATTGACTCCGCGTAGGCCGTGTCCCAAGGGTTCATCGGGAAGACCACGTCCGGCTTTCCCACACGCTCGAAGGTCTTGTCGCACGCTGCCAACCAGGCCTTGTTGCTGCTGAAGAGTTCCTCCTGGGTGACACCCGCACAGCGGCCTGCAAACGTCACGATATGAGGGTACACCGGGATCTCCGGCGTGGGTTTGAGGCTGATGGCTCTATCCAGCTTCTCGAACGAGTCCATCTCTCTACTTCACCCCCACCGCTTCTTTGGCGAAGGCAACGGCGGCCATGGCATCGTCTCCGTAGGCGTCGGCCCCGGTGTACTTGCGCACGGTGTCGTCCATCTGGCCTCCGCCGATGATGATCTTAAGCTC
>ENA-UOUL01000393-UOUL01000393.1-bioreactor-metagenome-genome-assembly--contig:-NODE-393-length-75656-cov-13.333651_pt1 | contig 75656 bp, 65 predicted proteins | sample MGYA00249838_ERZ747220 | MGnify/ENA primary metagenome ERZ747220 (study PRJEB28778, sample SAMN05720191) | bioreactor metagenome | isolation source: Anaerobic biogas reactor | place: USA:Washington... | reverse complement strand
GGCCCGAAACGCATTCGAAGGGCTATACACGAAGCGGCATGTGTGGACTCATCAGGTGCAGCAGGCTGAGTGGATGGAAGAAATCTGGTTAAGAAGAAAGAAAAACCCGCCGGTTGTGTGTTTCCGGACGGGTGTGGTACCAGAAAAGGGGCAACCGGGCAACGGTTGGGTCGCCCGGCATCTTGTGGTGTGAGGATCTTTTCTGCTACCTGGTTTCAACAATTTCGGTAGCAGTACCATCACATCCTGAAAAGCAGATCCTCATATGTCGGCATAGGCCAGAAATCCTTTGGCATCAGCTTTTCCAGCATGTCGACCGGCACGCGCAGTGCTTCCGCCTTGCTGAATACCTGGTCGCGATAGTACTCCGCTTCCTTGAGGCATCCGTCGACGGTATGCGCCCCGAGACGGGCTTTTTCAAGTTCGTCCGCGAGAGCCGAAGCTTCTTCTACAAGGGCTGTAATGTCAGAAAGTTTCTTTTTCAGAGAAAGAGCTTTCATTCCTGCCTCTTCAAGAACCGCGATCTGGCTGGCAAGCTCCACCGCATATTCGGTACAGGCGGGAAGAATCTCGCGCGTGGCAATTTCATGGGCACAGGCGGCTTCTATATTGATCTGCTTCGAATACTTTTCAAGCACGATGTCGAGCCGCGCGTGAATTTCTTCTTTGGTGAAAATCTTGTGCTTGGTAAAAATCCGCACCGACTCATCTGAGGCGAAGTACGGCCAGGCTTCCACGGAAGACCGGAGATTGGGTAGTCCGCGTTTTTCCGCTTCCTTTACCCACTCGTCGGTATAGCCGTTTCCGTTGAAGATGACCTTGCTGTGCTTTTTCCACACATCAACGATGAGGTCATGTGCCGCCTTGTTCAGGTCTTTCGCTTTTTCAAGCGTTCCGGCAATGTCGTCGAGAACTTCAGCCACGATGGTATTGATGACAAAGTTGGGTCCGGAAATGGAATCGGACGACGGACACATGCGGAATTCGAATTTGTTTCCGGTAAAGGCAAAGGGACTCGTCCGGTTACGATCGGTAAGATCCTGGGGAAGCTTGGGCAGTGTGTTGACGCCAAGTTCAAGACGACCATTCGAACCATGCGCGAGTGGTTTTCCCGTAGCAACGCTTTCAAAGATATCCTGGAGCTGATCCCCGAAGAAGATGGAAATGATGGCAGGCGGCGCCTCATTGGCACCCAGGCGGTGATCGTTACCAGCGTTGGCGGCCGCAAGGCGGAGAAGCGGTGCATAGGTGTCCACCGCTTTTATAACCGCGGCGACAAATACGAGAAACGAAAGATTTTCGCAGGGAGTAGAGCCGGGATTCAGGAGGTTGAGCCCGTCATCTGTTCCCATGGACCAGTTGTTGTGCTTGCCCGAACCGTTTACGCCCTTGAAGGGTTTTTCGTGGAGCAGGCATTCAAGGCCGTGATGCTTCGCCACGCGCTTGAGCGTCTGCATGACCATCTGGTTGTGGTCAGTCGCAACGTTGGAGAATCCGAAGATGGGTGCGAGTTCGAACTGATTCGGCGCGACTTCGTTATGCTGGGTCTTGGAGGGAATACCGATCTTCCAGAGTTCAAGGTTCACATCGGTCATGAACGCGGATACCCGTTCGGGAATCTTGCCGAAGTAGTGGTCTTCAAGTTCCTGTCCCTTGGGAGGAAGCGATCCGAACAGGGTGGGCCGGTAAAAATAAGATCCTGCCGGGCCTGGTATAATTCGCGGTCCACCAGGAAGTATTCCTGTTCGGGACCAACGGTGGAAATAACCCGTTTTGAGCTCATATTGCCCAGCGCCCGAGGCACCCGGACCGCCTGGTTGCTGAGCGCCTGCATGGATCGGAGGAGCGGAGTCTTCTTGTCGAGCGCCTCGCCGTGGTAACCCACGAATGCGGTCGGAATAACGAGTGTCTTACAGTTGCCTTCTTCGGTAATGAAGGCAGGGCTCGTAACGTCCCAGGCGGTATACCCGCGGGCCTCAAAGGTTGCGCGGAGGCCGCCGGACGGAAAACTGGATGCGTCGGGCTCCCCCTGAATCAGTTCCTTGCCGGAAAATTCAACAATGGCGAGACCATCTGCGGTGGGGGAAATGAAAGAATCATGTTTTTCCGCGGTAAGACCGGTCATGGGCTGGAACCAGTGTGTATAGTGGGTACAGCCCTTTTCGATCGCCCAGTCTTTCATGGCGTTTGCGACAACTTCTGCGCACGCGTTCGTCAGTTCGCATTCGCCGGCCTGAACCGATTTGAGTTCCTTGTAGATGGCTTTGGGAAGTCGATCCCTCATGACGGAATCGCCAAACGCGTTGATGCCGTAAATGTCATTAAATGGCATGCTTCTCCTCCTGAAAAAACAGATTTAGAAGTGGCCTGCATACCCCGTTGCATACACGGCTGTGTATTCTAGTTACTGTATATTTATACCGTTTCCTGCATGCTGCGACAAGCCCCCGGGGCGATTACTGAATCCGCAACACGTTCCATACCCCCGGATCTTCCTGTCCAAGTCGCCAGAACGCGATATTTTGTACTTTCGCGTCATGGTACATCTGTGATCGCGTAAAAATGGAATGAAAATCCTCATAATATACTTTCACCCGCACCGTTTCCTCATACTCAAACCAGGGAATGTCACCGGATCGTTTCACGTCAGTTATGCTCTTGTCGTTCATCAAGTTCGACAAGGTTGAAAACCGGTACGCTTTCGACGGGTTAACATCGCCCCAGGCGCGACCGTAAAACGGAAGACCCATTACGAGTTTATCTTTTCCGATCTTCGACCGTGCCCAAGCTGCCACGCGAGCGCACCAGTCAATCGAGGCGATGGGGCCGGCCGCGCTTCCGCTCCAGTGTTCATCGTAGGCCATCACGATTATCCTGTCCGCGATTCGGGAGATTGTCTTGTAATCGTATATATCATTCTTGATCTTTTTGGTACGTGCCGGAAGCGCCACACTCAGGATTTTGTCTCCGATGGACGCCTTGATCGCTTTCAAAAAGGACAGGTACTGTTCCCGGTCCGGGGAAGCGACTGTTTCGAAATCAATCTGGACCCCGTCAAAATCTTTCGCCGCATCCGCTATTGCCCGAATCAACCCGTCACGGATGCCGTACTCGGGGTTGAGGCTAAAATGGGACAGCGCCGGATTCGACACCTCGGCGATTACCAGATGCACCCGTCCGTTCCATCTGGCAAGCTTCGCGCGGTCGGGAACACCAACCAGCTCGCCAAAACTGTTTAAACCGGCACCAAAGTACCCGATATCGGTAATCGGCAATGAATCGTCCAGAAAACGCTCTTCACCGGCAAGAAGATACGCCCATACTTCGGTAAACTCGACCGGTGTGGAAGCAAACAACACAGACGAAAAAACCCAGAGAAGCAAAACTGCGAAGTGTTTCATGGATACGAGTATAGCATCAGACTTTGAAAATGACAAAAAAGGCTCGGACTTCACGCCACTCGTACATCGTCACTTTTTCGCGGCGGTACCTTTCCCCACAAACTCGTCCATCGATTTGTTGATGCCGAAGAATGAACTGACGAAGTCAAAAAAGCTGACCGGAAACAGGCGCAGAATCCAAACTGACCAGACCATAAAAAGGAAGGTTTCGCGCTTTTTCTTTTTTGCTACACTCGCCAGCATTTTTTTGACCGCTTTTTCTGGCTTCATGATCGGCAGCAGAAGCGGGAATCTGGTCGTAACGCCTTTGAACATGTCGGTTTGCAGGTAGAAGGGGCAGATCACGGTGGTTGCGATTTTTTTCCCGCGCTTTTTCCATTCAACCCGCATCGCTTCGTCGAAACCGAAGAGGCCGAATTTAGCGGCAGAATAATCGGAAAGGCGTGATACACCCACGATGCCCGCGGCGGACGAAATATTGACCAGGTGTCCGTTGTTCTTTTCAAGATCTCGCTCAAATTGGCGAACCAATAAAATCGGAGCGGCAAGGTTGATGGACAGAGCTTTCTGAATGGCTTCGGGCGAGGTATCTGAAAGATAGGTACCGTTTACGATGCCCGCGTTGTTGACAAGAATATCCACGGAAAAACCGGCCTTTTTTACAGCTTCTTCGAGCCGGGCAATCTGCTCGGCTTGCGAAAGGTCGCATGTAAAAAAATGAAGGTTCTCGTCCTTCTTCTGTGCCAGAGCTCCCTCGGTAATATCGACGGCCAGAACGGTTGCTCCTGCTTGTAACAGGGCGTTGCTCATGAGCGAGCCAAGCGCCCCGCCTGCACCGGTAATTAAAACACACTTTCCGGTATAATAGTTTTTCACTTCCGCACTCCTCACTACACAGTATCGAAACTATCAACAGGGTAGAGTCGTTGTCGTGATCTGTCAATGTTGCAGGATATACAAAAACCCCCGCACACTCTTGTACGGGGGTCAGTTGCTCGGGTAATGACCAAATTCTATTTGACCAGTTCAATACCGGTAAGGACGCGCTTGTCCGGCAGTTCGGTCCCGTCCGCGAATTTGAGCGGTTCCAGGCGGACTACGCCGGAAAGGGTTGCTTCCCGTTGTTCCATCCGGGCGAGCACTTCGCGTTCGGAGTCGTCCACGTACCAGTCCTTGTCCGACGAGTCAGTCAGGACGAGGCTGTTCGACACGGCACTGCCGACGAGGCGGATCTTGCCGGAAACTATAACGCGGTCGCCTTCTTTGACCTGTGTCCAGTCGGGATTGGCAGCGGGTTCTTTGTCCCGGCTCCCGAAGGCGAACATCGGCAGGGCTGTTACGGCCACAACAAGCATGACCGTCAAAACTGCGAATTTTGCTTTCATCGCCAGTCCTTCTTTCCCTGAATCGTCGCGGCCGGTGCAAATCCGGCTTTGTTCTTCAACAATCTCTGTTCCGGTGTTTCGCCGGCTCCGCCATATCCGGGATGGAACCCGACCGGGAATTTCCTCGGAAGCGGCTTCTTGTTTGCCACAATCCGTGCCTGCATGTTCAAGGCAACCGGATTGCTGCCGGGAGCGGTGACGACGTTGGCGATGAAGCCCTTTTCATATGCAAATGGAGTATTGTCGGTATTCGTATTGAGCACGAGTACAAACTCTTTGTTTAACGTGGTTCCCGTCGCAACAGCATCCTCTGCATAATTAAATCCGGTATACTGAATATGGGTTCCACTATCAGCCGTATTGGGTGTGAATGAACCGCGATCACCGGGAGTATTACCCAGCGCCGAGATAATTCCTTCGCCAGCTTCAAATTCATAAAGATCCCCACCCTGTTTGGTCAATCTTACTGGATCCGTATCAATCTCTCCCTCATACCCATAGAATCCGTCTGGCCGGCAGCGGAAGTTGGCAAGATACCAGGTTTGAAGAAGGTATCCCCAATCGGAAAAGGCAGAATCGATCTGGTTTTCTGCTGCCGCGGTAACCGCATCAACGTCCCGGTCTTCTGAAGCAAGGATTTCCTTGTAGATCTCGGTGCCGTTCGAGGCGTGAATCCGGAGCCACTGGAAGAAAAGACTCACCGTGGCATAGTTGTCCAGAACCGTGTTTGGGTTTGTACCCTCCCAATAGCCGTACCACACAAAGAAATTGTTTCCCTGAGCTATGGTTCCCAGGCTGTCATTGTTGAACCAGGTCACGCGGTCCTGGCTGACTTCGCCGCTGTATACATATTCGGCGCCGGAGGAAAGGCCTTCGTTTATCCATATATCCTGCTCCCGTCCGTCTACCATGTACGTCCGGGAGTAGTTTATGAGGTGCTGGAACTCGTGTGCGATGGTCGTATAGAACTCTTCCGATTCTACTTCAACCGGATTCACATCGATAAAGATCATGTCGCATTCATTGGATTTTGAATTCGAGGTTTTACGAAGCATGTGTGTGGAATCAAAGTATCCGGCAACAAATCCTCCGCCAACGTCCGGGTCGTATTCGTCCACAATGTCGAGGAGGAGTAGGGTTACCTTGCCGTCTTCATCCACATCGCCGTGCTCGCCGAAATTGGTGGTAATCTGATTGAAAATATTGTCGTCAAACTCCGCGGCCACGCGTTCTGCCTGGGCAGTTGTTATATACGCAGTTTGCTGGGCATACACTTTGCAGTACGTTCCGGTAGCCAACAAGTCGCTACGTACCGTATACCAGCTTCTGCTATACGTCTGGGCCCAGAAGTCCCGATCGAAATCATCCTCTTCGTCGTCGTCCCCGCCGGAGCTGTCACAGGCGGTGAACGCAAACAACATCCCGGCCGCCACAAGAAGCAGCAGCATGGTTTTTAATAAATGTTTCATGGTGTCACCTTTTTTCTCGTCCGGTACAGCACCGGACAACCATGAGATTGAGTATACCACATTATGCATTTTTTACGAGAAAACCCGGGCACCGCGCGACTATTTTCCCTATATACATGCAGGACTCACATACAAGGCGGTGAAAATGAAAAAAGGTTCCTGCATTATTTGCTTGCCGGTTTTTCTGGCAGTTGTAAGTTCCTGCGTTCCCGGAATGACAGCGCGGCAGGTTGAGGCGTACACAAACGCGAAGAAACTGTATCTCTCGGGAGATCTCGCAAAAGCGCTCGAAACGGTTTCAGCGGAGAACTTTTCCGCGAAACGGGGACACCAGGCCCTTCTGCTCAAGGCGAAAATACTCTTCCTGCAGGGAGACACCGATACACCGGCGAAGATTCTCTCAGATCTTGTCGACGAGCACCCCGAATACACCGAAGCGCGGATCTGGCTTGCGCGAACCCTGCTTGCGCGGGGCGACCCGACCGCCGCGGAATCAGCGCTCACCCGCGCAATGGAATTCAATCCGGATGACCCCCGTATTCTTTCGCTCATGGGCAATGTCCGGGAAATCCTCAAAGACTACCGGCAGGCAACGGAATACTATTCCTGCGCCGCCCTCTATGCCGACGATCTTGCACGCACGGAAATCTCGCTTGCCCAGATCTATTACCGTTTCGGCCAGCGGGATCAGGCGCTTGCGCATATCCGGCGGGCGCAAACCCTGGTTTCGGATAACAGCGTCCTGCGCCGTCCCCTGAAGGAAGCGGAGAAGCGGATGAGCGGAGAGTCGTCTAATGAACACTAACCGGATCATCAGCATAGCGGCCGTACTCTGCCTCGTGGCCATTTCCGGCTGCACAACCGCGACAGTCATTCCGCTCGAACCATGCATACAACCAGTCCGTTCCTGCGCACTGGGCACAGTCCAGCTGGAGTCCATTTTTTCCTACTCAGCGAGCCGGCGGGAATTGCGGAGCCTCATCGTCGCGGTAGGGAACGACCATGGTTTTTCCATCCGCGACCGGAAACTGGAAACTGCCGTGTCCGCCGGAGAAGATCCCTCTTGCGGCGGTAGCCCCGAGTTCACCATCAACTTTGTCCTGCGGGAGAAAAACTACCTGCGGGGATTGAAGACAATTCATTCGAGCGCGGTTCTCGCGGAAATTCACGATCCTGCCGGCGCGCTCATCTATCAGGTTACCTGGATCAACGACGGAACAAAAACACTTGATTCAATGACCTACCTCCGCTCGGCGCTCCACAGTGTATTCCGCTCGCTCGGACACAAAGCTTTTCATCCGCGACCGTTCTAACGGTCCCTACGGAGGCCGGAATGAAAAAGCAATTAAAACTGACGTATATTTTGGGGGCATTCCTCGCCATGACACTTCCGCTCAGCGCGGAACCGGAGCTGTCGCTGACGATAGAACAGGCGTACGAACTGTGCATTGAACATTCGCTTGAACTGCGTACCGGGCGACTCGAGATTCTCGCGGAACGCCGGAGGATTGCCCTCGGCTGGTGGGAGTCGTTCCCTTCGTTGAGCGTACAGTTGTCCGACTCCCGGCTCGTCCGGTACAACGCCCCGGACAACAAGACCGTCAGTCTTTCCTCCGCGCTCACCGTTCCGGTATACAACGGCGGAAGGACCCGGCTACAACGGAAACTCGATACCCTCTCGGCCGATTTGCGAACCGTCCTGCTTTCCGCTACCGGGGAAGAGCTCAAAAATACCTGCTTTGTCAATTTCCACGAACTCCACCTTCTTTCCCTCAAGTGTGACGCTCTCGCGCAAACCGCGGCGCTCGCCGAAAACCAGCACGCGATCACGGAAAAAGAGTTTGAACTGGGAACGTCCCGGGAGATTGATGTCGTCGAGACCCGTCTCTATCTCGAAGAAATCCGCCAGGCGCTGTATTCCGCGGAAACGGAAAAACTGTCACGTGAGTTTGCGCTGCGAAAGCTGCTTGATCTTGACGGCGACGTGTCCATCCGTCCGGTGTCGCTTCTCGACAGCGGCTACACCGGCCTCCTGCTTGCAGACAAGGGCACGCGCCTCAATGCCTGCGCGCAGGAGAAGAACACGGCGCTCCTCCAGAATCGTTATCTCGTTGAACAGGCCCGACTGCAAAACCGTCTCCTTGCCGCGCGCTGGCTGCCGAATGTGCAGCTGCAGGCGTCCGCCCGTCTGAATGGAGAGAAATTCCCGCTCCAGTATCCCGACTACGGATTGCGGGCCGTTGTCGAATTCCCCGGTGAATTGCTGCCGGTCAGTTTTTCTTTCGGCATCTCGACAAGTCCCGAGCGTGAATACGGCCGGTCCCTCACGACCAGTGTTCAAACACCGGTGTCCCTTCGTCCGCTCGTGGACAAACACCTGGCAGGAACACGTCTTTCACTCGCGCTCGAAGCAAGCCGGGAACTCGAACGGGAAATTCGCTACTCGCTTGAAGAAGCCGTTCTCGCGCATGAACGTCAGCGGCGCTCGCAGGAACTCCTGCGGGACCGCATAACCATACAGGAGAAAAAAGCGGCGATTCTCCTGAAGCAGGCGGAACTCGGACAGATTACCCGGCTTGACTATCTCGAGGGAGAAAACGAATTGCTCGCGTCGCGGCTGGAACACCTTTCAGGCGTATTCGAACTGGTCCGCCTGGAACGGAACATCGCGCTGCTCGCCGGTCTTGAACCGGCGGAACTCGTCAATTTCGGGAGGGAAGAATGAAAAAATCCGGCGTTGTTTCGGCCGCGGCCGCTCTCACCCTGGCCGCGGTGTTCGCGGCGTGTTCCGGATCCGGGCATGAGAGAACCGGAAAGCAGGAACCGATGCGGGTCCACGTGTACCGCGCCACGATGGAACCGGTCACGGACGACATAATCTCGTTCGGAAGCCTGATGCATACAAAAAAGAACGACCTGTCGTCCGCAGTAGACGGAACGCTCGAAGAACTGCCGTTCCGTGAGGGCGACCCGGTATTGGCAGGAGCCGTTCTCGCGCGACTTTCAAACATCCAGCTCACCATCAATCTTGACCAGGCACGGTCGGCGAGCGCGGCGGCCTGTGCGGCGGCGGCGCTCGCGGAGGCGCAGTACCATGAGTACCGCTCCCAGCTCGAAGCGCGTTTTCTGTCGCTCGAAAAAGCCGAACGGGAACTCGTGCTGCGGAAACATCAGCTGGAGCTTCTGCGGACCGCCACGGACAACGCCGAAGTACTGCACCTCGTCGGCGGACTCTCGGGAGAACAACTCCGCAACGCGCGCTATTCCCTTTCGGCGGCTGAGTCCGAATACGAGAAACTCGCGCTCGACCGCGATGTCCTGCTCATCGGCCTGCGGGACTCAGACATCGCGCAGGCGGGACTCGACATACCCGCGAATGATTCGGAGCGACGGGCGCTCCTCGTCGACCTCAACTCCCGTACCAAACTCGCGGAACTCAGGGTTGCCCGTGCGCAGGAAGAAACGTCAAAGACACAAGAACAATCCGCGGAAGCGCTAGTCGGCGAGCTGGAAGTGACCGCGCCCTCGGCGGGAATACTCGGCGCCGTATACAAGGAAGAAGGGGAACGTATCGAGGCAGGAGAAAAGATTCTCACCATTATGGAAGCGGATCAGCTATTGGCGGTAGTTCCCGTCAATGAGAAGGAAATATCTCGCCTTGCGCCCGGCATGACCGCGGAGGTTGTTATCGAAGCGCTCGGGGACGGAAACGTGCCCGGCATTGTGGACAGCATTTCACCCCTGATTGATCCCCAGTCGGGAAACGCCACGATCAAGGTCCGGTTTGACAATCCCGGAGGAAAAGCCCGGCCCGGCATGTTCGCCCGGATACGCCTGACCGCCAGTGAAGCAACGCAAAAGATGCTTGTTCCCCGCTCCTGTCTGGTCCTGCGGGAAGAAAACCGGGCCGTAGTACTAACGGTCAGCAACAACCGGGTATTCCGGCGGGAAGTGGTGCCCGGCGACGACCATCGAGACCGGACGGAAATACTCTCCGGGCTCCGGGAAGGCGAGGTTCTGGTCATGGATCCCGCACCCCTGCTCCATGAGGGAGACGAGGTGGTAATCGATGAAACGGAATAACGTTACCCGAACTCCGCTCGTCCGGATCCTGCTCGCGGGAGTGCTGTCCGCGATGGTCGGGTCGGCCTGCAGCATGGCGGAGGAAATCGCGGAAGACATCGTCGATCTTTCCCGGCTAGAAGTGACAACGGTTCCCTCGGGAACCGACGTACTCGTCCCGGCCGCACAGCGCGAGTTCTTCGTGGAATTCAGCCGGCCGGTCGACATGCCGGCGGCGGAAGAGGCAGTATCGCTCGCTTCTCCTGAGGGTCCCGTTGCGTACGACAAGCGTTGGGACAAACAACGCCTCATGCTTGCCCCGGTGGAACCGCTGTTGAGCGGAACGCGGTATGTACTTGCGTGCCGGGGAACGGTTTCCGCGCCGGGAGGTCTTGTCTGGGAGACAAATACGGAATGCAGTTTCCATGTTGCCACCGCAGACAAGCCGCCGGTACTGCGTTCCTTTTCACCGGACCCGGATTCGTCGGTCTCCGGCACGGAACCGGTTGTCCTGCGGTTCAACGCAGCAATCAACACCACAAACCCGGACCGGCACATCACGGTGCTGCCGGATCATCCGGTAACGATATCCGCCAGGGATCAGGACCACACGCTGGTCATTACACCCGACCGCCCCTGGTCCGGACTGACGAGGTACCGATGGACGGTTCTTGAAACGCTTGAAGGCGCTTCCGGCGTCCGGGTATACCGTGCATACGCAGGCTCGTTCCGGACCCTGGAGGACACAACCGCGCCGGAGAAACCGGATCTGTACTCGCGCCCCATCGATCCCCCGGGCGGCATCCGCCTTCCGCCCGAATCGCTCATGAACGGCTACGGCCTTGAGTTCCGTTTTACCGAACCGGTCCTGCCAGACTCCTTTACACGAAAACTCGCCATCTCGCCGGCCGTTACGACCTGCATCCGTCAACTGGATCCGGCCGGTTTTCTCGTCCATCCCGACGATGGAACCTGGACGGCGGGAGAAGCATACACCATAACGATTGACAAGGGACTGGAGGACCTGTGCGGAAACAAAACAACCGAAGCGTTCATTTATACCGTAACGGCGGACATCCCCGTCCTTTCCGTTGTCCGTCTCGCACCGGACACGCCGGTCCCCGAGGGGCCGCCTTTCATTACCGGAGAGGACATGCAACCGGGATCCCGGATATATCCGGTGGCGATAGACACCCTCACCAATTGCCCGCTTGCCCTCACCCTTGCATTGTCCGCGCCCCTGTCCCGGGAAGAAGCACAGCGTCTTGTTTCGGCAATCTCCCTTGAGCCGCTCTTTCCCCGATATGTCGCGCAACCGGAAGAGGGGCCCGTCCTCTTCTCACAAACCGCGGACCCGCAAAGTCTGCGGATAACCTGGTACGGTCTTGAGGTGCCGTCCCGCGATATTGATGAAGAACGGGTCCTGTACACGTTTTCGATACGGGGCGGCAGCGCCGGATTCAGAACCGATACGGGATCATTTTTCCCGGACTCCCCGTCCGTCATTATAGAAACCCGGGAAAAGGAGGTAGAACCGTGAAAAAGATTGGCTGTGTACTTCTGCCTTTTTTCGCCGCCGCGCTTGCCGTGTCCTGCGAACTGTATCCGATGGAACCGCTCAGAGTTACCGCCTGGACACCGGATACGGCGGTCGTGGATACCGCCGCCCTCGAAGCCGTGTCGCTTACCTTCTCCGCCGACGTTCCAGAGCGGCTCATTGAATCGTCGTTTACCCTGGAAGAAGACGACCTCCCCCTCGACGGCACCTTCGTCTGGCTAGACGACCGGACAATGCGCTTCCAGCCCCATACGCCGTTCTCCGCCCATGCCCGGTACCGGATAACGCTTGCAACATCCGCCGAAGACCGCGACGGCAACTCGCTCAAAGAACCGTTCGTTCATGAGTTCAGGGGCTGTGCGGATACGGAACGGCCGGCACTCCTCTCGGTCACCCCGGCGGACGACAGCATCACCGATACCGTTACCCCGGACCTGGAATTCGTATTCTCCGAACCCATGGACCGCGGTTCTGTGCTCGACGGAATCACCATTTCCCCACCGGCCGCGGGGTATTATACCGAGTCCGCCAATCATGCCGCCTTCAGGTTCATCCTTACGGAAAACCTCCGTTGGCAAACCCGCTACACCATGACAATCCCCGGAACGGTACGGGACAATAATGGAAACGACAAAGGATCCGCGGAAACATTTTCATTCTTTACCGGGTCCGATTCCCGCAATCCGGAGATTGAAACGGTATCCGTAACCCGTCCGGACCGGACCATCCTTGTCCCGGACGTTCCTGACGACAACACGGAAACCGTTACCGCCGGAATAGAAAAGGACGCGGCCATCCTGATCCGCTTCTCCGAACCGGTTGCCCGGGAGAGCGCCGGAAAAAACCTGACGATAACACCGGCCGTACCGTACGATACGTCATGGAATGACGATGATGCCGTCCTGACCCTCACTCCCCGTGAACACTTCCCCTACGACTGCCTGTATACGCTTGTCCTTGCGGAGGGCATTACCGACCGGCAGGGGAACCCCCTCGCGGCAAGCGTAACCTGCAAGTTCAGGACAGACGGCGCGGCCTCACGCCCGCCGGAAATCGCCCGCGCAGCTTTTACCAACACATTCTCCGCCGGAACGCCCGTACTCCCGCTCACCGTCCTTGAACCGCTTTCAATCATTACCTTCAGTTCCGCGGTGTGCGAAGCGCCCTGTTACGGATTTTTCGACATTCATGCCGTCCTGGCACCGGGCGCGTCTCTTGTCCCGGCAAGCATATACTCGTCGCTGTCGCTGAGTGCGGATAACGCGACGGTAACACCCGTTGCCTGTCAAACCGGAGAAAGCATCACCTTCATGGCGAGTGAACTCCCGCCCGAAACCATCCCCGGTGCACAGGTTATCCGGGTTGTAGTCGACATCGACAATTCTTCCGCGCCCTTCAACGACAAATCCGGCAAGATTTCCCTGTCGTTCAATACGTCCCTCCGCGACACGTTCGGCAATCATTTGCCCGAGCAGTGGGGAATCGATGTATACACGACGAATTAAGGGGAGACACTCACGTGGTCCGGTCTTCTATTGACTTTACAACTTATATGTAGTATATAAAAGATGTCAGTATCAGCAAATGGTTAAATTGTTGCTCAGAAATGGTTGGATTGTAGACCGGGTTAACGGCTCACACCATACCATGAAAAAAAATGATAAAACAATTGTTATCCCTGTTCACTCAAAAGATCTTGGAAAGGGTCTTGAAAGGAAAATTCTCAAGGAAGCAGGTTTATAATGATTATGTATCCAGCCCGCATCTGGAAAGAATCGAATACTTCATACAGCGTAGAATTCCCGGATCTTCCGGGATGTTTCTCTTCGGGTAGAACACTTGCCGAGGCAAAGGTCCATGCAGAAGAAGCGCTTACGGCGTATCTTGAAAGTCTTGATTCACGCAGAATTACCATTCCCGAGGCATCATGTATTTCCGGACCCGACATGTATCCTGTCGCACCACCCCTGAACGTTTCCTTTGCGATTGCCCTGAAACAGGAGCGTGAAAAACTGGGGTTAACCCAAAAAGAGGTTGCCCAAAAGATGGGGGTTGCCTGGTCTGCGTATCAGCGTATCGAAAATCCCCGTAAAACCAATCCGACGTTATCAACTATCGAAAAACTACAGAAGGTTTTTGGCAGACCGTTCTTCGCGTTTTGAGCCTTACCAGGTGCGAGTAATCTTGTACAAATAATATATCTTACCGTCATATAACTCGGGCATAAACCACTTTTCCTACTAATAATACAGTCGGCCCATACCCTGTCGAACAAGGATATAACCGATGATTTCAACACTGGTCAGCGCTACCGTGCACCGACCCGTTGCCGTTCTCATGATCACGATACTGGTTGCGGTAACCGGTTTGGGAGCCCTGTTTCTTCTGCCCATGGATTTTTATCCGCCGCTATCCGTGCCGGAACTAACCATCGCGACAACCTATGGCGGTTTGCCGGCAAAGGAAGTCCGCGAACTCATTACCATTCCCGTCGAAGACACGGTGTCCTCGCTGGCGGGGTTAAAGAAAATTTCGTCGTCTTCCCTTGACGGAATTTCAATTATCGAGCTTTCCTTTACCTGGGGAACCGACATCAGGCAGGCCGGGATACAGGCGCGCGAAATGGCGGATATCGCGGCCCTCGAACTCCCTGAAGGAGCATCGCGGCCGATGGTGTTACCGGTAAATCCGACCGAAAAACCGGTGTTGTATATCGGTGTGTTTCCCCGGGGAACCCTGACCATCCCCGAACTGAAACGATTGTGCGACCGTGAAATCAAATCCCTTCTGCAGCAAGCGCCCGGCGTGGGATCCATCCAGATTCTTGGCGGACTTGACGAGGAAATCCTGATTGAACCTGACCCGTACCGCCTGGGCATGTATTCCCTGGCATTCCAGACACTTGCGCAGGCGGTTCAGGCGACAAATACGGAAGTTCCCGCGGGCTCTATCGAACAGGGTACGACAGAATACATCGTCAAGACCGAATCGATGATCCGGACTCCGCAGAACATCTCGGGTATCCCCCTGTTCACGAGCAAGGACTCTGCCGGCGCCATTCTTGTCCGTGACATCGCGCGTGTATCACGGACCACCGCGGACCGAACCTCCTTCCTTCTCCGGAATGGTGAGGAGGGCATCGGTATGCTGGTACGTGCACAGGGCGGATACAGTCCGGTTTCGCTTTCGGTGAATGTCCGCAGGACAATTCGGGACATACAAAACGCATACGGCTGTTCCCTCTCGCTGGAAATCCTTTCCGACTCTTCGTACATGATACGTGAATCAATCCGGGATCTCCTTGTATCGGGCTTGGCGGGAATTCTTGTCGCGTTCATCGTCATACTCTTCTTTTTAAGAAACCTCACCGCGTCGTGCATTATGACCGCGTCCATCCCCCTCTCCCTGCTTGCCGCGATTGCCTTTTTCCCCCTGACCGGTACGGGAATCAATATAATGTCGATCGGCGGCCTCGCGATCGGAATCGGCATGCTGGTGGACAACTCGGTCGTGGTCCTGGAGAATCTCCAGCGAAAAGCCGACCCCGCGTTTCGTGCCTCGGTGGTTGCCGCAACCGTGGAAATCGCCGGTTCCACCATCGGGTCAACCATTACGAGCCTTGTTGTATTCCTTCCGCTGTTTTTTTTACCGGATCTGATCGGTGTGGTATTCCGGGACCTGGCCTGGGCGGTTTCCTGTTCCTTGCTGGCCTCGTTCATTGTATCCATATCGGTGGTGCCGGTTCTTTACTGCCGTTTCGGTTCACGGGAGACCGCCGTCAATTCACAAAACAGACGATACCGCGCGTCGCTCCGCATGGTGTACCGCCGGCCCTCCCGTGCCGCAATTGCCGGCTTGGCGCTGCTCGCAGCCGGATTGTTTTCTTTTCTCTTTCTGGACAGGGACTGGCTGAACACACCCGAAAGCAGCCACTATCTCGTTTCAATAGCCTTGCCGGCGGGAACGACCATTGAACATCAGCAGGAGATTGCCCGGAAAACATCCCGGATCCTGTCGCGGAATTCCATAATGGAGCGCTGCTTTTTTTACGGAGGAGGAGACTACCAGGATCCGTATTATATCACCGGGAAAGACCCGGAACATGAAACCCTGTTTTGCCATTGTACGGTATCCGCGACGGCGGACATGACGGGGGACGCTCTTTCTCGCTATTTCGCGGGCCTCTTCTCCGATACTGATTCAATTCCCGTTACGGTAACGCCGGACAGTCTCTCGGTCAACGATGTTCTCGGCATTAACGGATCGGGTGTTGCAACCTTCCCGGTTCCGGGAAACGAATATGACGAAGCGCTTGCCCGCGCGGAACAACTGAAAGAATCCTGTGCGGATCCCGCAGTTACGGTGTATCCTCGCGCGTCACGCCCGCGGATAACCGCGCGCCCTGCGCAGAGCGCGTTGGACGGGCTGCACCTGGATAACGCCACCATCGCGCGAATTCTCGGAAGCTACCTGTTCGGAGTGTATGCCGGCTCCCTTGATACTTCCGAAGGCAGAATCCCCATCCGGATACGTCTCGCAAAGAAACACCGTGATTCACCTGACACCCTGACCACTCTGGCATTTCCCCTTTCGGAACACGCGTCCACCTCTCTTGCCGAAGCAGTGACCCTGGAACACTCCCTGGCGCCTCCCGTGTACTATCGATCCAATCGTCAGAACGTGGTGTACCTGGATGTCCCGGCGGATAACCGGGAAACGCGGAGTATACTCGGGGGCGTAGTGACCGACACCGATTCCGAAGAATGGAAAAACCAGACTCGCACCCTGCTCTTTCTTTTCTGCGCTTCGATTTTTCTCATGTACATTCTGCTCGGCATACAGTTCAATTCATTTTTACTTCCGGTCCTGCTTCTTGCGGTACTGCCCTTCGGATTCAGCGGAGCGCTCGCCGCGCTCTTTCTGTCGGGCAAGGCTATCACACTCAACGGGATTTTGGGAGCACTGGTCGTTATCGGCGTGGTGGTAAACAACGGGATCATTTTTTATGATACGTACTCTTTCCGCATTACCAGCCCCGCACTCGCGTTGTCCGGTACCTATCACGGTGCAAACGACCGGATCCGTGCCGTTTCAATCAGCTTTTTTACCACGTTCTTCGCCCTGGTGCCGGTAGCCCTGGACGTAACGAAACGAAATCCCCAAAGCGCCATGGCAACGGCAATCATCGGCGGGATTTCTGTATCAACGCTTGTGAGCATATACGGGTTCCCGGTCATGTTTGCGCGGTATTTCGCACGGAGAAAACCGGAGGCGCCGCATGCTCCTTGAACGGAATGTTTCATATACCCTGATCGCACTCCTCGTCCTTTGTGTCGCTGGATACTTCATAAAAAGCTGTACATTTGGCGCTCCGCCGTCGGAACGAATGGCATACCGTATAACCACCGAATACTTCGGCGCTTCTGCGGAAGAAGTTGAACGGGTCATTACGATTCCGCTCGAGAACAGTCTTGGAGACCTGCCCGGCCTCGGCCGGATTCAAAGTGTCAGCGAGTTTGGCAAGTCGCGGATTACCCTGATTGCCGGAACAGCCCTGCCTCCGGACATGCTTTTCGGCGATATACGGGAATGCGTTGAGCGGACCCGCACACGATTTCCCCGGGCGGTTCAAAAACCTCGCATCATTTCTTCCGACTCCTCGAACAACCCGGTGTATATCGTGTCATTCAGACCGGGCCTTTTGGGACTTTCGGAATTCGACGAATATGCCGACCGGATACTGAAACAACGGTATCAGCGGGTGCCGGGCGCCGGGGAAATTGAGACAGGAGGACGGGGTATTCGGGAAACGGTCATCACGCTGGACGATTCCAAAGCGGCGCATCATGACATCGATACACAGGTCCTCCCGGAACGGCTCAACAGGACCTTGGTCCGTCTTCCCGTCGGGGAGACGGAAACCGGAACAATGAGAACTCCGGTGCTTTTTAACGGCAGCTTCAATGACCTTGATGATTTTCGCGAATTGAGAATTCCGGTCCGTGACGGATCGTTCGTGTCGCTCGGTGAAATAGCCGACATAACACAGCGGTACCGGAAGCCCGACCAGACAAGCCGGATCAACGGAGAGAAGCGCATCACGCTGTACATCTACGCGGGAGGTGATGCCAACCCGCTCATTCTTTGCCGAAACCTGGATATGATAACCGCTGCACTGAAAGAAGAAGGCTTCGCTCCGGACGTCGTATACAGCAAGGGACGGGAACTCGAACAGGGAATACACAAGATCCTTTGTTCCATGCTCGCGGGCATGGCGGCGATCGTCCTGATCATCGGTCTGTTCATTCCGGGCCGCGGAACATGCACCGTATTCGCATTGAGCATTCCCCTGTCGCTGTACCTGGGGATATCCATGCTGGCGGCGGTATCGATTCCCCTCGACACCGGGATCCTCGCCGGACTCATTATCGGATCCGGACTGATTATCGACAACTATCTGGTTGTCTACAATCATCTCCGGACGGAACGGATCCCGCGGCTCTCTCCGCTCGCCGCGCCGCTGATGGCCGCGACCGCGACCACCATCATCGCGTTTTTCCCGCTGGTCATGGGCGTGGACGCCGACACGGGCATTGCGTCGATTACCGTTGCCATATCGGTTCTCCTTGTGGTGTCCCTCGTCATTTCCTTTACCTTTTTGAAAAAGCCGTTGCTCCGGTTCATGCCGACGAACGGCAAGGAGCCGCTTGTCCCCCTGTCGCGCATTGCGCGGCCCTTCCTGTCTTGCACGCAACAGGCCATGCGCACGCCGGGACCCGCGTGCCTCATGTATATCGGCATCGTTCTTTTGAGCCTGTGTCTTCCCGTTGTATCGGACAAGGACTTCTCTCCCGAGGATACTCCGGGAATCCTTTTTACTCATGTGGAGTTTCCGTCCGGAACCACCATCGATGAAATCGATACACGACTGGCTCCGTATATCTCCACGTTCATGCAGGTCCCCCGGGTAAAAACGGTTGAAAGCAGCGCGAAGCGGGGCAACGCGCAAATACGCATGACCTTTGATCCAGATTCCCTATCCGCGGCGGAACTCGCCGGGACTATCAAACCACTTGTCGCGTCTTCGCCGAAGGGACAGTTCTTCGTCGGCATGGACCGGAACCTGGACACATACCGCAGCACCCTGACCATTACCGGCCCTGATCATGCGACGCTCAGAAAGGAGGTTTCCCGCATCGGACGCATCTTTCAGTCTCTGCCCCGGGTTACCGGCGTAGTATATCATTTCAAGGAAGGATCACCGGCTCTTGTCTTTTCTCCGCGGCTCGACCGTATGAGCCGTTATGGGCTCTACCCGGACAAATTCGCGCACATTCTCCGCTGGAACCTGCAACAGCCGGTAGCGATAAAGTGGTTCATCAACGGCAGAGAACAGGATGTACGCGTCTCCGGATCGGCGCAGCGGAACGGGCTGTACGACATCGGGTCCATTCCCGTCCTTTCCGCTGAGAATACCAGTATCCGGCTTGGTGATGTTGGCGAATTATCCGTCAGGAAAGATCCGGACAAGCTGTACCGCGACAACCGACAGAATTCCATCAGCTTTTCCGTTGTCACCGCCAGGATCGGGCTAAAAAAGATACGAGCGCTTTTGCAGGAAACACTTGCCGCAACGACCCTCCCGAACGGCTACGGAATGTTCATCGATCCCGCGATCGAAGAATCCCTGAACACGTACAACCGCATGCTGCTGGTGCTGTGCGTTGCCGTCTTCCTTATTTACTCGCTTCTCGCCATTCAGTTTGAAAGTTTCTTCCGGCCGTTGCTCATTATTTCCGTTATACCCTTCTGCACGTTTCCGCCCCTGCTGGTGTTGCTCGCCGCCGGGATTCCGCTTACCGCCCCGGTCATTGTCGGTCTGACCGTCCTCTCCGGCATGTCCGTAAACAATTACATCCTCATCCTTGACGCGATGGACAAAGAACCGGAGGAAACCCCGCTGCCTGAAAGAATAGCTGCCGCGATAGAAAAACGGTTCATGCCGCTCTTTCTTTCAAGCGGCACATCGATCCTGGCATCGGTTCCCATCCTCTTTACTTCAGCGCCGTTTGCCTCTACTCCGAACACGCTTGCGATTATCGTCTCGCTCGGTCTGCTCGCGAGCTTCGTCGGCTCGTTCATGTTTTTACCGGCATTGCTGGTCGCAACACAGCGCTAACGCCCACAGCACTTCTTGTATTTCTTTCCGCTACCGCAGGGGCATGGGTCGTTGCGGCCCACTTTCGGGGTGTCGCGGACGATCGTGGTTGCGGCGAGGGAGCCTTCGGTATAGAGCCAGACGCCGTCAATTTTCTTGAAGACCGCGCGTTCCCGGTGTTCGTCGCGCAGGCCGCCGCGGGAATAGTGCGCGGAAAACTCCACCACGCCGTCCGTATCGTTTTCTCCGCCTTCGCTCACCGAGTGAATCGTGAGGCCGTGCCACTCCGACTCCTTGCTCCAGCGGCGGGTTTCGTCAAGATCAATATCGTTGCCCTCTTCGCCGCGCTTGCAGCTTGTCGCGATAAAATCGATATCGCCGGTAACGTACGCCGAATACCGGGCGCGCATGAGCGCTTCCGCCGTTTTTGCCTTCTGTTTGCCCGAGATCACCGGACCGCAGCATTCGCCGAACTTGTTTCCCGATCCGCAGGGGCATTTCTCTGTTGCTTTCATCATTTCTCCTCTACCGGTCGAATTCCGCGAGCATGTTCTGGAGAGACTCCGGATCATCGAACCGTTTTTCTTTACGTTTGTTGAACAGGCTGTACATGATGGGGGTCACGAACAGCGTCATCACGGCTCCGGACAGGAGCCCTCCCACCATGGTTATGCCGATGGGTTGCATCATCTCTCCCCCCTCTCCCGGGAAAAACGCCATGGGGACCATGGCGATAACCGTGGTAAGGGTCGTCATGAGGATGGGACGCAGCCGGTTTTTCGCGGCAAGCACGCAGGCATCATACACCGGAGTTTTCTTTTTCACGAGTTCGTTGGTGTAGTCAACGAGCACGATACCGTTGTTTACCACGATTCCCACGAGCGCCACAACACCAACCGCCGAGAACAGGGAAAACGGCTGGCCGCTGATCGCGTACATCCAGACAACGCCGACAGAGAGCAGCGGGATCGACATGAAAATGATGAACGGATCAACGAGCGACTCAAACTGCGCGGCCATGACGATGAAGACGAGGAAGATCGCGATAATGACGACCATGATCATGGTTGATCCGGATTCACCGAGGTCCTGCGCTTCTCCGGCGTAGGACAGCTGGACCGACTCGGGCAGCACCAGATGCTGCGCGACGGCTTTTTCCACGAGTGGCTGCACCTGCGTCGCCGCGAGTCCCGTGCGGAGGTTCGCCGTCACGTGGTTTATGCGCATGCCCTCTTCCCGGGTGATTGTGGTTGGCGCGACAGACCGGCGGAAGGTCACCAGGTTGTCGAGCATGACGCTCCCGTTTTTCCCGTTGACCATGAGCCGTCCAAGGTCTGAAAGGGAGGCGACGTCGGGATCGGGAAGGTGCACCATGATATCGATGTCGTCATTTCCCTGCTGCCAGCTTGTTGCCCGCAGCCCGTTGAGCGCCGCGCGAATTTCAGCGGACACGGCCGAGACGGACACGCCGAGCGCCGAGGCGCGGTCGCGGTCAATTACCATGGTGTACTGTGGCCGGCCCGATTCAAAGTCCGTCTCCACATCAACCACTTCCGGAACATGTTCTTCCAGAATGCGCACGATATCGGCGGCAACGGTTTCCACCGAGGCTATGTCTTCGGAGGAAAGTCGAATGTCTATGGGAGACGAGGGCCGGAACCGTCGTCCTGAAGAATAGGTAAATACGGCGTCCGGTATGGCCGCGAGTTCTTTTTCCACAAGTTCGCGGATTTTTACCGGAGTCAGGACCTGTTCATCGAGCGGGGGAAGATTGATGAGAAGGTTTCCCCGGTTTTCACGGCCTACGGTCAAAATGAGACTCGAATAACCGTTCACCCGCTCTTTCACGATATCCTGCACCGCAAACAAGGTTTCCTCGGTGACATCGCGGTTGGTTCCCACCGGCAGTGTCATGGTGATGGTAACCATGTCGTCGCTGGAGGATTCCGGCGCGAAGCTCATGCCGAACGAGGCAAACTTGACCAGGGAGAGTGTCATGACCAGTACAACAAGGGTCATGACGAGGAGGCGGTTGTGCAGCACAAAGGCCACCGCTTTCGCATAGTTCTCTTCGAGCCGCGAGAGCGCCGTCTCTATTATCCGGTCGGCGTGTTGTACAAGCCGGGACCGGAGCGGTTTTTGCCGGCGGGTATGCAGCCGGAGAATGCTCCCGCTCAGCGCCGGAACGAGGGTCATGGCCACAAAAAGTGAAACTGACAGGGAAAGAACCACCGTAACCACGAGGTCGCCGAACATCTGTCCGAGCATCTCGAGCTCGGCCTTGTATATGAGCACGGGCAAGAACACGCAGAGCGTCGTCATGGTGGATGCGGTAATGGCCATGACCACCTGACCGCTTCCATGGATGGACGCGACGGCCGCGTTCTCGCCCTGTTCGCGGTACCGGTGAATGTTGTCCAGCACCACGATGGACGAGTCCACGATCATGCCGATACCGAGAATGAGCCCGGTCATGGTCATGATGTTGAGCGTGAGTCCCATGAGCGACATGCCGAGCAAGGTAACCAGGATGGAAATGGGCATGGAAAGGCCGATAATGATCGTCCCCTTCATGCTCCGCAAAAAAAGGAGGATGATGAGCATGGCGAGAAACCCGCCCTGGAAGGCGGAATTGTACACCTCGCCCATGGTCGCGGAAATCATGGTGGTATCGTCGCTCAGGATGGTAAGGCTCACGCCGCGGGGCAGCATCGAGTTGATTTCCGGAAGACCGTCCCGGACAGAACGGGCGACGGTGGTGCTGTTCGAGTCGGTTTCGTTGGATACGGAGATGTACAATCCCGGTACGCCGTCAATGTAGACCCGGCTTCCGGAATAATCGTTCATCTCGTAGACCTCGGCAACATCTTCGAGGCGCACCACATGGGATCGGGTTACATTGGCGCCGGTCGAGGGCACCGACACTGACGAAACCACCGTATGGCGAATGTCTTCGAGGCTGGTAAAGGATTCATTAAGATATATTTCGTAATCGACGCCATGATCAATGAGACTGCCGCCCGAAGCCCGGAGGTTTCGCGCTGAAAGCGCCGAAGCGATTCCGGAGAGCGTAAGACCGTAGGCGCGCAGACGGTTTTCGTTTACATCCACGCGGACAATGCGGTCGGCGCCTCCTGAAACATCGGCGGTCGCCACGCCTTCAATGCGCTCAAGGAGCGGCGCGACGGTATCTTCCGCGATAACCCGGAGTTCGCTCACCGTCATGTCGCCGGACACGGTGAGGCGCATGATGGGCCGGGCATTCGCATCGTAATGCCACAGAAGGGGGGTATCGCAATCGTCGGGCAGGGACCGCGATGCGTTGGTGAGCACTTCTTTTATGTCGTTCGACGCTTCGTCGAGATCAACGTCGTACCCGAAGGTCAGCCGGATAAAGCTCCGGCCGAGCGACGAGGTTGACGACATTTCCTTGAGTCCGGATATCACGCTCAGGCGCGACTCGAGCACCCGGGTTACATTCTGTTCAACTTCTTCCGGGCCGACATCGGTCCAGAAGGTTCCAACAGTAAACACCGGCTGGTCAACCGACGGATAGAGGGCAACCCCGAGCCGGGGAACAAAGATCATGGCGACTACGCAGACGAGCACGTAGAGCATGGAGATGGTTACCGGCTGGCGGACAGATACTTCGGAAAGTTTCATTTCCGTTTTTCTCCGCCGGCGACTCTGACCGGACTTCCGTCGGACACGGCGCCGGAAGCGACAACCAGGTCGCCGAAGGAAACTCCGGCTACCAGCTGGATTTCCGTGTCATTCGACAGTCCCGTTTCCACCACGGTCCGGCGGGCGATTCCGTCCTCGTCAATTACATAGACCACGTTCTGCTGGTTGTAGGTGCGTACGGCGGTTTTGGGAACCACTATGGTATCATGCACTTCACGGGTTACCAGTACGATAACCGCGAACATTCCATGGCGGAGCCGCCCTGAAGCGTCAGTTACATCGAGCCGGATTTCCACCGTTCGTGAAGCGGTATCCACAACTGGGCTCACCATGGTAACAACCGCCGGAAATACTTCTCCCGGCCAGGAGACGAGCGAAACACTGGCGGAAAGACCGGTGCGGAGAATTGAAATGTATTTTTCCGGTACATGGGTAATGAGCTGGAGATCCTTGAGCGTTCCAACCACCGCGACCGGCGAGGAAGTGGAGACCGTTTCCCCCACGGTGTACGGCAGGTCGATTACGGTTCCATCTATGGTGGAGCGTACCGGGCTTACCGCGTAGGGCGCCCCGGGACGGGAGGGATCAACACGGGCGACGATACCGCCGCGGCGAACCTCGCTCCCGATTCCGGCCTCATAGGAAACAAGCTTGCCGGCGGTGTCGGCAAACAGGGAAATTTTCGACTTTGAAGATACGTCACCGTTCAGGCGGATGGTTTGTATGAGGGAAGCCGGTTCGGCCCGAACGGCTCCAACCGTCAGGGTAACGGCGGATCCGGAGGGCGCACGCGGGGTTTTCCCTCCCGTGGGAGCTGCGTCTTTTCCACCAAAAAAGGTTAGCGCCAGCGCAATCGCTGATAACGCTATCAGGGCAAGCAATACAAGCCGGACAATCCGCTCAACATTGTTCATGATCATTCTCCCGGAACACATAATTCGCTTTCTTCAATAGTAAGGGCATACGCGAGTTCTATCAATGCCGCTTTGTACAGATACACCGCGTTCAGCATGGAAAACCGCGCCTCCAGGCTTTTCTGCCGGGCTTCATCAAGATCGGTCAGGGCAACGAGTCCGGACTCGTATCCCTCCCGGGACAGCTCATACGCCCGAACCGCAACCGTTTCATTCAGCCGGGTAATCTCGATGCTCTTTTGCAGCCGGTTCAGGGTGTCAAAAAGACTCCGGATTTCCTCCCGGGCTTCGGTTCGCGCATCTTTCAGGGCGATTTCAGCCTTTTCCACCGCGGCGTCCAGTTCTTTCGCGTCAATCCTCGTTTCAGACCCGGGGATATAGCCGTTCAGGGGAATAGCCACCGACAGGGTAAAGGTTCCGGTCTCCGGAGCAGAAAAACCGTCCTGGAGATCGGAGACTCCCGCGGACTCGGAAAGGGTGACACTGGGAGCGTACCGGTTCAGGGTGCCCGCCCGGCGGCGGCTTACGGCAGCATCCCGGGCAATGCGCGCAGTGGTCACGTCGGCCCGCAGTTCGATACGCTCCGGAACATCCCCGGGAAGACAGACGTCCGGAAAGTTGTGATCAAGGGTATCGGTAAAAACCACGGAGGTATCCGGATCAATGCCGAGAAGGATGTTGAATGCCCGCAGGGTCTGTGCAAACTCCTGCCGGGCCTGAAGAAGGTCCGGTTCGAGGCTCGCAGCCGCGTACTGCGCCTGCAAAAGCGACAGTTCCGATGCAAGCCCGGCGTTATAATTCTTTTGAACCATCGCGGCTTCCCGCTGAGCCAGCTCAAGATTCTTCCCGTACAATTCCAGCCGCCGCTGTTCGGTCACGATCGCGTAGTAACTTGTTTTCACGGCCCGCACAACCGAGGCTTCCGCGTCGGTCCGGACTATTTCCGCCCGGTTCTTCTCCAGCTCTGTCTGGCGCAAGGTTTCTCCCACGCCCGCCTGGAGCGACAAGCGGATTCCGGCCGAAGCACTCAAATCGGTCCCCGTCGGATCCGGTCGCGCAGGATCGTCCAGTCCGGCCAGTTCATGCACATTCCGCAGCGCGGCGGAAAGACTGATATCGGGTAAAAACGCGTTCCAGGAAGCGGCGGAACGTGCCCGCGCTACACTTTCGGCCAGTCGTTCCCGCTGTACCGAACTGTTGTTCTCCAACGCCAGGCGAACCGCGTCGTCAACAGACAAAGAAAGCGTTTGCGCAAACACGGAACCGCACAGTGCAAGGAAAAAAACAGGCAGGATTCGACTCCTGTATAATGCTTTGATACGCATGACGCCTCCCGAACATTAAAACTTTTGATTTTTCTAGGATACCTGCTATACTAGAGGTATTGGAGCCGGTGTGCAAGTCCGGCGCGGGCACGAAAGGCAGGCTATTGACCTTTCGCGCATAACCCTGCTATACTCCCGTTACCTCGGGGGTGTAGCTCAGTTGGCTAGAGCGCTTGCATGGCATGCAAGAGGTCAGGGGTTCAATTCCCCTCACCTCCACGAGTCCCTTCTAACCAGCATAATCATACAATAACCTAAGTTGGAACAAGATGGACAACCTCGATCTGGATCCTGAACTCGCCGCCCTCCTTGAGGACATTCCCGATACACCGGTCAAGAAAACTCCGTCCATAAAGAAAGAGTCTTTATTTTCATCCTCGGCGGCGGCGATCGGCGAAGGCCCCTCCGGTCCGGAAGATGTTGATCTTACCGAATCGTCATTTACCAAAATAGAAAAATTCTTTGCAGACAAACCCCATGCCATTTTTTCAGATCCGGCGTACTATAAAAAGGTTCTCGGAAACGAAAATGAATCCGCGAACCGCTTGCACGGTCTGCTCACCAAGTTTCTGACCTGTCAGGACCCCAAGGACCGCAGTGTGTATCGCCAGCAGCTCATAACGGCATACTGGGATTTTATGTCCAATATCGCCCTCAAGACGGGAAGCGGCAAGGTCACTAAAGAGAAGCAGTACGCCCTCCGTTTCGGGTTGCTTCTTCCTACGCTGCTCACTGATGAACACCGGCTTCTTTTCAGCAAGGTTATCGAAGAAAACACCACCCGTGAGGCGGTGTACTATATTGACGAATGGCTCAGGGCCATCGGCTCGGGCAAAATAGGTCCCTCCACAACCGATGAAGTAAAATCAAAGAAAAAGGACGACTCGGCCCGCTTCCAGCAGCTCTTGTCCAAAGCACAGGGCAAACTCCAGAGCGCCGAGAATCTGCTCAGGGCAAAATCGGAAGAACGCTCGCGTATCGAAGATGTCCTGAAAAACAGCATAGAGACCATAACCGTTCATGATTCACTGACCGGCTTCGCGGGAGTAAAAACCTGTTACACGGAACAGCAAAAACGCACTCTGGGCGACATGGGAGAAATTGTACGCCAGCTGTTGAGTGTGGACAAGGAGCTCCAAAAGCTTTCCGAAGACTATTCCATTGCGGAGGGTGACGTTCGTTCCCTTCAGCAAAAAGTGGAAGATTCCGGCGGCGGCGAGACCAACGCGTCGGGAGTTTCCGCCGAATACGACACCATGCGCCAGATGGCGAAAATGACTTGCGGACGTCAGGGAAATCACTTCCCCATCCTTACCCGCGAATATTTTCATTGTTCTTCCCGTGAAATCGGCATCAGGGAAAACGTGATCGAAACGCTCCGCTGGATAGAAAGCATCGATACCGAAGCCTATTGCCGTCAGTACAAATCGCAACTTAACCGCATTCCACCCTTTGTAATCCTCATTCCATCCTACGGCGATTACGGTTTTTGCTGGGAACCCTTTGACCGCTACAACCGGGTAACCAGCCGGGGTCGAATAGCCATCCCCATGTATTCAAAGAATTTGCAAATAGCCGTTCTCACGGCTGTTGCGGATCTCCGCTGGCAGGTTGCGAAGGAGAAGGCGTCGTATTACTGGATGGAAGAAGGTCTTACCGGCAACTACTACCAGTGGTTCCAGGCGCAGAAGCTCAAGGGCGACGTAAAAGAATACTTTATCAATGATTATCTGTTATGGATGCTCAAGGAAAGCGATGGAATCCAGAAGCTGAACAAGGATGTCCGCGCGGTATTCTGGCGTTTCATGCCCTTTTCCCAGGAAATCAAGGACAAGCTCAAGCCCCGGGCGCTGGTGTATCAGGAACTTTGCCAGCGCGACCGGAACAGGGAACTTTCCGACGGATATTAATCCTGGTCTTTCTTTTTCCGCCGACGCCGACTTTTAAACAGCGGGTCAAGCTTGTCCGACAAATCGAATTTTTCCACAACCCAGTGAGACAACCGCTGGTATACTACCATCGCAAGAAGAACACCCGCGATAAAAGCAAAGGGGAACATGGGTTCTCCACGGCCGGGCCAGATTGTTTCAACCTTGAATATGAGAACCATCAGCAGGACAATGAACAGTATTGCCAAAAGCAGATTGACGATGGTTCCGGCCACAATAAATACGATTGTGTTAACTTTTTTGTTCATTAGAACTCTCCTTATGCGCAGTTCGCTCATGTTTTACTGCCAGCAAAATTGATCCGAGAAGCACTATACCGCAAACAACCACGCTTGAATCCGCGACATTGAAGGTGGGCCAGCGTTCCAGACCAAACAGCCCGTAAAACTTGACGTCCAGAAAATCCAGAACACCCTCGGGCCGCAAAAACCGGTCTATGAGGTTTCCGATTCCGCCACCGACAATACCGGAAACACACCAGCGCTGCAGTTTCGAAAGATCGCTGCTTCTGAAATATACCACAAGCACAATTGCGAGAACGACAAGCGGCATGAGGCCGAACATGAGACTACGTGCGGTGTCGGCAAGGCCGCTTCCGATACTGAAAGCGATACCCGGATTATAGACCCTGACAATCCGGAAAAAATCCCCGAACAGGGAAAAGCCCACCGACCACGGCCGCACGGTCATGGTAATAATCCATTTGGTGAGCTGATCCGCAATGATTACTGCCGCGGCGAGCGAAAGCGGCACCATTCGTTCCTTGAGCTGTTTGTCCATACTTGAAACCCCTTGTAGTACAGCCTACAAATTGGTAGGCACATCGATAAATACGGTGTCCAGTCCGGTCTCACGACCGAGCCGCGCTGCAAGAAGCTGCACGCCGACCGTTTCCGTGCGGTAATGTCCGCCGGCAATAACCGTTATTCCGTTTTCACGGGCATGATGATACTCCTCATGACCAATTTCCCCGGTAATAAAACAATCGTATCCGGCCGCTATCGCCTGATAGAGCTCGTAGGAAGCGCCGCCGGACACAACCGCCGCTGTCCCGAGTTCACGGGGACCAAAGGCAAGTATGCACGGAGGTTGGGCATCTTCCGGAAAAAGCCGTTTCACCAGTGTATCAGGAGTAACCGGTGTTTCAAAGCGTCCTGAAACTCCGATAACCATCCCTCTCCACAGACCGAACGGTTCACGGTCCACAAGACCGATCCGGTCCGCGAGTCCCGCGTTGTTTCCCACTTCTGCATGAGCGTCAAGAGGAATATGACTGGCGTACAACGCGATGTTCGCGTCGAGCAGGGCCTTGAGGCGGCGGTAATGCGGGCCGGTAACCCGTTCAACATCTTTCCAGAACAACCCGTGATGAACTACCAGCATGTCTGCTCCGGCCGCCGCCGCGCGCTCAATCGTTTCAAGACAAGCGTCTACGGCAAAAGCGACACGGGTTATCCCGGCACCGTCGTTTTCAACCTGAAGTCCATTTTTCGACGGATCCCCCGCCTCAAAACGGTCGCACTCAAGCAGATGATCAAACCATCTCCCCAGTTCTTTCGCGGTCACGGCTGAGCCTCCTCTTCCTGTATTTTCCATGAAAACCAGCCGCCGATACGGCGGGCAAGGCGTTCCGCCCGCTTCCTGCCAGTATCCCGGGTTCCCCCGAGCAGCAGGGCAGCAAGCACATCGTCCGCATCAAGTTCGCCGCGACCGATCATGGTTCCCGGCTCGCCCGAAAGGACAAGGACGGGCAGATGGGCGGAAAACCGCGGTATCATGCTCGTTTCGGAGGCAACAACCGTATACTGCCCTTCAAAACCTGAGCCGTCCAGAGCCCGGGAAAGCGGCGCTACGGCCTCCGGCTGTACAAGACAAACAAATCCCTGTACGCCAAAACCCGTGGCATGCAGGTACTCGGCGACGGGAACGCAAGCGTTCCCCTCCGCCACGATGAAAAGCGGCGCATCCCGTACCTCGGTCCGAACAGCGGACATGGTGCGTGCTACAGCCAGTCGGGTAAGCCGGTAGAGTTCTTCGTCATCTGTCGCGAGCGCACGGCCCGAGACGATTTCTCCCAGGCGGACCGCGAGAAACCTGACCGCAGGCCAGGCCATGGCCGGACGATCCCAGGCATAAAAACTGCGGTAGTCATCCGACTGGAAGCCATACCCCTGCTCCGACAAAACGGCGGCCAGGGTGCTTCTGCTCACGGCGCCGCCGGACACGTCTCCAAAAAAGACAACCGTTGCGGTACGAGCTGTTTCAGCGGAGGGAGACCACTCATGACGAAACGCCAGTACGCCCGCAGCGGCTTTTTCCCGTACAACAGATTTTTCCACGGAAACGGAACCCAGGTACGAATCTTCCGGAGCGGAATAAAACGCGGCCGCTACGGAGCAGAGAAAAACCGGAAGCAGGACCAGATAATAAATCCGGGACGACAGCGAATACCAGTCGGTCGCCAGGCCGCGCAGTGCCCGGCTCATGCGGGCGAGACCACCGAAAAACGTAAGGGTCACCACAAAAAATACGGGAAAGAAAGACACGGGGAAGCCGCTTCCGGCAATAATGAGAATACAGAAAATCAGGGCTACCGGAGGAAGAAAGACAATACCGCGAATGCTCTGGAGGGACCGTACAAACGGACGAAGCAGGACCGGAACAAGGAGGAGTAAAACAAGCAGTTCACCAATAAAAAAATCAGACATGTAACCCTCTCTGCCGGATATGCGGTATACTGGTACATACACAAGGAGCGGATGATGCAAACACTCGAATGTACGCCTCAACAGATACAGTTTTCCATACCGGAAGAAACCGTACGCAGGCTCAGACTGAATGGCACCGAAAATCCGATCATTGGTCAGGACCGGGCAGTCAGCGCCATGGAACTGGGACTCGGCATCCGGGCCGACGGATACAATATTTTCATCATGGGCGCATCCGGAACCGGACGGAGAACCGTCCTGACAACCCTGCTGAAAAACTATAAAGCAAATCCCGACGATCTACAAGATATAGCGTATGTATGCAATTTCAGGAATCCACTCGAACCGAAGGCTCTTTTTTTCCCGGCAGGCACCGGCGTGTATTTCCGCGATACGCTCAAGGCGGCTATAGAATCCATCCGGAAACAGGCTGTTCACATTGTTAAATCGGAAGTGTTCGCCGCTGCGAGCAAAAAGATAACCGCGGAAGCCGAAGCGGAAGAAAACCTGCTGCTTTCCGAATTCGAAATGCAGATGGCCATGGAAGGGTTTTCACTCATTCAGATACGGGACGACGAAGCCCGGTCAATGGATCTGGTACCCATGCTCCGGGGGCGCCCGGTTCCGCTCGAAGAACTGCAAAAACGCGCGGCCACCGGAAAATTTCCCGCCGAACGTCTCAACAGCATCCGGGAACAGTACTACCGCTGTCTTGACCGCATGTCGGATCTCTTCTCCCTATTGCGTGAGAAGAGACGGAACACCGAGAAAAAAATCCGTGACCTCCGGGCAAAATCCGCCGAACCGGTAATTGACAATGAACTGGCCGTTCTGAAAACCCTGTTTGCCAAAGAACCGGAGAACCGGCCGGCCCTGGACTTTCTCCAAGCCCTCCGCGATGATCTGCTCTCAAACAACCATCTCTTTTCCGAAACGTTCAAATCATCATCGCACAAGCGCGCTTTCTTTGGCCGCTATGCCGCAAATCTTCTCTGCGAACACAATGAGGAAACCGGCCACGTTATCCAGGAAGCGGTCCCGACCTTCGCGAATCTTTTTGGCAGCATTGACCCGTCCGGCGGAAACGAAGACTCTTCCCTGAATGGCCACTTGCGTATCAGGCCGGGCGCGGTTCATCGTGCCGCAGGAGGATTTCTGATCCTCCGCCTCCAGGACCTGCTGATGGAAGACGGCGCCTGGCCGTACCTGAAGCGGGTACTGCAATCCGGCATTACCGAAATTCAGACTCCTCCTTCGGGGAATCACCTGCCGAGTCTTCTGAAACCGCAGCCCCTGCCCGTAAAACTGAAAGTCGTCATTATTGGCGGATCCTATTCTTACGACATCCTGTATCAGGAAGACCCGGATTTTCAGAAACTCTTCAAAATTTGCGCGGAATTCGATTCGGTCATGCCCGCGAGCGACGAAAACATGGCACGGGTTATCGCCTTTGTTAACGATACCGTTTCCAAGTCCGGGCTCCTGCCGGTTGACGACTCCGGTCTCTCCCGGATACTCACCTATGCCGCCCGGGTTTCGGAATACCGGACCATGCTGACGACACGGTTCATTCTTGTTTCGGATCTTATCCATGAGGCGGATTATCAGGCACGTAAACAGATGAGCCCGGTAATCTCCGGCGAGATTGTGGCAAAAGCCATTGAACACCGCCGGTACCTCCAAAAACTGCCGGAAGAAAAATATACGGAGATGGTTAAATCCCGGGAAATTGTTCTCGATGTTACCGGCTCGGCTATCGGCAAGGTTCACGGCCTCGCGGTCATGGACCGCGGCTACCACTCCTTCGGCACCCCGGTTGCCGTAACCGCGCAGGCCGCACCCGGCGACAAGGGCATCATCAACATTGAACGCGAATCGGGCCTTTCAGGAGAAATTTACGACAAGGCGCATCTGATAATTCAGGGCCTTCTGCACAGGAACTACGCACAGGATATTCCGCTCTTCCTTTCCGCAAGCATCTGTTTTGAACAATCCTACTCCCCGGTGGACGGAGACTCCGCGTCATGCGCCGAGTTCTTCGCGCTCCTCTCCGCCATTGCCCAGATTCCGCTCAGACAGGATCTCGCGGTCACCGGATCATTGAATCAGCTGGGAGATGTTCAGCCGGTCGGAGGAATACCGGAGAAAATTGAAGGCTTTTTTGAAACCTGTTCTATCCTGGGCCTCACCGGAACGCAGGGCGTTATCATTCCACGACGCAATTTGCCGAACCTCATGCCATCCGACCGGGTTCAGGCCGCGGTGGAAGACGGTCTTTTCCACATCTGGGCCATTGACACTGTTGAGGAGGGGATCTCTCTGCTCGCGCCGGTTACGGCCGAAGAGTTCGGCAAGAAAGTGCGTGAAGCCCTGCTGGAACATGCCCGGCACATGCGCGATTTCCGGAAATAAACAAACCGTTTTATACTGGTAAAAATCATCATCCTGCGATACACTGAATTGCGATGGTTTCAAAAAGTCAGATAACGGTTGATTCCGAAAAAATCAGAAAAGCAACCCGTATGGGGGTCCCTCTTTCCATAACGACATATACATTGCCGCATGAGATAGAGTTGTATATAACGGAAATCCTTTCTCTCTTCCTTCAGGAACTGAACCAGGAACGACTTAAGGATTATTTAAGCTACTGTATAAACGAACTTACCGCTAACGCAAAAAAAGCAAATACAAAACGCGTATACTTCGCTGAAAGAAAACTCGACATTAACAACATGCATGATTACGAAACCGGAATGCGTGATTTCAAAGAGGACACCCTTTCCGATATCGATTACTTCCTGCGACTTCAACGCGAAGCCGGTCTCTATGTAAAAGTAATCATGCAAGTAAAGAACAACACCATCGTTCTTGAAATCCGGAACAATTCCGAAATGAACAAAGTCGAGTTCAAGCGGGTGTTCGACAAGATAGCCCGATCCCGTCAGTTTGCAACGCTCGAAGAAGCGTTCTCCCAGGTAATGGACGATTCGGAAGGAGCAGGACTCGGACTCGTCATCCTGATCCTCATGCTCAAGAAAGTCGGCCTCAACGATGATCACTATGAAGTGCTTGTGGAAAACGGCGAAACCATTACACGAATCACCATGCCGATTGATACACTGACACAACAGCACATCAGCGAGCTTACCCGTGAAGTTGTTTCCTACATTGACGCCCTGCCCCAGTTCCCCGAGAACATCGCGCGGATTCAAAAACTTCTCAATGATCCGGATTCAAAACTCTCTGACATTGCCGCGCATATCAGCAACGACGTTTCCCTTACCACCGATCTGCTCAAGCTGGTCAACTCAGCCGCGTTCTCTCTCGCAAAGAAGTGCACAAGCATTACCGAAGCGGTAAAACTTGTGGGTATCCGCGGCATCAAGAACCTGCTGTACTCAATCGGTTCGATGAACATCCTCGGTCCCTCCACGGATGAGCAAAAACATTTGTGGGCACATTCGTATAAATCGGGATTTTTCGCGTACAACCTTTCACGCAATTTCCTGAAAAACCGTGTTGTCACCGAGGACGCCTATGTCTGCGGATTGCTTCATGACCTGGGAAAGATTGTCCTCAGCGCCCTGTATCCTGAGCTTCTTGAAAAACTTGAATCGGTGAAGAAAACACGCAATATTCCGGACCAGGTTTTCAACACCCTGTTAACCGGCATCAATCACGCAGAAATCGGTGCGGCGCTTGCGGAAAAATGGAACTTCCCGCCGGCACTGGTTGCCGCGATCCGTTTCCATCATCTGGTTGACCAATCCCCGCTGGAATATCGGGATTTGACCGCAACCGTCAATCTTGCCGATCTGATGATCCACTACCAGGAAGAAGATATTGAATTTTATCAGATTGACCCCGAGATGCTCAGACGCTTCAATATTGAATCTGAAACCCATCTGCAAAAAATATGTACCGGATTTCAGCGCGCGTTTGATGCCGAACGGTCAAGATAGTCGGCCCAGGCATACACAAGAATTCCAAACGCAACACCCACATTTATTGACGCCTTGATCCCCGTCATGGGAATTGAAACCCGCCCGTACTCCGCCCGCTCAAGAGCTTCCGGACTCACGCCCAGTTCCTCGGAGCCGAGGATAACCACCCCTTCACGAGGAAACACGAAATCCCGCAACGGCGTTCCGCCCGTTTCAAGCGCGAACACCGGAACATTTTTCGGCAGGTCCTCCAGAGCACAACGATCCCAGGGCAGATAGTCAACACAACCCATGGCCGAACGCGCGGACCGGGGATGTTCCGGAGAGACACACCCCGGAGAAAGAAGAATCCGGTCGGCGCCGAACGCTTCCGCCGTTCTGAACACCGAGCCCATATTGAACGGCGAGCGGAGATCCTCGGCGTAGACCATCATACCGGAACGATAGTTCCTTTCTCCCGGAATACCGGACACCGGATGCACAAAATCCCAATCGGCCGGGAGTGCGCCGGTCGCATGTACCAGCGCGTGACGGGCATGATTGCAGAGACGGAGCAACTCCTGTGCGGACATCTCCACGCGCTGCGCCGGAGTGCCGGTAATGATCTGCCGGTCCGCTCCGGTTAGCGCGTCCTGATTGATTGCAGAATCTTCCAGTACCAGCCGGCAAATGCCGAGAAGCCAGGCTCGCTCCGATTCCGGGAGAATGCTGCTTCCGGAGATTCTGCGGGACAGGCTGTCGCCACCGGTTTCTCCTGCACGGAAGGAGCCCAACAGGTCATAGAGGCGCCGCTCCCATTCGGTGAGAAGACGTACCAGCTTTCTCCGCCGCTGACCGGCGGGGAGCCGTTCGAGTTTATAGAGGGGAATCACGGAACAATCCTAATACGCCTGCTTGACCAGATCAAAAAGCTCATCGCTGGACATGGCACGGGGAATGTAATTCATGAGATCAAGAGCGGCTGCGTCTTCCGCAACCGGTACCAGCTGATCAATGGTCAACTCAAGATCCTTGAGCCGTGTCGGCAAACCGGCAAGAGCCAGACGGCGGCGAATATCGTCGATTGCCGCACGCGCGATTTCGCTCGAATTCAAACCCGCTCCGGAAACGCCGAGCATCTTTCCGATTGTTACTATCTTGTCGACTTTAGCGCGGGCCGCGTCTTCCATGATGTAGGGAAGAAGAACCGAACAGACGAGGGACGAAGATGTTTTATACCGGGCATTACAGGCAAGAGAAATTGCCGTGGCAACACCGGGAGAACTAACCGCGACACCCATGGAGGCCATGCAACCGCCCTGAGCGACAAGCATCTCCGAAGGAGTTCCCACGAGCTTGCTCTGTTCCGGATCAAGGGCAAGCAAAAGCAGTTCTATGGCTTTCCCCAGCATGGTCTCGGAGAAAAAGTTTGACCGTGTTGAGACATACCCTTCAACCGCGAGAACAATGGCGTGAAAAATCATGGAAACCGCAGTATTGGGAGACATGTTCATGTAGAGATTCGGATCGATCACTACCGCCTTGCACACGCCATTTTGAATTTTCATCAGGCGAATTTGCCGGTTACGGGCATCCACCACCGGGGTCCGGTCCATGAAAACGAAGGGATCACGACAGGTGGACGGCACTTCTATGAACGGAAGAGACCCCGAAAAGGGCTGAGCCCCGGCGAGAAAGTCGTACACATCATGCGTTTCATTGTACAAGGACGCCAGCGCCCGACCGAGGGCGGCTGTCTTGAGCCCGCCGAGAGATATAACCCCGTGCACATGGGCGCCCCTGGCAAGAGAAAGGGATTGCTCCAGCGTTTCGGATGTAGGCGCGGACGGAATATCGTCAAAGACAATGGCGGAAATACCCTTTTCTTCCAGGGATGCGACCGCTTTTTCCACCAGATCGAATTCCTTGAGGAAGGGATCTGCAATAAGCAGGTACTTGGTCCCCCAGGACGAAGCTACCTGCGCCAAACGGGCCAGTGTATGCGGTCCGAGAATCACATTGGGAGAGATACGGAAAACAAAATCTGCCATAGAAACTCCAAAAAAAAAGGCGGAACCATCTGGTCCGCCATTTTTCGCCGGGGCCGGCCACATTCCGGCCTGCCGGAATTATATTCCAAATACGTCCAGAAGACGGTCGGCAACGATATCAACAACAGCCTTGTCTATATATGCGGGATCTTTGATCTTTTCCATTACTTCGGCAACCCGCTCGGTACGAACATCGGGAGAGGAAGCAGCAGCTTCCATCGCGTAGAAAACTTCAGCACGTTCCCGTGCCTCTTCGGATACATTGATCGAATCCGGCTGCGCGGCTTCTTTTACCCGGTGGGTTTTCTGGGTGTTCTGTACATTTTTCAGGGGATCAATTCCCCCCAAACGATCAATCATCATAGTCATCCTGCCTTCATATCTCTTATCGGCCGATATGCTCCGGAAATTAAGTGTTTTTTCCGCCAATAAACACGGAAAATTCACCAAGAACCTTGCTTCGCGTGGAAAAATCATCCAGAACTTCCTGTGCGGTTCCGTAGACTATTTCCTCGTGCAACTTGGTCAGCTCCCGGCCAACGACCACCCTCCGCCCGTTATCAATTTCGGCAATATCCGCCAAAAGCTTGACTATCCGGAAGGGAGATTCATACAAAATGGAAGCGTATCCGCTTTCCATCAATTCCCGAACCCGGGAACGGCGCCTCCCCGGCTTGGGAGACAAAAAACCCTCAAAAATGACGCTCTTGTCCGCCGAGCCGCAAACACTCAAAAGCGTCGCGAACGCGGAAGCGCCCGGCAGCGGGACCACCGTATACCCAGCCTCGCGAACTTCCCGAACCAGAACGGCTCCGGGATCGCTGAGCGCGGGAGTTCCCGCGTCGCTGGCATACGCTACGGACTGACCCTTGCCAAGAAGCTCAATAATCTTCGCCGAAGCGGTCTTCTCGTTCTGCGAACGGCAAGAAACCAGCGGCTTGCGTATGCCGAAATGCGTCAGCAGCTGCAACGTATGGCGTGTATCTTCACAGGCGATAACATCTACCTGTTTGAAAGTCTCAAGGGCCCGGTGGGTAATATCCCCCAGGTTTCCGATTGGGGTCGCCACAATATACAATATCGACACAATCTAATGATAAACTACTTTATCCGTTGCGACAAGCGCAAAAATCGTGCATTATGGATACATGGTACTAGGTCCCTATTACATACTGATACTCGTTTTTGTCGGAATCATTCTTTTGGTGTTCGCGTACGGAATTTTCTCGGTTACACCATCAGGACGTAAACGACAACAACAGAGAACCGCTTCGCCTGTTGGAAGATGTCCGCTCTGCTCGTCGGGCCTTGCCTCGGGAGAACAAATAAAGTCTGTTGTATTTCCAGGAAAAACCGACCGAATCACCCACATTTTCGGCTGCCCCCACTGCTATCCCTATATTGAAGACAATCTGCGCAGAAGCTGCCCGGTCTGCGGTAAAACCGTACCCCCGGACGGCTACCTCATAGCCCGTATGTTTGACCGTCCCGGAAAAAAGACACACGTCCATATTCTCGGCTGTACCGTATGCCGCGTGGGCCGCACAAAATAAACATCCATTCCTGCTAATCCCCCTCACTTTTCTCTCAAGTGTTTTTTTGCCCTTCCGATATTCAAAGTACGCATGACCAACCGGGCTCAGGTTCCCGGTGGACCCATGCTCCGTCTTCTGTGCGGCTTTCGTCAGAGGATCCGGTAAAAAAATTGACAGATCGGCAGGGATGCCGCGAACGACATAGGAATACGTCGTCGAAAATCGCCAAAGGAGTAGCATTATGATCATCAATCACAACCTGAGCGCTATGTTTTCTCAGAGAACCCTCGGTGAAACAAACCTTGGGAATCAGAAAAACATAGAAAAACTTTCCTCCGGCATGCGCATTAACCGCGCAGGAGATGACGCTTCCGGACTCGCCGTATCTGAAAAGATGCGCAGTCAGGTTCGCGGCTTGAATCAGGCAAATACCAACGCTCAGAACGGTATTTCCTTCATTCAGGCAACCGAGGGTTACCTTCAGGAAACCCAGGACATCCTGCAGCGCATCCGTGAATTGAGCGTACAGTCTTCCAACGGAATTTACTCCGCTGAAGACCGCATGCAGATCCAGGTCGAAGTTTCGCAGCTTATTGCGGAAGTAGACCGGATTGCGAGCCACGCACAGTTCAACGGAATGAACATGCTGACCGGACGTTTTGCTCGGGAAACCGGAGAAAACACTGTAACAGGATCCATGTGGTTCCATATCGGCGCCAACATGGATCAGAGAGCCCGTGTCTACATCGGCACCATGACCTCATCGGCCCTTGGTGTCAGAAACGTCGGTGACGAGAAGATTATGTCTATCTCTAGCCCCGACAGCGCCAACCGTGCTATCGGAACCATTGACGAAGCGATGAAGAAGGTGAACAAGCAGCGTGCAGACCTTGGCGCGTACCAGAACCGCCTCGAGTACACCATGAAGGGACTCGCTGTTGGAGCTGAAAATCTCCAGGCAGCAGAATCGCGGATTCGCGATACCGACATGGCGCGGGAAATGGTTGACTTTACCAAGAACCAGATCCTTACCCAGGCTGGAACCGCCATGCTTGCTCAGGCCAATCAGACTTCTCAGAGCATACTGGGACTTCTTCAGTAAGTCCGCTGTACAGCGGGACGGAATAGAAGCTCCTTTCGGGAGGTTGGGTGTTCTCTGGAATGCCCGCCCCGGAACGGGGCTTCTTTTTTTTATGCTACCTAAAAGCCGCTTCTGCCGCGGAAGCTCCGGGCGAGAGTCAATCTATCCGCATACTCCAAATCCCCGCCAACGGGCAGTCCCGAGGCGAGCCGGGTGACAGTAACCGAAACATTCCTCAGAATTTTCTGAATATACAGCGCGGTGGTATCGCCTTCCACCGTCGGGTTTGTCGCGAGAATTACTTCCTGAATTTGCTCTTCCTGAATCCGGGACACCAGGGATGAGAGCCGCAACTGATCAGGTCCAACACCCTCCAGTGGTGCGATTACTCCTCCAAGCACATGAAAAAGACCCCGGTACTCCCTGACCGCTTCGATGGTCTGTACATCCTGAGGCTGTTCCACTATGCAGAGCGTATGCCGGTCCCGGCCGGAATCCCGACAAATTTCACATACGGCATCTTCGGTGTAGGATCCGCAAATATCACACATACGAATCCGGTCATGGAGAACAGAAACGTCGCGGGCGAGGCGCTCGCTTATGGAACGATCACTTTTCAGTAGATAGTGGGCAATGCGCGCCGCGCTTTTTTTCCCGATGCCCGGCAGGCGTGAAAAGCTTTCTATTACGTCGTCGAGCGCGTTCATAGGGGAAGCATGCCCCCGGCAAGACCGCCAATCTTTTCTTTGGCGGTTTCCCGCACCTTTTCCATTGCGGCATTATGCGCGGCGACGATGAGGTCCTGAAGCATGGGAACATCGCGGGGATCAACGGCAACAGGGTCAATCTGTATACTGACGAGGTCAAATTGACCATTCACCGTGGCGGTAACAATCCCGCCGCCTGACGAGCCTGTTGCGGTTATTTCCGCCATATCTTCCTGCATTTTCTGAAGCTTTTCCTGAAAACCTTTGGCGTTTCCGAGAATTTCAAAAGGATTCATTTTCGTTCTCCCTCCCCGATGATCACCCCTTTGAACATCTGGCGGAGTTTTTCCACCTGTTCAGGGATTTCCTCCTCAAACGCGGTATCCGCCGCGGCTGTATTGTCCAGCCGGACTTCCACCGGAACATCGCGACAAAGAAGCCGCGATACCGAGGCGGAAATAATGGGGATATCCTGTTTGATTGTAGTATACAAAAACGGCTTTCGCACCTGAAATACAACTATCGATCCGGTGTCTTCCCAGGCATAGGTCTGGGCGAGAGCCGAGGCCAGCATGTTGCGGGTAGACCGGAAAAACTCTATTAACTTTTCCTGTACCAATTCAAGCGGAAGTGGCGTCTCCGGTACCGGCACAAGTTCGTCTTCACTTTGAACGGGGAACTCATCATCATGATCCTGGGGAGTTTCCGCTCCGGTTATCCCGACAGCAGGTTCGCTTTGAGGAGGGGGCTCCACGGAATCCGTGGGTGCGCTCTGACCTCCCGTGAATCCGCTAATGCGTTTTTTAAAGGCTGCAAAAGGATCGGCTACCGGTTCTTCGCGGACCGTGTCAGCCGTTTCCCGGGCTGATTCACGATCCGCTTCAGGAAAAGGGCCGCTATCCCTCCGGGGGGCACCGGGAACGGGTCCGAGAAGAATGCTCTGCGCGCGTTCGATGGTCCGTTTCATTTCCGCGGAGGATACATAATCGGAAAGCCAGGCAAGCCGGGAAACGGCGAGTTCGAGTTCATAGCGTTCATCCAGGGAGTAACGGATATCCCGGTACAACTGCAGAAAAATCTCAAGACCCCGTTCTAGCTGTTCTCCGGTCCAGGCGTCGAGTGCTTCGCGGGAAAAGCGTTCGGCGCTTTGTCCGAGCAGCGCTTCACGGGTTATGCCGTTCTTGATGAGCAGCAGCGAGCGGAAATAGTCGGCCACATCGACCGTAAGCTGTTCAATGGAAACTCCGGCCTCAATGATCGTGTCGAGCGACGCGAGCGCTTCGTTCACGTTGCCAGACGCACAGGCAGTTACGATGCCCGAAATACGGTCAATACCGACGAGGCCGAGTTTGTCGCGTATTTTGTCAAAGGTGATGTGTCCGTCCGAGAACGACGCGACCTGGTCAAAAAGGGTGTATGCGTCGCGGACACTCCCGGTCGCTTCCCGTGCGATCCAGAACAGGGCCTCGTCATCCGCGGAGATACCGCTTTCGGTCGCGGCGTCGGCAAGGGCCTGTTTGAGCAGATCCACCGGAACCAGGCGGAAGTTGAACTGTTGACAGCGGCTTTTTATGGTCGCGGGAACCTTGTGCAATTCCGTCGTCGCGAAAATGAATATGACATAGGGTGGCGGTTCTTCTATCGTTTTGAGAAGGGCGTTGAAGGCGCTCGTGGAAAGCATGTGCACTTCGTCGATGATGTAGACCTTGTATTTGTAGGAATTCGGCGGGAACTGCACTTCGTCGCGAATTTGACGAACATCATTGACGCTCGTATTCGAGGCGCCGTCTATTTCGATTACGTCGAGGCTTGACCCGGCGGTAATTTCCCGGCAGGCCGCGCAGGTTCCGCAGGGGGATGCCCCGGGAGACGTGATACAGTTGAGGGATTTCGCCAGAATTCGGGCGGAACTGGTCTTGCCGCAGCCGCGCGGTCCGGAAAAAAGGTACGCGGGGGCGATTTTGCCGGCACTCAGCGACTTTTGCAGGGTCGCCACGACAAAGTCCTGTCCGATCAAGTCTTCGAATTTCCCCGGCCGACGCCGGGTAGCCGTTACTTCATATGCCATAGAACACAGAATACCACAAAAAAAAGCCTAGTGAAAGTCATCCTTTCGCGCCTATACTGTACTCATGAAAACTACATCAATCCGGAACGCCGTGCTCTCCGACTTGCCGTACCTCTATGAAATCTGTCTCAGGACCGGGGCCGACGGGAGCGATGCCCGGGCGGAATTTTCTGATCCCTGGCTTCTCGGGCAATACTACGCCGCGCCGTATCTGGTCTACAACGCCCGGTTTTGTTTTGTTGTGGAGAACAACCACGTTCCCGCAGGATACCTGGTCGGAACGGACAATACGACGCAATTCAATCAATGGTTTGAGAAAATTTGGCTTCCACCGCTCAGATCGCGGTATCCGGAAGAAGCCGGAAGAGATACAAAGACAACAAGCGCGCGTGAAAAAAGCATGATCACCCAGCTTCACCGCCCGGTATTCACTCCGGTCCCGGACACATCACCCTGGATTGTCGACTATCCGGCGCACTTCCATATTAATCTGCTTCCTGAAGTACAAAGACAGGGTTTTGGTACAGAACTTATCGCGGAGTTTATCCGGCAACTTCATTCAGACGAGTGTCCCGGGACACATCTCGGAGTCAGCGCAAGAAATGCCGGGGCCATTGCGTTTTACCGGAAAGTCGGGTTTACCGTTCTGAGCGAGGACCGTCACGGAAAAATCATGGGAAAACGCTATTGATCGGTGGAAGGGACGTACCGGCGGCAGTCATCCAGAGCAGATAGAATAGAATTCCGTTGTGCAGGAAATGCATGAGTACCGGTAAAACGAGCGACCGGGTTTTCCAGCCAACCGCCGTTATCGCGATCCCGGGAATCAGCGCAAAGGGTATTCGAGCGGGTTCAAGATGCAGCGCGGCAAACAACAGGGCACATAGAACTATTGACGGCCATTTCCCGAAGCGATCGCGCAACCCCGAGAGAATAAACCCCCTGAAAAGAATCTCCTCGCAAAGGGCGGGTAGCAGGACAATGAAAAGAAATGCATACACAAACCCGCCCGAAAGGAGCCCTTCCATAATGGCGGGATCCTCGGAATCCGGGACCGGAAGCCAGGGCGCGACGAGCTGCGCAAGCGGCAGCAAGAACACAAGAACGAGCGGGACCAACAGGAGCGCTCCGGCGGTCTCACGGAATGGTGCCGGGGAAACGGGAAAGACCGATGAAAGATTCAGCCGGCGGACAGCAGAAACCGCAACCGGAATGGCCGCAAGCCCAATCGGGAAAAGAAGATTCCACCACCGCGGCTCCTGGAGACGAAAAAGCCGCGAGGCCGCGAGTACATGCACCACGGCAAGCGCATAGACAACCAGTGTTTCGCCCGGTGACGGCTCTTTTCGCATATTACCGGTTTCCTGATACAGCGTTCTGTTGACTCCGGTGACGCTCATAGAGATCCTGAACAATACTCATCCGGTCAATGATTCGTTTGACCAGAACATCCAGGTCCTTTCCCGGTCCGTAGTCAGCAGGAGCAAGGAAATCCACCCGCCGGTCAACCAGCAGCTCTTCAACTTTTTTTCGGTTGTTTTTCCCGTATACCGCGATCGAGTGTCCCCCGTTCGCTTTCACGAGTTTCATGCAGGGAACATCGGTCAATCCATCGCCGATATATATCATGTTCCGGAAGGGAACAGGCCGGTCCTCCTCGGGGACATAGCGGTTCAGCGCGTCGCTGTCGGTACCGTCGAGAACACCCTTGTTGATACGGAAGAGAAATTGGGTTTTCGTCGTATAATTGACGGAAAGGAGCGGCCAGTCCGCCACGCCGTTTGCGTCGTAATGAAATTCGCAGGCATAAATCTTGGTAAACTTGTCGCGGATTCGCGATCCTTCGATGATTTCCTTGAGGCCCGACGAAATAATGAAATGCTGAACCGCAACGCCGCACTCGCGGCCATACTGATCGATCCGGTCAAACCACTCGTCAATCCCCGGGAAAAACCCGATGTCATGCCCCAGCGAAACAAAATTCTCCCGCCGGATCGGAATGTCCGCGTCACGGGCTTTCTTGAGCATGAGATACATGTACGCAAGGATCGGATCCATGCCTTTTCCGGCAAGCTTTCCCGCTTCGGCCCAGAACACGTCCGCGCTGATTCCCAGCCCGGGAATGAAACTGTATTCCTGCATGTCACGGGTGCACAGGGTTTTATCAAAATCATACATGATCGCCGCGACCGGCATCGTCATCTTCTTCGGCATGCACTCCTCCATTCCAGAAATCCAGCATACGACGCAATCGGATCGTATGCAAGATTATAAGAAATTGAGGAAATCAATCTAACTTGATAAATTTGAAGCATGTTCAAAAATAAAGCATGTTTTATATACTGTTTCACCGCGCTCGGCTATCAATCAGGAGGGTTTGTTTGAAACACCGGACCCGGTGGCCGGGCGAAAGCTCGCGCCAGCCGGGTTTTTCTTTTCTGCAGCGCTCGTCCGCAAGCGGACAACGCGCGGCAAAAACACAGCCCGTCGGGGTGCCAACCGTCGCGGGGTTCTCAACAGCCATCTCGTCAGACTTGCTGCCCGCGGCCTGCTTCGCTCCCGCCTCGGGAGCTTCTCTCCCCGCGCTTTCGAAGAGGAGGCGGGTGTAGGGGTGCGCCGCCGAGCGGTAGAGTTCGCGGGCGTCGGCTTCTTCCATCAGTTCGCCCCGGTACATCACGCCGATACGGTCGCAAAACCAGCTGGATACTTTCAGATCATGCGCAATAAACAACAGCGAGATGCCGCGACGCTTTCTGATGTCGAGGAGCAGGTTGAGGATCTGTCCCTGGATGGAGACGTCGAGGGCGGAGACCACTTCGTCGCAAATGAGCACCCGCGGTTCCATGAGGAGTCCCCGGGCAATCGAAATGCGTTGACGCTGTCCGCCGGAAAAATCAGCGGGCCGGCGGTCGAGGTCTTCAGCGGAAAGACCGACTTCTTCCATGATGGCGGCCGCGGCTTCCCGGGCGGCATTTTTGCCCGGCCATGAGGGTGACCAGCGCCAGCCGGAGACGAGCACGTCGAATACGGACATGCGCGGATTGAGTGATCGCGCGGGATCCTGGAAGATGTACTTCACCTTTTCGCGGTATGAGCGGAGGGCATGCCCCTTGAGCGCGCCAACGTCGGTGTCGTCCATGAAGCGGATGGTTCCCGAATCGGCGTCGTACATGCGCACCAAGAGGCGCGCGGTCGTCGTCTTTCCGCAGCCGGATTCCCCCACAAGGCCGTAGGTTTCGTTTTCCGCGAGGGTAAACGAGATTCCGTTGACCGCCTGGACGAACTTGCCGAAGCGGGCAAAAAACCCGGCTTCCAGATTGAACCGTTTTGAAAGGTCGGTAACCGTCAATACATTCATACTTGCTTCTCCGGGGTAAACACGCAGCGGTAGCGGTGCGGTGTGCTTTGCGGATTATCGTGAGCCGACACCCCGGCGGGGTTACAGCTCTCACTCAGCGATTCCAGCACCGGCAGCGCTTCCCGGCACACAGCTGCGGCGTACCGGCAGCGCGGGGCGAAGGGACAGGCTGGGGGCGGGTTCGAGGGGTCGGGGACCCGGCCCGAAATGATGTCGAGGGGGTCGCGGGAATAATGTGTTTCAAAGCGGGGGGCCGCGGCGAGAAGAGCCCGGGTATAGGGATGGGCCGGGGAGGCAAACACGTCGCGCGCGGGGCCCTCTTCCATGACGAGGCCGGAATACATGACGAGGATCCGGTCGGAGATTCCGGCGACGAGATCGATGTCGTGGCTGATAAAGATGACCGAGATCTTCCGTTCGTCGCGGATACGCTTGATGAGCGCGACTATCTGCGCCTGGATAGTCACATCGAGCGCAGTTGTGGGTTCGTCGGCAATGAGGAGTTCGCAGCCTTGTGCGAGCGCGAGGGCGATGCCGATGCGCTGGAGCTGGCCGCCGGAGAACTGGTGCGGAAAATTTCCGAGCCGTTCTTCAACCCGGTCGAGTCCCACTTCTTCCAGAAGGGAAACCGCTTTTTTCCGCGCCGCCTCGCGGGTCATCGTCGGGTCTGAATTCCGGAACGTCTCCAGAAACACCTTTTCCATGTTCTGCAGGGGATCGTACGATCGGCCCGGTTCCTGGAAAATCATGCCGATCTTCTTTCCCCGGAACGCACGCAGGGACTCGAGCGGCAGGCCGAGCAGCTCCTGTCCGTCATACCGTACGGACCCGCTCCAGACGGCGGTCTTGGGCAGGAGCCCGGGAATAGCGGAGGTCGTCACACTTTTTCCCGAGCCGCTTTCACCCACAATGCCGAGAATTTCTCCCCGCCGCAGCGAGAACGACACGCCGCGCACGGCCTGAAGCGCGCCATGCGCCGGAGCGGGTCGCGGGAAGGACACGGCAAGATCGCACACGTGCACGAGCGCGTCATCGTCAGCAGGTACTGTCTTTTTCCCGAAGAGCTTGTCCCGCAGCCGGGGAAAAACAGCGTGGTAGGGATCGTAAAAATCGCGGAGGGTGTCCGCGAGGAAGTTGAACGCGAGGGTCACCGTGAGGAGGAGCCACACGGGAGAGAGGAGCCAGGGGAAATTCCGGAGATTCGAGAGCGTCGAAATGTCCCGCTTGATGAGGGAGCCCCAGCTCACCGCCGGGTCCACGATACCGAGCCCGAGATACGAGAGGGTCGTCTCGCTCATGATGAAGCCGGGAATGGAGAGCGCAATGCTCACGATGAGGAGGCTGGCGGTCTGCGGAATGATGTGCGCGAAAATAATGAGAACGCTCGGGATGCCTTCGAGGCGGGCGTTCAGGATAAAGTCTTCCCGTTTGATCGAATGGACGAGCCCCCGGATCGTCCGTGCGGTTCCCGGCCAGCCCACGAGCGAGAGGATCACGGTGATCACCATGTACGACTGCCCGGAGTCCATGTCGCCGGAAAGCAGGGAGCGCAAAAAGAGGATGAGGTAGAGCCCGGGGATCAGCATGAAAAACTCGGAGAAACGCATGATGGCCCAGTCGACCATGCCGCCGTAATATCCGGCAAGGCCGCCGAAAAGGATGGCGAGGCCGAGCGAGATCGCCGTCGCGATAAACCCGATGGTGAGTGAAATGCGGCTTCCGTGGACCACGCGCGAGAAAAGATCTCGGCCCAGATTGTCGGCCCCGAAGACGAAAACAGGATAGCGTCCGTCTTTTGTTCCGATGAGGTGCCGCTCCGCCGGAATGAGGCCGAAGAGCTTGTACGGCGCGCCCTTCACGAAGAACCCGACCGGATGGTACGCGTCTTTCACGAGCACATATTTCCAGGTCATGGTATTGATAACCCGCGCTTCCTGCGCCTGGAGACCCTGCAGGGTCAGGCGGAGGTTCGGCGGATGATAGGTCATCTCGGGAAACGAGGTTGTCGGCTCATAGGGCGCGACCGGTTCGGCGAACGCCATGAGCAGGTAGAGAAAGACGAGGATGACGAGGGCGGAAACGCCGAGCGGGCGCGACGCGAGAAACCGGGAGAACTTTTTCATTCTTTACCGTACCGTATGCGGGGATCAACGAGCGCCAGGGTTATGTCCGCGAGCACCATTCCCACCAGAACAAGAAACGAGATAAACATCAGGTTCGCGAGAACCAGGTTTACATCCTCCTGAATGACGGCCTCGTACATGAGCCGGCCGATTCCCGGATAGGCGAAAATGATTTCCAGGATGAGCGAGCCGGAAAAAAGCCCGGCGAGCAAATTGGCGCTTCCCGTTATGTACGGGTTCAGCGTATTGCGGAAGGCATGGTTGAAGTACACGCGCTTTTCCGCGATTCCCCGGGCGCGGAGGCTCGTGATGTACGGCTGGCCGAGCTGGTCGAGCATGGTCGCCCGGATCATCCGCATGGTGCCGCCCACCCCGCCGAGAAAGGCGGCCAGGAGGGGCAGGAAAATGTGGTGCGCGTAACTGAACACAAACCGGGCGGGCGCTTCCGAAAACGGAAAGCCGGGATACCCGGTCACCGGGAAAAATCCGGTGCTCGCGGCGAAGAGCTGCAGCAGGATGAGCATGAGAATCCCGGGGAATGCGTGGAGAACCAGGGCGAAAAACGTCGCCGCGAGGTCGGTCCGGGTGCCCGCCTTGGTGGAGAACCACACCCCGAGCGCGAAAGAGGTGATGGTGATGAGCACGAGGGAAATCATGTTGAGAAGCACCGAATTCGCGAGGCGCGTACCGATCAAAAACGACACCGGCGCGCGGGAAATGAGGCTCACGCCGAGATCCTGATGCACGATCACCTGACGGAGCCAACGGAAATACTGCTCGTAAAACGGCCGGTCAAGCCCGAGCGCCGCACGGGTCGCCTCGAGCTGTTCGACGGCGAACTGTTGATCGCCCCTCCCCATCGCGCCATCCGTGGCCATGAGCTGCTGGATCATGATCTGGTCCACGATGTCGCCGGGAGCGAGCTCCATGAGACCGAAGACGGCGAAGCCGAGTACAAAGAGAATGACCGCCATGGTGACGATGCGGCCGAAGATGAAGGTGGCGAGCGGGAAGCGTTTCCGCGCCCGGGAGAGGGGTGTAAGCACTGCTACCAAAATTGTTGAAAACTTCATCGCACTTCCTCCGGCCGGAGCCAGGCGTAATCCATCTGCAGGCCGCCGATATTGTCATAATAGACATTCGTAAAATCCCACCGGTTCCGAAGCGCGGTAAACATGCGCGGCCGCACCAGATAGATGACGGGACACTGCTCAAGAAAAATCGTCTGGTACTCGTTCCAGATTTTCTCCGCGCGCTCCCGATCGAGCGTGTACCGCCCCTCGTTGTAGAGATGGTCAACACGGGCTTCCCAGTCCGTCGCAGGGGATTCCTGCAGGGGATACCAGAGGTGGAGATTCCCGGTAGACGGCCACACATTGGATCCTTGAGTGGGCCAGTAATTCGCCCCGAGACCGATGATGACCGACTGCCAGTCGTAGGTGCCGCTCAGCTGCTCAACCACTTTCTGGAAGTCCGTCGCCCGGATCTGCACCCGGATACCGATTCTCGCGCACTCGTCCACAATGATGGACGCAAGATCGTTCGTCGTGGCGTTGTCCGCCGGAATGGTCAGATCAAATTCGACCTCCCGCCCCTGCACGTCGCGCATCACGCCGTCAGCGTCACGCGACATTCCAATAGAAGCAAGCAGCTGCGCCGCCCGGTCGGGATCGTACAAGTATTCCAGGCGGAGCGCCGGATTGTAAAAGGGATTGGGCTCGGCGAAAAAGGAAAGTTTGGGGACGGCGAGGCCGCGATAGGTTTGCGCGATCATCCGTTCCCGGTTCACGAGACAACTCATCGCCTGGCGGAATTCTTTCCGGGTAAACCAGTCAAAATCGGCGCGGTCGGCATTCTTGGGATTCTGGTTAAAACTCCAGAAACTTGCCCCGAGCGAGCCGCCGCCGCTGAACACGGTATAATCCGCGTCCTCCCGGCCCACCATCTCTTCAAGGTCTTCGGGCCTGAGTCCGTAGGAATCCTGTTGGCCCTGGCCAAACAGGAGCTTTTGCGTGTTTTCTTCCGGAATAATCCGGACAATCTTCTTTTCAGGGTAGGGAATCGTGCCGCCAGCAGAGTCAGCACGCCAGTACGCGGGGTTCCGCTCAAAGACCAGCCGCTGGCCGGGAGAATACTCGGTGAGAAACCAGAGGCCCATGGAGGGAATGGTCTTCGGGTCAGTATTCACACCGAACACGTCGAGCACGCCCTGTACGCCGCCTTCCTTCTTCGCTTTCTCGAAAATGAACTTCGGCCCGAAGCTCATGTTACTCGCGAGAAAGGGATTTGCCTCAATACGCGGATATTCGAAGGCGAAACGCCGATCGTCAATCTTCCGGATGGTGATGCGTTCCTGGGAGCCGTCGGGCATGGTGAGAAACTGGCTGTTATAGGCAGAGCTCTGGAACGCGGGATCGCCCTGAATTTCGTCGTACCAGAAGATCACGTCGTCCGACGTCACCTTGACCCGCCGGTCAGAATTATAGAATGACCAGTACAGGTCGTCGCGAAGGGTGAAGATGACCGAGAGGGACTGCGTGTCTTCGTGAACCTCGATTTCCGCTTCCGCCGCGTGCGGCACGAACTCATGGGTCACGTAGTTGTAGTCGAGAAGCCCGTCGTGCATGTGTGCCACGATCGCGGCGGTCGACCCGTCACGCTCGGCCACGAGCAGGTTGAAGCTCTTGGGGTCTGCCGAAACCGACGCATTCCACACGCCGCCGTGAACACCCGGCACAAACTCCTCGCCGCGCCAGGGCTTGCTGACCGTCCGGCTCAACAGTTCGTTTTCGCCGGACGCAAGAAGGGCATCGATTTCTTCGAGCGTCATCTCCTCCGTGCGGGCACAGCCCGAAACGAGAAGAAACGCGAAGAGCACGACTGGAAGCACACACCATTTTTTCATCAGCATCTCCGAATCAGTATATTACAACAGAACAACTTCCGCTTCTTTTTCTTTTTCGCCCTTTTGGGCGTACACAAACAAGATCCGTTCACGTTTCCCGTCAGCGGAAAAAACAAACTCGTCGTAATCAGAGCGGGCAAACACCGTCCGGCGCGACGGCGCGAATCCGTCCGGACCCGCCGCATAAAACCCGCGATCCACGAGGGCCGCCTCATGCGCCTCCCGGGAATACCGCCGGGTCATCCAGCCGGGGATGCTGCCCGGTTTTCCGCGGAGAAAAAAGTCCAGCTTGAGATACTCGAGCAAAAACCGGTCGCCGGCGATAAAGGCAGCCAGACAGGAAAAGACATCCGCCGGGCGGCGGGGCAAAAAAAGATCCCCGTCGGGGAAAAACCCGCGCACAAACGAAGAAAGCTCCCGGAACAGGGCAAAAGCCGAGCCGTCTTCCCGCGTTTCCGCGAGCCGGGAAAGCGTCTTCCGCACGAGGCCGCTGTTGTACCAGCCGTCCACCAGATGCTCCACGTCTTTGAGCACACAAAGGTCGCGGTACGGCAAGGCCGGCGACTGTAACACCTCGTAGGGCGGGGTTTCCGACCAGCGATATGCCGGATCGGCCGCCGCGATCTCCGCCATGGGAGACCCGGGCAGGACTTTCAAAAACCCGAGCTGCAGCATGTCAGAATCCATGGACCAGGCATAGTCAAACGATCGCGCGAAGGTCGCGAGGTTCTCAAAAGGAAGGCCGGCGATCAAATCGACGTGCCGGTGAATCGCCGCCGGGATCGCTTGAATCGCCGCCGCGAGCCGCTCCATATTCGCCGGCCGCCCGACCGCCCGGAGCGTCTCCGCATTCGCGCTCTGAATCCCGATCTCGAACTGTACGGCACCCGCCGGCATCGTCTCCAATAATTCAAACGCCTCACGCGAAAGCGATTCGGCGGAAATTTCAAAATGAAAGGTGGTAATCCCGTTGTGATTGTCGCGGATATGACGCCAGATGGCGAGGTACCGCGCGGGGTCAAGATTGAAGGTCCGGTCCACGAACTTGACGAGCAGAAACCGCCTCTCCAAAAACCAGGAGATGTCGGCGAGCACCCGTTCGAGCGACACATACCGCACGGATTTTTCCCGCGCGGAAAGGCAGTAGGCGCACGAAAAGGGACACCCCCGGCTCGCTTCGTAGTAGACAATCCGCGTCGTCTCGTCGGTCGGAATTTTGGGGTCACGGTACACAAAGGGAATCTCGTCGAGATTTTCCAGCACCCGCGCCGGCCCGCCGTCAATAATACGCTCCCCGTCCCGCGCAAACACGCCGGGAATCCCGGCAAGTGCCTCACCGTCCGCCAGGCGCCGCACCATCTCCACGAGTGCCAGCTCTCCTTCCCCGGAAACAATCACATCCAGCTCGGGATGCTCGCGCAACTCCTTCTCCGCCGTCCACGACACTTCCGGTCCGCCCGCGCCAAGGACCACACCGGGCAAAATCTTCCGCACGTCGCCCATCACCCGGAATACCATCTCTCGGTTCCAGATGTAGGTGGAAAAAAGTACGGCATCCGCCCCGCGTTCCACGATCCCCCGCACGATCTGTCCGGCCGGTTCGTTGGTGTTCCACTCCCCGAGTTCAATGTTCACCTTCCCGCCTGCCACGCCCGGCACCACGGCCTCCGCGTACGCCGCAAGCATCCTGACGGCAAGGTTGGTCTGTATGTATTTCGCATTTATTGCAACAAGCAGGATTTTCACGAAAACCATGATAGCACAAAGCAAAGGTGGAAGGTAGGGGAAAGACCGAGGCAGCAGGCGGGAAACGGGGCGATATGGCCCAGCTCACAGCCGTTCGAAGAGAGGGCCATGAGGGGCGAGGGGGGGGCGGAGTTTTCAACAATTTTGATAGCAGTTTCTCTTTCTGGAAGTATGTAGTACTATATATGTAGCCTCAAGGAGGGATCCAATGAAGATACGCGCCGTTTGTGAATATGATGTTGAAACAAAGTCCTGGTCAGTCACCTGTCCGGAATTACCCGGCCTTACCTCTTGTGGCGATACAGAAACACAGGCCTTGGAAAATTTCAAACAAGCTATTGATTTGTTCTTTACCCCCGATGACGACGCTCTTCCCGTAGAATCCAAAGTAGTAGAAATGGTCGTGTAATGCCTGTCCGGCTCACTGCAAAAGAAGTAATAACAGTTCTTCAACGTCACGGCTTTATTTGTGTTTCTCAAAAAGGTTCACATAAAAAATTTAAAAACAGGACAACCGGAGCAGTAACGATTGTCCCTTTTCATTCCGGCAAGCTCTTACCAATAGGAACGCTTTACAGCATAATCAGGGCCTCGGGGATTGATAAAGGCGAATTTGGATTCTAACCCGGGTGAAGAGGTCGAATCAGTTTCGGCTCTGCACCTCTTGAGTCACGAAATTTGGGGGATGGTTATCGTAAAAAGTATCCGGTGTATCGTCAGCCCCTCCGGATCCTGTTGAACAGGCAAAAAAGAGCGTTACCACCAATGGTACTACCAACGAACAAGAAAGAATACTGGAATACTTGCTAATAAAAACATCCTTGAATATGTTTGTTATCCATAAGTTCACACTTTGCTCTCTGGACAATTCAAGGAACTGTGCAAATACTTAAAAACAAAGAAAATCCGTAAAAGTCCTGCGGATTTTCATCTTTTTTTTCAACAATTTTGGTAGCAGTAGATAAAAAAACCGCTCCGGGAAGCCCAGGTACACTACGGCACAGAAACCGTCTTCTTGCCGTTGCTTCCTTCCGGATCTGGCGGAGTTGGGAAGGGGTTCCTTGCATAGGACCTGGGCTATCCGGAACGGTCAATCATTCAGGACAGCATTAACTGTACGTACGGAGAGAGGGGGATTCGCCCTTCGGGCCGCCCTCGCCCAAAGCTGCGCTAGCTCGCTTTGGACTCACGATCGAATCCCCAGATTCAACTCTCTTTAATGCACAAACCGCCATGATGCTATAACGGTTTTCGTAAGCTGTACGGAGAGAGGGGGATTCGAACCCCCGGTACTCTCTCGAGCACACACGCCTTCCAAGCGTGCACCTTCGACCACTCGGACATCTCTCCAAATATCAAAAAAACCACGAAAACGGAGAGAGGGTTGGGCACTCTTTTGGTTCGAATCCCGGGATTCCACTCTCCATTATCGTACAAACCTCAATACTGTTTGCACAGTATTTTCTGTTGTACGGAGAGAGGGGGATTCGAACCCCCGGTACCTTGCGGCACAACGGTTTTCGAGACCGCCCGATTCAACCGCTCTCGCATCTCTCCAGGTGCGGCCTTTTTCATCCGCGGTGAAAAAAGGCTGTCATGAAGACAGCCTTTTTATGAGACTAAGTGGATTCGAACCACCGGCCTTCAGATCCGCAATCTGACGCTCTATCCAGCTGAGCTATAGTCTCGTGTTATACGGAGCAGGGGGGATTCGCCCTTCGGGCCGCCCTCGTCCCCTTCTTCCTCGCATTCGCTCGGCGGGGACTCACGATCGAATCCCCCAGCAAACACGTCAATTTTCGCTGCTACCCAAAGGTTTCAGCATCTACGGAGCAGGGGGGATTCGAACCCCCGGTACCCTTTTGGGGCACAACTCCTTAGCAGGGAGCCCGATTCGGCCACTCTCGCACCGCTCCAAAGGTTACATATATTCGAACGTGTGTCCAGCACCCGGGAAGCCACTATCCATTGGATCGAATCCCGGCGTTCCGTCATTACCTGGTATAACTCCGCCATGTTGCCATAACGGTTTTCGCAAGTAATACGGAGCAGGGGGGATTCGAACCCCCGGTACCTTTCGGCACAACGGTTTTCAAGACCGCCTCCTTAAACCGCTCGGACACCGCTCCAAAAAATGTGCCTTACAATACTTCAAAGCTCTTGCCATGTCAAGACCACGCTTATATACTGACCCCTATGGCACATTGCGTTGTTCCCCAAGCGGAAGAAATACTGGACAAGGAATTCCCCGTACTCGACAAGGGGTTCGTGCGGCTCGTAGACTACCTCGGCGGAGACGCCCGGATTGTGCAATCCGCACGTGTTTCCTACGGCGAAGGCACAAAATCGACCCGGGAAGACGGCGCGCTCATAGACTATCTCCTGCGTAATCAGCACACCTCCCCCTTCGAGCAGGTTGTGCTCACGTTTCACATAAAACTGCCCATTTTTATCGCACGACAGTGGATCCGACACCGGACCGCACGGGTTAACGAGATTTCCGGCCGGTATTCCATCATGAAAGACGAGTGCTATGTTCCGGCAATCGAAGACATTGCGTACCAGAGTACCGACAACAAGCAGGGCCGCGCCACCGATCCGGTACCGGAAGCGGTCGCTTCCGCCGTGCGTGAAAAACTTGAAGCCCAGCAAAAAGAGGTATTTACCGGCTACCGTGAACTGATAACCGACAACCTCGCCCGGGAACTCGCCCGGATCAACCTTCCGCTTTCAACATACACCGAATGGTATTGGCAGATAGACCTGCATAACCTGTTCCACTTTCTCCGCCTGCGTTGCGACGGTCATGCCCAGAAAGAAATCCGGGATTATGCCGAAACGATTCTGGACATCACCCGTCGGGTCGCGCCGCTCGCGACCGCGTCCTTCGAACGCCACCAGAAAAACGGGGTAACCTTTTCCGGCGAGGAACTCGCCGCGCTCAAGGCCCTTATCAGGGGAGAAAAACCCGCCCTTGCCGACCGGGATCTTGCGCGCTTCGAAGAAAAGCTTTCTTCCGGTCGTCAGCTTTAGTCGTCGTGCACCGGTGAGAACTGGTTCTCTTTCAAATGTCTGATAAACAATGTCTCCACATCGGTGCGGGCTTGTACGCCGAAAGCGGGAACCGAACTTCCCGGTTCGATAACCCGATACAAATATTCGGGAGATTCCTGATAGGCAAAACTCGTCCGGTCATTGATCCACCAGTCCAGCACATTGAGAATCATCAGCGTTGAATGAATGAGCATCGCGTTGGTGCGGATTTTCGACGTCTTTCCGCCACAGATGGCATCGAGGCGCCGTGATACGGGATTCGCGATATCAAATTTGTATTGTTCCCAGGGATTCATCACGCCGGGTACCGACGCGTCCGGATCGTTGCCGGGATTGGGCGGCCAGGGCCCCAAGGCCTCGTTATAACGTGTAAGCAGTCGCCTGAGCCGGCGGACCCGGATGTAGAACGGCGGCAGACGGTCATCCTTGGGAAGGCGGGCATACCCGTACATGCGGACGTCAAAATGGGGTAAAAACATGTTTTTGATCATAGTGTACATGTTGGAAAGGAGTTTTCGTCCGTAGGGCGACTTGTGAAAATTCGGCTGGGTGTAAATTTGGTGGGTATAGGACTTGAGCTCCGCGCTCAGTGTTTTGTCAAAAATCGTTTCCTGATAGAGAATCCATTGTTCAAGAATGGGCTGGATGTCTTCAACGTCGTCCTTGGTCGACACCGGTACGAGCGCCTCGAATTTGATGAGCCGGAGCCCCTGAAACAGTTCTTCCAGAATCCAGAACAGGATCATGGTTTGATGCAGGGGATTGTCGGGAGCAAGCTGGGTAAAGGCGTCCTGAAACTGCAAGATGGGCTGAAAATAGGCACACATGTCCGGAAGGGTCTCAAGCCGGTCCCAGCCGGCCTCGGGAAAGAGGCGCTCCAGAAGATCGAGCCCTTCGGTGACATCCTCGGGGACGGTTTCTTCGTCGTCAGTCTGTTGTTTCTCCGCCCCACCTTTGTCGGCATCATCGTCAATCTTGAATTTGACGGTGTCGGGAACATCTTTTGGAAGCAATACATCTTCCGGTACCACATCGAGCCAGGACAGAATCCGGGAACCGCGGGTATAAAAAAGCTGATACATGGTGAGCATCGCCGGGGATGTCATGCGGAGTAAAAGGGGATACAGGCCGGTGCAAACCGTTTCGAGTATGTAATACCATTCCTCGATAGCGTTTGTGGTAATCTGTTTGAGTCCCTCGGGGTCCGCGGGCACCATCTTTTTGGTAATATACAGGTACACGGCCCGATAGACTTTGGCCATGCCCTCGGGGCCCAGATAGTAGACCTTGATGAGCGGTGTAAACAGAAGCCGCATGAACGGAATGAGCCGCGCAACCGAAACATCGCGGGGGTTCTCCTGCAGTTTGATCAGTTCAGCGCTTATTTTCCTCAAATCAATTTCATTCACGACGGACAAGACCCGCGCCCCCGCCGGGGTAACGTCACTCAAATCCCGGAGAAATTTCTCTTGCTGCTGGAAGGGGAGCATTTTCCGGGTTGAGGCGACACATTGCTGAATATGGCCCATGAAATCGTTCATGGTGTACAAGATGAATTCCTGGCTGACGAGGTCGACCTTGTCGATCCTGAAAAGCCCTGCCGGCTGTTTGATCCTGTAGCGCCGGTCCGCCATGAGCTGGTTCATTTCCTGGAGGACTTTTTCGTCAACCTCGGGCAGGGTAACGGGATGATTTTCCTGTATTTCTGACATAGACATTCCTTAAATACGTAGCCGAACTTTTTTCCCTATACCGGGATACCCCTTTAGAATGATTTTTTCACCATCTCCGGTTAACAGTACCCCGCTATAGGTACCGTATACCGTGTGATAATCCGTGCGCAATACAAACGCGCTCATCCTGCGGGATGAATCCGAAACCGGGGTAAAAACAAGGTCCACCATACTCTCGGTATCCTGGATAATCCATTCGCCGGTAACACCGAAGGGCCGGGTTATTTTAACCGGCGGAAGGGGACAGACCTTTCCGTCCAGAAAAAGCACATTGTCATTATACTGGAAATCTTCCCGCGTTACCGAATTCCCCAGCTGAAATGACAGAATTCTTCCCTCATACCGGCCCAGACCGATCATGGTGCTCATCCGGGTTCTGAGCGAAAAATACGCCTTGCGGACGTCGAAAAAGCCGACACCGCCGGCGCGGGTTATATGATGATCGTCAAATCCGGTTCCCAGCCAGCCATGCAAAACCGACGTCGCCTGGTACGATGCCTGACAACGCCGCCGAACACGATAGGGAAGCAGGGAGGAGAGTTCTGCCGCTCCCTCCGCGGAGAGATCCATCTCAAACCGGCCCTCGCAGGGCGGGCGGGATACAGAACCCACAAAATCGAAATCGGCATGAATTATTTTGCGCTGAAGCCGGGTATGTATCCGGGTATACCGTTTGAGCGAGCGGCACGCGGTTACGTTGTTCTTGAGACCCATGGGAAAATTGATGATTCCCGGGGGAATAAGCCGCCGGTAAGCAATGCGGTGGCGTGTTTTCCTGTTCCAGAGCGTTGTTTCCATAAAGGAAAAATAACCGGCGTCGAAAAACTCGATTTCACCGATATTCCGCGAGTCACAAAACACGAAGCGCATGATTCCCATGATGCGGACATTCGTTATGAACTCCGGTACCGGAAGATTGCCGAATGGCCGGGGCATGCCGCGGATATCAAATTGTTCAAACGGCCCCGAGAATGAGCCGAATTCCGGAACACCGGAAACAACAGGAATTTCAGGGGCGGGGGTTATCTCTCTCGTATACAAAAAACACCTCGCAGAACAAATTATAGCATTGTTTACGCTTGCGGAACAGCACCAAGTCGGCGTATGCTTTTTTCCATGAGCATTTCACTGTATTCACTCGGGGCCGCGGAAGAAGTAACGGGCTCAAAACATGTTCTCGAGGTTGACGGCCGCGCGATTCTGATTGACTGCGGGGCGTTTCAGGGCAGACGGGCCGAAGCGGACCGTAAAAATCGCGAATTCAACGTTCCCGTTGAAAAACTGGAAGCTGTCGTACTGACCCACGGCCACTATGACCATAGCGGTCTGTTGCCGCTTCTCGGTATCCACGGCTACGACGGAAACATTTACGCCACACCCGCCACCCGCGATATCGCGAACCTGATTCTCATGGATTCGGCCCGAATTCAGGCCCGCGACGCTGAGTATCTGGCAAAACAGGCGGCCCGCAAGGGTGAATCATTTGACTGGCAGCCCCTGTTCAATGAGAAACACGCGATCGCGACTTCAAATCAGTTCATCACCGTCTCGTACAACCGGCCGGTCTGGGTCGCAGAAGGCATCAAGCTCGAATTTTTTGACGCCGGGCATATTCTCGGTTCCGCCATGGCGGTCTTTACCGTAACCGACTCGGACAATAACACGGTTCGCATCGCCTACACCGGCGACCTCGGCCGCAAGGGAAAAGCGATAATCCGCGATCCGGCGATTCTGCCGCCCGTGGACTACATGATTCTTGAAAGCACCTACGGCGACCGCCTTCATGAAACCACGGACGACGCGATGGAAAAACTCGCGGAGGTCGTACGGAAAGCGGCGAAAACCAACGGGAAAATCATCATCCCGGCCTTCGCGGTGGAACGTACCCAGGAACTCGTCTATTATTTCCATCGTCTGGCCGATCAAAAGAAAATTCCGCAAATACCCATCTACGTAGATTCTCCCATGGCCATGAGCGCGACGAGTATTTTCCGGGTTCACCCGGAATGCTACGATGAGGAAACCCACGAAGCGTTCCTGAAACACCACAAGAATCCGTTCGGTTTTGACCAGTTGCGGTTCATCACCAGCGTGGAAGAATCCAAGGCACTCAATGATCTGGAAGGCCCCATGATCATTATCAGCGCAGACGGCATGTGCGAGGCGGGGCGTATCCTCCACCATCTGTCCAACAACGTTGATGACCCCCGAAACCAGATCTTGCTTGTGGGCTTCATGGCCGAGCACACCCTGGGACGACGTTTGCAGGACCGGGAGCTTGAAGTCAAGATAATGGGCGAATGGCACACTGTCCGCGCGGAAATAACGCAAATCAACGCGTTCAGCGCCCATGCCGACTACTCTGAAACAACCGCCTGGCTCAAGGAGTGCGACACGACCGACCTCAAACGGATTTACCTTGTACACGGCGAAGCCGATGTGCAGATCGTATTCAAGGATCACCTGGAAAGCGAAGGCTTCCCGAACGTCCACATCGTCAAATACGGCGAAACATACGAATTATGAGAACAGTTACCGGTTTTCATGCCATAGAAGAAGCTTTGCGTGCCGCGACGGAGGCGGGATCCGCTCCCGGATTCAGGCTGCTGTATACCAAACCCGGTCCGCGCGTCAAGAAAATCCTCCAGACTGCGGGAACGCTCGCCATTCCGGCCGACCAGACGACCACGCCGGAACTTGACCGCGCGGTGGCGAAGCTGCCGGAGACCGCGCGGGACCACCGCGGAATCGTGCTCATCATGGAGCTCGCGGAAGAAAAGGCGCCTCTTTCGTTTACCGAAGCGCTCGCCGAACTGGCCATCCGCGAACAGGGACTCGTCCTCCTGCTCGATTCAATTACCGACCCCCACAATGTTGGAGCCATAATCCGGAGCGCGGACCAGTTCGGCGTTGATCTGGTTGTTCTGCCGGATCACCGCGGCGCCTCCGATCCTGAAATCATCGCACGCGCGAGCGCCGGTGCCGCGTCCTGGGTTCCCGTTGTCCGCGTCCCCAACCTGGTCCGCGCAGCCGAACAGCTCAAGGATGCCGGCTTCTGGGTTTTCGGTGCCGACGCCGGCGGAAAAGCGGCGAAGGAACTGGAAATACCCGAAAAAGCCGCGCTCATCATGGGCAGCGAAGGAACCGGTATCTCCCGTCTCCTCCGGGAAACCTGCGACACAATCGTATCCATTCCGACCCGCGGCAAGCTGGACAGTCTCAATGTTTCGGTCGCTGCCGGCATCCTTTTATACGAAATACGACGATAACACGAATCCGGTGCAACCTTTTCCCGTAAAAGCCGTCTATGAGGAAAAGGAAGTACCTCAATGCACAAACTACCCAAACCCTACCAACTCGGCGAGGAAATCGCCAACGCAATAACACACGGTCTCGGTGTGTTTCTGGGGATCGCCGGACTCGTTCTCCTGATCACCCGGGCCATCCTCTTCGCGCCGGAAGACCAGGCAATCTATTACGTAACCGCGTTCACCATTTTCGGAACATCAATCATCTTTCTCTATCTGATGAGCACCCTCTACCACTCGCTGTTATTGACGCGAGCATATCCGGTGTTTGAGCGCCTCGATCACTCGGCCATCTATGTGCTTATCGCCGGGACCTACACCGCCTACTGCCTTACCGCGCTCCGCGGAACCGTCGGCTGGCCCATGTTCGGACTCATCTGGGGCCTCGCATTCATCGGAATTGTCTTTTATGCCATTTTCGGCAGCCGCCTCAAGGTTGTTTCCCTGTTTACGTATATTGCCATGGGCTGGATAATCGTGTTTTTCGGCCGGACCGTAAAAACGGAAATACCCCCGGCCAGCTGGTTCTTCCTGCTTGCCGGCGGCGCAGCCTACACCGGCGGAGCCGTTGTGTACGCAATGAAGAAAGTCCGATGGACACATCCGCTCTGGCATCTCTTTGTACTGGCGGGAACGTTATTCCACTTTTTCTCCATCTGGAACCTCGTCTAATTATTTCAACAATTTTGATAGCAGTCCGTCTTATTGCCATAGTACACCCGTTATGGCTATACTCCCCGCATGGAAACAATGAACAGAACGGTTACCTGCGGGGCGCTCCGTGCTGCTGACGCCGGTACAACAGTAATTCTTAACGGCTGGGTACACCGCAAGCGCGATCACGGCGGTATCTCCTTTATCAATCTTCGCGACCGTTACGGCCTCACCCAGGTTGTCGTCGATTCCGACGCTCCGGCGGATCTCGCAGAACTTGCCGCGGATCTCCGCATGGAATTCTGTATTGCCGTGGAAGGGACGGTCCGCCTTCGTCCGGATTCCATGAAAAATCCCGACATGCCCACCGGCGAGGTGGAAGTTGTCGCGAAAACCGTGAAAATTCTTTCCCGTTCTGAAGTTCCGCCCTTTGTTATTGACGAGAAGACCAACGCGAGCGAAGAGCTCCGTCTCAAGTATCGCTATCTCGACCTCCGCTCCGACACCATGCAGCGCCATCTCGCGCTTCGCTCACGGGTCGCCTACGCCGTACGGGAATTCCTTGTCAAGCGCGACTTCCTCGAGATAGAAACGCCGACCTTTATCAAATCTACCCCGGAAGGAGCCCGCGACTATCTGGTGCCGTCCCGCCTGTATCCGGGCAAATTCTACGCACTCCCCCAGTCGCCCCAGCTGTACAAGCAAATCTTGATGGTCTCGGGGTTTGACCGCTACTTCCAGATCGCCCGCTGTTACCGCGACGAAGACGCCCGCGGCGACCGCCAGCCCGAATTTACCCAGATTGACCTTGAAATGAGTTTTGTCTCCCGAGACGACGTGCTTTCCCTCATCGAGGGCATGATGGGTCATGTATTCCGCGAAACCATGAAGATTGAACTGCCCGCTACTTTCACCCGGCTCTCCTGGGAAGACGCCATGAACCGGTACGGAACCGACAAGCCGGACCTCCGCTTTGATCTCGAAATGCAGGACGGCGCGGCTCTTGCAGAAAAAGGCACCTTCCAGGCGTTCAAGGACGCCCTGGCCGCCGGCGGCGCCGTAAAAGCGCTCGTTGTTCCCGGAGCCGCGGCGACTACAAGCCGCAAAAACATTGACGAACTTGAAGGAGCCGCGAAAATATTCAAGGCACGGGGCCTCGGCTGGATGAAAGTCGCCGAAGGGGAAGGCGGGAAACCGGCGCTCGAAGGCGGTATTTCCAAATTCTTCGAGGGCAAGGCCGACGAAGTGTGCAGTGAACTCGGCGCTAAACCTGGCGACCTCCTCCTCTTCGTGGCCGACGCGAAACACCGCGTGGCCTGTACCGCGCTCGGCGCCGTCCGCAGCAAGCTCGGAAAAGATCTGAACCTCATAAAAGAAGGCACCTTCGCTTTCGCGTGGATTATCGACTTTCCCCTCTTTGAGTGGAACGAGGAAGAAGAGAAATGGGACGCAGCGCATCACATGTTCTCCTGGCCTCAGGAGCAGTATCATGAAACGCTTGAATCCGATCCCGGCAGCGTAAAGGGAGACCTCTACGACCTGGTTCTCAACGGCTACGAGCTCGCGTCGGGATCCATCCGTATTCACGACCCGGAACTGCAGAAACGCATCTTCCGCATCGTGGGATTCAGCGAGGAAGAAGCCGCAGAAAAGTTCGGCTTCCTCACCGAGGCGTTCAAATACGGCGCACCGCCCCATGGCGGAATAGCCCCCGGACTGGACCGTCTCGTCATGCTCATGGCCGGAGAAACGTCCATCAAGGAAGTGATTGCATTCCCCAAGAACAGTTTTGCCCAGAGTCTCATGGATGACTGTCCCTCGGAGGTTGATTCCAAACAACTCGTGGATTTGCATATAAACATTGTAAATTGACGAATTTTTTCTGATACTTTCAGTATGGGAAAAGTTCCGGACAAAAAACTGAAGGTCGGTATCCTCCTGGACTCGGCCGACGGCTACATGAACAAGCGCATTCTCAACGACTGTATCGACCTTGCGGAAGAGTACAATGTCCTTCCGGTTTTCTTTCTGGGCGGTGTTCTTGAACCCGCCCGGGAGCCTGCCGGAAGCGATTTCCTGTATTCCCTTCCGCATCCCGGAAGCCTGGATGCCCTCATCGTTTTTCCGAACTCCATCGCGCCCTGGGATCCAATTACCGAAACCCGAAAAATTCTTGATCGAATTCCCGATCTTCCCGTCTACGCCGCCAACGAGGCGATGCCGGGCTTGTTTTCTGTAGCCATCAATGAAAAACCCGCGATACATGCATTGGTTGATCATCTGGTACTAACCCATGGATACAAAGAGTTTGCCCTGATAACCGGCCCGGATGCGCCTGCCAGCATCTCCCGGAGGCGCCGGAAGCTCTTTGAGGAGCAGCTTGCCCGCCATGGCATTTCTGTTCCGGAGAATAAAATCTTTCTGGGCCGCTTCGAAGAAGACGACGGAAAACGCGCCGTTGAAGCCCTGTTTCGCCGGGAAGACAGCATTCCGGAAGTGATTATCAGCCTCAATGACCAGATGGCCGCCGGCACAATAGAAGAATTACTCAACCGGGGCATCGCTGTTCCGGCGGATATCGCGGTGACCGGTTTTGACGATGTTGCGGAAACATCGCTTTTACCCTGTACCCTCACGACCATACATGTTCCCGTATGGGAAATGATGACCGCGCTCTTTGAGAAAATTGCCGGGGATCTGCGCGGCAGGAAAACCGCCGGAGACCAGCGAAAACCGGACGCGGTTGTACTGAACGCTACATTTATACGCCGAGAATCGTGCGGCACTCTCCGAAACGATGAAACAGATGCCGTTGAAACGGAAGAGCTGTTCGGGAAACAAACAGAAAGCGTGCCTTCGCTACACCAAAGCCGGAACGGAACATTCCGGCGGGATCTTGAGAACGTTCTCGAAGAAACCCTGACGACCGGAGAAACAGACCGTTTTAGCGAGTTTTCACAGAAAATAGTAAAAAAAATACTCAGAACCGGAGACATTTCCTCGTCATTCATAGATATCTTTTCCTCCCAGTGGACCATATCCCTGCTCAAGCATGACGATAATGAAACCCGTATTCTCATCAATGCCCTCTTTTTGGATGCAATACGCCTTCTTGTTCGGGGAAAGATGCAAACTTGCGCCCGTATTCACGCGAACGACCGGGGCGCCCTGGAGTTTTCGCGTAATTCTACCAGCATCCTTTCCCGGAAACCAACCATGCAGGAAGCGCTGGAGGAAATTGGCAAAAACCTGTCCATGCTCGGCATTGAACGATGCATCCTGGTCCTGACCGATCCGGAGAATCCCGACCTGGGGATTACCCGTCTTTCATATAAAAAACGCTATTTCCGGGAAATACCGACGGAGAACTTCACAAAATTTCCCGTTTCACGTCTGGTCAACAACGGACTTGACTCGATTACCGTGCCCATTGCCGTTCTCCCCATCGCCATCAACACGGACTTTTTCGGCTATATGGTCCTTTCAATAACGGAAAACAGCTTTGAAGACCTGTCTCTTGTGCAAGAGCTGGTTTCCCGGCTCATTGCCGGAGCGGCATCCAACGAATCCCTTTCCTCGCAAATACAATTCCTTGAACGGAAAAACACGGCACTGTCCCGCCTTTCCACTATTGACGAGTTTACCGGATTACATAACCGGAGGGTTCTCCACGAAACGGGTAAAGATCTGTTCCGTAGAACTCTTAACGAGGGGAAAACCTGCTGTTGCATATTCCTCGACATGGACGGTCTGAAAAAAATAAACGACGAATGGGGCCATCCTGAAGGAGACACCGCAATCAAGACCCTGGCCGCGATTCTCAGGAAAAGCTTCCGGAGCCGGGACATGATTGTCCGGTATGGCGGCGACGAGTTTATCGTCCTCATGTTCGATATAAAAAAAGCAACCGTGTCTTCCGCGCTCGCCCGCATAACCCGCCAACTGGATCTGTACAACAAATCGAGCGGAAAACCGTGGATGCTCCAGGCAAGCTGGGGTGTAACCGTAGTCCCCCCGGATCGTATAACCCTTTCCTTTGAAGATTTGATAGAAGAAACGGACGATCGCCTCTATGAAGAAAAACAGCGCAGACGGGAAGCAGGACTCAGATGAAGAAAACAACAGTCACGAGATTGGCTTTGTTGACGGGAGCAATCAGCGCTCTGGCTCTCGCTGCGTGCAAACAACCCGCGCCGCCCAGAACCGAACTGGTGCTGGGAACGGTCTGCACCATCAACCTTTTTGAAGAGGGAACCGACGAGCGCTATTCGCGCCTGGTGGAACGCCTCCGGGAAATTGACCGGCACATGAGCGCCAACCGCGACGACAGCACCATCGCCCGGATAAACGCCGCGGCGGGCAGCCGCGCGGTACCGGCCGACCCGGAAACACTGACTGTTCTCTCTGCGGCCCTCGCCTTCGCCGAAAAATCCGGCGGTCTGTTCGATCCGTCCATCGGGCCGCTCGTAAAACTCTGGGATATCGGAGGAGAAAGCCCCGCGGTTCCGGAACCGCACGCCATAGACGACGCCCGCGCCCTCATTGACTGGAAAAAAGTCCGCGTTGACGAAACAGCGGGCACCGTATTTCTGGAACAAGCGGGCATGCGGCTCGATCTCGGGGCCATCGCCAAGGGCTGGGCAGCTGATGAACTGGCCCGGATAATCCGGGAATGGGGAATTGAACGGGCCATAATCGATCTCGGTGGGAATATTTACGCCCTCGGAAGCAAAGACAGCCAAACACCCTGGCATATCGGCATACGGAATCCCGAGCTGAGCGGAGGTGCCCCGGTCATCAGCTTGCACGCCGTGAACCGGGCCATGGTTACATCGGGACTGAATGAACGGTTTTTCATGGAAAACGGTACGCGGTATCACCACATCCTGAATCCGGAAACCGGATTCCCCGCCGACACGGACGTCCTCTCGGTGAGCATACTCGCGGAACGGGCGCTGGATGCGGACGCCCTGTCCACCATTCTTTTTCTCAAGGGATCGGAATCGGGGCTCAAATTTATCGAAGAAATACCGGATGCGGAGGCGGTGTACATTACCACATCGCGCGAGGTTCGCGTGTCCTCCGGCTTGCAGGGCAAGATTCTTGTCCGGAACGACCGGTTTACGCTGGCCGCGGACTAAACAATAACGACAGAATTGTCACAATTTCCATAGGTTGACTGCGTGTACCGGTCGGCGGCCCAGTCGTTTTCCCAGCGTTCGTCGTCCATGAGATACCGGAATTCATATTCCCGGCCTTGCTGCAGGGTAACGGTTATGGAAAAAAGACCGTCCTTGTTGCGGGCGAGCACATGAGAAGTCGTATCCCAGTTGTTGAAATCACCAACGAGACAAACCTTCTTTACCCCGCGGGACGCCTCGGCGGGAAGTTCAAACGTCACTTTGCAGGTCTTACCACTTTTCGGATACGATTTGTACAACGCCATGAATGGTACTCCTTCTGGTTATTCTTTGCTGTTTCTTGTATAGTAAATCGTAATACCATACATGCAACAATGCAAGGGAGCGGCCCATGAATACGACACGTCATCTTTTTACGTCAGAATCTGTCGGGGAAGGACACCCCGACAAACTCTGTGACCAGATATCCGATGCCATCCTCGACGCCTGCCTCCGGGAAGACCCGGCGAGCCATGTTGCCTGCGAAACCTTCGCATCAACGGCGCTTGTCCTGGTCGGCGGCGAAATTACCACAAACACCTATGTCGACGTACAGGACGTTGCACGGACCATTGCCCGCGACATCGGCTACACCGACGCGGACTACGGCCTCGACTGCGATTCCATGGCGGTTCTCGACATGATCCACAACCAGTCACCCGACATCAACCAGGGTGTTGCCGGGACCGGGCTCGACGAATTCAAGGGGCAGCAGGGAGCGGGCGACCAGGGCATGATGTTCGGGTTTGCCTGTACCGAAACGCCGGAACTCATGCCGGCGCCCATCATGTATGCCCACGCGCTTCTTCACCGCGCGACAAACCTGCGCAAATCAAAAAAACTCCCCTGGCTCCGCCCCGACGCGAAAAGCCAGGTAACCATCGAGTACGATGGACATAATCCCGTCCGTATCGACACGGTCGTCATTTCCCATCAGCATGATCCGGACGTTACCCACGCGACGATCAAGGAAAGCATTATCGAAGAAGTCATCAAACCGGAACTCGGAAAAACCGGCCTCCTCGACATGCAAACAAAATACTTCATTAATCCCACCGGACGCTTCGTCGTCGGTGGACCCTTCGGGGATACCGGGCTCACCGGACGCAAAATCATCGTCGACACGTACGGCGGCATGGGTCGCCACGGCGGCGGCGCGTTCTCCGGAAAGGACCCGTCCAAGGTAGACCGCTCGGCGGCCTACATGGCCCGTTATGTGGCAAAAAACATCGTGGCGGCGGGACTCGCCGAACGGTGCGAAGTACAGCTCGCCTACGCGATCGGGGTTCCGTTCCCGGTTTCCGTGATGGTTGATACCTTCGGCACCGGAACCGTGGACGAATCCGCCATTACCCGGGCCGTCACCGAAGTATTCGACCTTTCTCCCGCCGGCATCATTTCCACACTGGATCTCTGCCGTCCCATCTACCAGGCGACTGCTGCCTACGGTCACTTTGGCCGTGAAGGCTTCCCCTGGGAAAAACCCGACAAGGCCGAAGCACTCAAGAAGATCATCCGCTAAGAAACCTGCCTCTCCGGACCCGTCTGTGGAAAAAAGAGTCGCCACAGGCGGGATCAACCGGGACATTCCGTACTGCTATCAAAATTGTTGAAAAAATCTGCGTTCCTTTTTTTCATAATCTGTACGTCTGCAAAAAATGCTATTTTTATCGATATATTTATATTTTTATTATTGACATTTCGATAAATATTTATCATATTACTCGTGACCTTGCTGGGAAATATTTCACAACCAGTGGGGGAAGGAGTACATCATGACAGTGAAAACCGTTGAAGACCTGAATACCCTGGTGGACCGCGTTCGCGCCGCGCAGAAAACATATGCGGAATTCTCCCAGGAGCAGGTAGACATCATCTTCCGCCACGCGGCGCAGGCGGCAAACGAACAGCGTATCACGCTCGCAAAACTGGCCGTGCAGGAAACCGGCATGGGCGTGTTCGAAGACAAGGTAATCAAGAACCACTTCGCATCCGAGTTTATCTACAACAAGTATATCGACGAGAAAACCTGCGGGGTTATCGAGGAAGACGATGACGCAGGCATCATCAAGATCGCCGAGCCCATCGGTGTTCTCGCCGGTATCATACCGACGACGAATCCCACGTCCACCGCGATTTTCAAGAGCCTTATCGCGCTCAAGACCCGGAACGCCATCATCTTTTCACCCCATCCCCGGGCAAAGAAGTGTACGGTGGAAACAGCCCGCATCATTCTTGACGCGGCGGTTGCGGCCGGCGCCCCGGCGGACATCATCGGCTGGATAGACGAGCCGACGGTCGAACTTTCCTCCGCGCTCATGCAGCACCCCGGCGTCAACCTCATTCTGGCGACCGGCGGCCCCGGCATGGTCAAGGCAGCCTATTCTTCGGGCAAGCCGGCTATCGGCGTCGGCGCGGGAAACACCCCGGCAGTTATCGACGAAACCAGCCACCTCAAGATGGCGGTCAACTCGATCCTGTTGAGCAAGTCGTTCGACAACGGCATGATCTGCGCGAGCGAGCAGTCGGTTATCATCGTCAAGGACGTGTACGAAGCAGCGAAGAAGGAATTCACCCTCCGCGGCGCGTACATCCTGAACGAGGTTGAACGGAAAAAGGTTGCCGGAACCATCATGAAAAACGGTAAACTCAACGCGGCTATTGTCGGACAGAAAGCCGCGGATATCGCGGCGATGGCCGGCCTTACGGTGCCTGCTGAAACGAAAATCCTCATCGGTGAAATCGACGCAGTGAGCGCGGCAGAACCCTTCGCGCATGAAAAGCTTTCTCCGGTACTCGCGATGTTCAAGGCCCGCGATTTTGACGATGCCTGCCGCATCGCCCGGGAAGAAATCGAGCTCGAAGGTATGGGGCACACCGCCGTCCTCTACACCGCGGACACCAACCATGACCGCATCGGCGCCTTCGGCGACATGATGCACACCGGTCGCGTCCTCGTGAACATGCCGGCCAGCCAGGGCGCCATCGGAGACATCTACAACTTCCGCCTCGAACCCTCGCTCACCCTCGGCTGCGGAAGCTGGGGCGGCAACGCCATCAGCGAAAACGTCGGGGTCAAACATCTGGTCAACGTAAAAACCGTCGCACGGAGGAGAGAAAACATGTTGTGGTTCCAGGTTCCCTCACGGATTTACTTCAAGCAGAACGCCATCACCGAAGGACTCAAGGACCTCGCCGGCAAAAAGCGCGCGTTCATCGTCACCGACACCTTCCTCTACGACAACGGCTACGTAACCAAGGTGACGAAGACGCTCGACAAGCTCGGCATCCAGAGCGAAATCTTCGCGGACGTCAAACCCGATCCCGACCTCGAGACGATCTACAAGGGACTCGACATTCTCAATGTGTTCAAACCTGACGTAATCATCGCACTCGGAGGCGGAAGCCCCATGGACGCGGCCAAGATCATGTGGCTCATGTATGAACAGCCCCTGGCAAAGTTCAGCGACCTTGCCATGCGCTTCATGGACATCCGCAAGCGCATCTACAAATTTCCCCAGCTCGGCAAGAAAGCCTTCTTCGTCGCCATTCCCACCACGAGCGGAACCGGCTCGGAAGTGACTCCCTTCGCCGTCGTTACCGACGAGAAAACCGGCGCCAAGTATCCGATTGCGGACTATGAACTGACACCGGACATGGCCATCATCGATCCCGACATGGTCATGCACATGCCCAAAACGCTTACCGCGTATTCGGGTATCGATGCGCTCGTTCACGCGATCGAAGCGTATGTGTCGGTCATGGCAACGGATTACACAAACGGACTCTGCCTCGAGGCCATCAGGATCATCTTCAAGTACCTGCCCGCGGCCTGGGCGGAAGGTGCGGCAAACCCGAAGGCCCGCGAAAAGATGGCGTATGCGTCCACCATGGCCGGCATGGCCTTTGCCAACGCCTTCCTCGGAATCTGCCATTCGATGGCGCACAAGCTCGGTTCTGCCTTCCATGTGCCCCACGGACTCGCAAACGCCCTGCTCATCTCGGACGTTATCCGCTTCAACGCGGTGGAAGCGCCCACCAAGCAGGCCGCCTTCCCGCAGTACAAATACCCGCTCGCCATCGAGCGGTATGCCCGGATCGCGGATTACCTGGGGCTCGGCGGAAAGACGCCCGCCCAGAAGGTGGAAAAGCTGATAGAGGCGGTTGAAGACCTGAAAAAGAAAATCGACATCCCGGCGAACCTCAAGGACGCGGGAGTCGACGAAAAGGCGTTCATGGATACTCTGGACGAGCTTTCGGAGATGGCGTTCGACGATCAGTGTACGGGAGGAAACCCCCGCTACCCGCTCGTAAAGGAAATAGCCGAACTCTACAAGAAAGCGTACTACGGTAAATAACCGGCACACGCTGGTGTTCCGGCCCTTCGTCGCTATAGCGCGGCGGGGGGCCTTTTCTTACTGCTATCAAAATTGTTGAAAACCCGGAATGTCAGTAATTGATCAAATCATAGAGCAACAATCCGAGCGAGGTACTGATCAACACACCGCCGAAACCGACGTTCGCCATCACGCTGTCCGTAAAACCTTCATCCTGATATTCGGGATAGGCAAGACCGGCCACGAGCGCTCCGCCAAGAAAAAGCGCAAAAGAACCGCCCAGACGAACCTTGTGATTGCGTACCCGCTTTTTTTCCTGCTCTACTACCTGAATTTCCTCTTCGGTAAGCGGTTCGTCTGAAGCAAGCACCTGTTCGGAAGAATCCGGGAGTATTTCACTACGGAATTCCCGTCCTTTCCAGAACTCGGTTACCGCAGGGGATACCGGTTCCTTTTCAAGTGAGACCGGTGTCAGAACCCCGATGGAGGCGTTGCTTGTGGTGGCTTCAATCATTTCCCCGCCGCCAATCACGACATGTTCAAGATCTGTGTCGGCAGCAGGAGCGACGAGGACGGAACCGTCAAAGCAGAATGCCCGGTTAAGGACGGTCGACACCGGGAGATCTTCTGCCGAAGCGGCGGAAGCAGTGAGCGCCGGGGCGCGAATCAGGATATGGTCAAGGCCAAAATCGGTTCCGCGTACTCCGGCGACAAGCGCAGGAGAACGTATCCGGTAGGAGGAGGAGCCGGTCAGCTTGCTGACTTTGGCGCGGACTCTTCCGTAATAGAGTTCTCCCCGGGAGTTCATCCCGGACTCATCGGCATCACAACGGAAGGAGGTGTTTTCGGCAATTTGAACCGAGGCGGATATGGGCTGTATTGAAATTTCCAGATGCGTGTCCGGTCCTGTTTGAAGGATATCGCCCCGCTCAATGGCAAGGCCGAACACTTCGGGGTTTTCTACACGGTAGGAGACCGGCATACCGCCGCGTATAAGCGAAAACTGTTGTCCTTCAGCATAGACAATCGTGGCATACGGCGCCTGCGCAAGCAAAACGGCCCCAACGACAAGAAAAATCAATACCGATAGTGTTTTTCGAGTTTTCATGGTGTCTTTTACTGTATGCCCACAAGGCTGATAATTCAAGTACAAATTCTTGCCGCGCCCCGCTGCAGTAAAACGCTATTTCGTCATCAATTCCAGGATTTCTTCGGCTACTTCCTGCGAATAACTCGCGACGCGGATCGTGCCATCCGTTATTTCGCCATCAAGTTTTCCGGCCAGCAACATGCGTTCGGGGGTAATGATGGTCACGTCTTTGGTATTGTTTTTCCTGATCAGGGCCCTCGCGGTCCGTATTCCGTCGTCGTCAATATGAATTTCCACAAGGAGTTTCTTTTTTGTTTTCGGTTCCTCGGTCAGGAGGACGTTCCGTATCTGTGTTCCGGCAATTGTAACCGACGCGTTTCCGCAAATCAGTTCGATGTTGTGGTAGTCAATTTTTTCTTCAATAACCGGTTCAACGGGCGCGGGTTCGGCAACCGGCGCGGGCGTTTTACAGCCGATGCAGAACACGCAGCAGATCAGCAGGGCCAGATGGTGTATTTTCACGATTTCCTCCTGAGCTTGACAACACGGTATCAGTATACCACTAAAAGCCTTGCGCGCGAATAGCTGATAATCATCCTCCGGTCCAACCAGAAGGGAACCCCGATTCCCTGGAGTATCCATTTCCGTTGTAACTCATACGAACGGGAATTCAAACAAAAAATCTAAAACTGACAAATTGCTCATTATCGTCAGTTCTTGAATAAAAGATGCATTCCTTCCATTGTCATGATATAATTCCCCTGTTATGAAAGATCTTATCGATAAAACCAAAGCGATAGCCCGTATGGCGGGCCAGACGGAATATGCGCAAGCTCGGTTGGCAAAGCGGTTTTCCCGGCTCAATTTCCTCATTGCCTGGATAATAATCGGCATGACGGCGTCCGTGGGTATTTCCCATTTCGCCCCGTATGGATACACCGACCCCGCAATCGCTGCGTTCGTCGCGCTTGGAGCGGCCGCGCTCGGGATCATCCTGCGTGTTTCCGGCATTACCGCGCGGACAACCGGACACCGGGTCGCGGAAACCCAGTACAGCCGCGTTCGCCGCGACGCGGACATGCTAATCCTCAAGATGCGCGGCGGAGACCTTTCCCGCGCCGAAGCCCTTTCGACGGTTGAAAACCTCAACACCACCCTGTACGACCTGATAGCCCGGACCACGCCCGTATCCAACCGCATGCTCCGGCGCGCGGGGAAAAAATTCGACAAGGCAAACCCGGAAATCAGACATACACTGCCCGAAATGGAACCGTCGGACTTTCTCCGCGCGGCCGCCCCGAACACCGGAGCAGGGAGAAAACAATGAAAGTCGGTCTTATCGTCTGGTCAGCCACCGGAAACACTCTTTCAGTCGCGGAGTCATTCGCTGATACGCTTACCGCTGACGGCCACACCGTCACGATAGAGAAAATCGCCATCGATGCCCCCGATCCCGCCCGTCGACCCGAATCCTGGGCGCTGACCGGAACACCGGACCCGGCCCCCTACGACGCCCTCGTCTTCGGCTCGCCCGTGGAAGCCTTTTCCCTTTCCGGCGTCATGAACCGCTATCTTTCAGAAGCCGGCGATCTTGCCGGAAAACCCGTATTCACCTATGTAACGCAATACTTCCCCAAACCCTGGATGGGCGGCGCCAACGCGGTTAAACAACTCGCGAAACTCGTGGAGAAAAAGGGTGGCGAACCCTGCGGCATGGCGGTCATCAACTGGTCGAGCAAGAAAAAACTCCTGCAGATTGAAACCGCCCGCATCAACCTTTCAAAAATCTGGCACCCGTAGTAATCGAATACAAATTCATGATCTCCACGCGATACACTGTTCCCCGTTTTGAAAAACCGGAGTATATTTATGGCTATGGATAACTTACTGACCTGGAACGACAAGCTCCTCACCGGATTCGACGAAGTGGACCTTCAGCACAAGAAGCTCATTTCGATCATAAACGACGTACATACCGCCATGAACGCGCCCGCGGCCGACTATGCCAAAGGAATGGCAAAAGCCCTCAAGCGTCTTACCGACTATACCTACTACCATTTTGACGAAGAAGAAAAATTCATGCGCGCGAATAACTATCCCGACATCGACGCGCACCGGAAAGAGCACCAGGCATTCATTGAAAAAGTGAGCAACCAGATCAAAACCCTGACACAGGCAAACCCCGAAGACGGCTTTATATTCTACCGCTTTCTCGGCACCTGGCTCCTGAACCACATCGCAAAGTCGGACAAAGCCTGGGCCGACTATATCTCGACAAAAAAACAAAGCTGACCCCGGAGGACCGTTCACTTCGTGACGACACAGAACACGGACCATCCCGCACCCCAGTTTCCCTGCCCCCTGTGCCGGACACCGTCACCCGCGTATTATTCGGATGAGTATTACCGCTGCCCCGCCTGCGAAGGCATCTTCCGCAACCCCGGACGACTCCTTTCCCCCGACGCGGAACAAGCCCGCTACGAACGCCACCAGAACAACCCCGACGACCCCGGATACCGCACCTTCGTCTCCCCGCTCGTTGCCGCCATAACAAACCACCTGCCGCCCGGAAGCCGCGGCCTCGACTTCGGCGCCGGCCCCGGCCCCGTCGTATCCGCCATGCTCCGCGAACAAGGCTACCGGACCGACCTCTATGACCCCTTTTTTCACCCTGACCGCCGCCCGCTCGAACAAACCTGGGACTTCGTCTTTTGCTGCGAAGTCATCGAACACTTTTATCACCCCGCCGACGAATTCGCCCGCCTCTACTCGCTGCTCCGACCGGGCGCCCCCCTTTTTTGCATGACCCACATCCATACCGACGACATCGACTTCCCCACCTGGTACTACAAAAACGACGAAACCCACACCTTCATCTACCGTGAAAAAACCCTCCGCACCATAACCCGCCTGATCGGCTTCACCACCTGCACGATAGATGGACGCGTTATCCGCTTTGACACACCTGCTGGCGCAGGGGCAATTCCCCGGGCGGAGGGTCCCGATGTCCGTCCATAACCTGAGGATTCGCGCCAGCGGCGCACGCCCGGAACGGCTCGACAACCTCCTTGCCGCAGAAATAACCGCCTTTCTTGCCCGAACCGAACCCGGCGCAGCCGTATCCCGCGCCAAAATACGCCGCCTCATCATCGCCGGCGCAGTTTCGGTAAACAGCCGCCAGGAACGCCGCCCCGAACGCGCCGTTCCCTCTGGAGCCACCCTTCTCGTCAAACTTGACACCACACGCTTCTTCCACGAAAAACAGCCCGACGACATACCCTTTGAACTGGAACCGGAAAATGTCCTCTACGAAGACGAATGGCTTTTACTTGTGAACAAACCGGCCCGTTTTCCAACTGAGGCCACCATCGTGGACGGCCGTGACAACCTCCACGCAGCTTGCAAACGCTACCTCGCCCGACACGGCGAACACCGGAACACACCCTACTGCGGCCTCCTGCACCGCCTTGACCGCGAAACGAGCGGCGTCATCCTTTTTTCCAAAACCCGCACCGTAAACGCGGCAATCCAGGAACAATTCGTCACCAAAACCATCCAGAAAATGTACCTTGCGCTCACATTGGCATCGAACCAAAACACCGGGACGAGCTTTATCCCCGGCGACAGCACAACACACGGCGCCCGCTTTTCCGTGCAAAACCGGCTCGCCCGGATCACTCCGAAAAGCGCGCAGGGCAAGTGGGGATCCGTCCCTGCCGGAGGGGATGAAGCCCTCACCGACTTTGAATTCGCCGAAGAACGAAACGGACTCTTGCTCATCCGGGCCTGGCCGCGAACAGGAAGAACTCACCAGATCCGGGTGCATCTCGCAGGACTCGGACTGCCCATTCTGGGCGACGCCCTCTATGGCGGGGTCACCGAATTCCACGACATGACTTTTCCCCGGTGTATGCTTCATGCAACGGAGTTGGAGTTTGTTCATCCTGTTTCTGGGGAAAGGGTTTGTATTACAGCACCAGTTCCGGGGGATTTCATTACTGCTACCAAAATTGTTGAAACCAAAACCAGATAAATAGCGATCATACTACAAGATGCCGGGCGACCCAACCGTTGCCCGGCTGACCCTTTTCGGGTACCACACCCGTCCGGAAACACACCACCGGCGGGTTTTTCTTTGTTCTCAGCCAGATTTCTTCCATCCACTCAGCCTGCTGCACCTGATGAGTCCA